>JAEEGL013933561.1_pt1 | contig 14427 bp, 6 predicted proteins | sample 9134231 | NCBI WGS metagenome assembly JAEEGL01 (sample SAMN16246548, study PRJNA631951) | gut metagenome | biome: gut microbiome; feature: rumen; material: fiber-attached | host: Bos | place: Iran: Karaj | collected 2018-10
AACCACTTCTTTACCTTGATCTTCTGGCCGGGATTGGCCGGATCGTCAGCTTCGACCTCCTTCTCTATCTTCTTGAAACCGGGCTTGAGCTCGTCCAGCTTGGGATTGAAGGGATACTCATTCTCAACCTTTTCGGTCAGGCGGTCCGGGACCATCTTCGAAAGGCGGTTGGACTCGTCGATGGCGAGTTTGCTGATGCGGGCGACGTCCTTGATCGCCCCCTTCGCCAGCATGGTCCCGAAGGTGATGACGCGGGACACGTGGTCGGCACCGTAGCGCTTCTCGACGTACTCATGGGCCTGGAGCAGGTTCTCGAAGTCCACGTCGATATCGGGCATGCTGATACGGTCGGGGTTCAGGAAACGCTCGAACAGGAGATTGTAGCGAATGGGATCGAGGTTGGTGATTCCGAGGCAGTAGGCGACTACCGAGCCTGCGGCGGAACCACGGCCGGGCCCCACGAGGAAGCCTTCCTTGCGGGAAGCGGCGATGTAGTCCTGGACGATGAGGAAGTAGTCGGGGAATCCCATCCTGGAGATGGTCTTCAGCTCGAAATCTATTCTCTCCTTCTGCTCGTCGGTGAGTGTGTCCCCATAGCGGCGGCGGGCGCCCTGGTAGGTGAGGTAGCAGAGGTATGCGACCGACTTGCAGAACTCGTCGCCTCGGTAGGTCAGCGTCTTCTCCCCCGTCTCCTTGTTCTTCGAGACCTCATATTTCCCTTCCTCGATCACGTCGGCGTATTGCGCCATCTGCGCGTCGATGTCGGCAAGGAAGCCCTTGTCTATCTCGAACTTGGGAAGGACGTGGCCGCGGTCGATGGAGTAGCGCTCGACCTTGTCGGCTATCTTGAGGGTGTTCTCGAGGACCTCTGGGTGGTCCGGGAAGAGTTCCGCCATCTCCTCCTCGCTCTTCAGGAACTCCTGCTGGGTGTAGTGCAGGCGCCTGGGATCGTCGATGTCGGAGTTGGTTGTAAGGCAGATGAGGCGGTCATGGACGGGTCCGTCCTCCTTGCGGATGAAGTGGACGTCGTTGGTGGCCACCACCGGAACGCCCATCTCTTCAGCCAGACGGAATATCCCCTCGTTGGAAATCTTCTGGTGCTCGTACACCTCCCAGACCTTGGCGTAGGCCTCAGGGGCGAGGCCCTCGACCTCGGTATGGTGGAGCATCACCTCGAGATAGTAGTCGTCCCCGAAGACCCTCTTGTGCCATTCGACAGCCTTGTGTGCGCCGTCCATGTCGCCTGCTACTATGGCCCTGGGAATCTCTCCCGCGAGGCACGCAGAGCAGCAGATAAGGTTTTCGTGGTACTTCTCGATGACCTCGTGGGATACCCTGGGTTTGTAGTACATGCCCTCGATATGGGCGGTGGAGACTATCTTGATGAGGTTCTTGTAGCCTTCGTAGTTCTTCGCGAGGAGGATGAGGTGGTAGTAGCTGCGGTGGTCGTTGTCCTTCAGGCGGTGGTCATAGTGCCGAGTGACATAGACCTCGCACCCGATTATGGGTTTCACATTCGGATGCTTGCCAGCGAACTTCATGAACTCCTTGACCCCGTACATGTTGCCGTGGTCCGTGATGGCGAGCGCGCTCATCCCGAGCTCCTCGGCACGGTCGAAGAGCTTGGGTATAGCCGACAAGCCGTCCAGTATCGAATACTGGGTATGGACGTGAAGATGTACGAAGGACATTCGGCCTGGCTCCTACCTTGCGGTCACGTACTTGTGCAGGGTGGCGCGGACGGCGCCCTTGCCGGCGAAGAGTTCCTTGACGAAGGCTTCGACCTTCTCGCCGAGACCGGCCTCATAGAGGTCGAGTCCGAAGACGTCCTTGCGGGAGTAGAGGGCCTTCAGGCAACTGTAGTCGTTGTCCTTCTTGCCGGGTTCGATCGGGGCCACGATGGCCTGCAGCTCGGCGAGCAGGGGGTCGCTCGAGATTTCGAACGGCTTCAGGTCGTCGTCAAGACCCTTCAGGAAGCGGGCGTATCCGGCAAGCGTCAGGGGGATGAGGACGAGGTTGCTCTTGTCAAGGCCGCGGGCGACGTATTTCTTCATCGTTTCGCCGAAGCGGATAGGGAGCTTCTGCGAAGTGTCGGTCACTATCCTCTGAGGGGCGTCGGGCATGAAGGGGTTGGGAAGCCTCTTGTTGATGACGGTGCCGATGAACTCGTAAGGGTTCAGGATGCCGGGATCGGTGACCACGGGCATGGCCTCGATGTACCCGAGCTTCTGCACGAAGGCGCGGAGGTCCGGATCGGCCATTTCGGCGGAGATGAGGGTGTAGCCGAGCATGCAGCCGTAGATGGACATAGCGGTGTGCAGGGGGTTGAGGCAGGTCGTCACCTTCATGGTCTCGACCTTGTCCACGGTCTCGCGGGTGGTGTACAGGGCACCTCCGAGCTCGAGCGGGGGACGTCCGTTGGTGTAGTGGTCTTCAACCACGAGGTACTGGACTTCCTCGGCGTTCACGAACGGGGCGGTAAAGGTCTTCTTCTCGGTTATGATGGTGTTGTTGTCCTCGAAGCCGTCGGCGGCGAGCATCTCCTGCACCTTCTCGTGAGGGCGGGGGGTGATCTTGTCGATCATGGACCAGGGATACGTGACCTTCGTCTCATCCCTGAGGTAGTCGAGGAATCCCTTCGGCGCAAGTCCGTCGGCAACCCACCTTTCGGCGTACGCCTGCACCCCGGCCTTGACCTTGTCGCCGTTGTGGGAGCAGTTGTCGGTGCTCTGGAGGGTCAGAGGGAGGGCGCCGGCCTTGTAGCGCTCGAGCATCAGGGCGCAGACCTTACCCATCGCGAACACGGGCTTCAGGCCCCTTTCGAGGTCGGCGGGAGCGACTCCGTAGCCCTTCTCGGTGATTGTGAAGGTGATCATCTGCAGGCTGGGGGCGCGGAAGATCTCACACAGGCGGTCCCAGTCGCCGGCGAACTGGAAGTCGGCCTTCAGGCTCTCGGTGATCGAGGCGATGACCTTCTTTTCGATATTCCCGTCGGACTGAAGGCTGACGAGAAGCGCCAGGTTGTTGTAGGGCCTGTAGGCCTTGTCGATAATCTCGTAGTCGAAGCTTTCGGCAACGATGACTCCGCGGTCATATTTGCCGCTGTTCAGGGCGTCGTTCAGTATGGCCGCAGGGAAGGCGCGGAAGATGTTGCCTGCTCCGAGATGGACCCATGTAGGAGCCTCATGCGTCTTTTTCGCAACGGCTGCGATGTCGTACTTCGGGAGCTGGTAGCCCTTGGCTTCCCATTCGGCGGGATTGAAATTCTTTGAAAGGATGTCGTTCAGTTTCATATCGTGATATTTTAGTTGTATGCGCGGAAGACAAAATTAGCTTTTTTTATCCATCTATCAAAGACCCGGAGCTACATCTTTTCCATCCTGTACCCCAGGCGGCTGAGCTCGATTGCGGCGCCTATGCGGTACATGACTTCCTCGGCGGCGAGGAACATGCGGTAGGCCAGGGCAGTGCCCGGTTCGGGACATTCCTTCATGAGGAAGTGCTGCGCCGCGGCGGAGAGGTCCTGCATCGCGGGAACGGCGGGTTTGCGTTCATGCAGGATTTCATCGGTGATGCGGTCGTCCATGTCATCGAAGCCCCGTTTCCCGAGGAAGAAGGAGTAGGGTTCCTTTTCGTGGCGCGCCCAGTCCTTGTCCCAAAGGTGTGCCACGGCCATTCCGAGGTAGCCCGCGCAGGCGAGGCAATACTCGGGCCATTCGTTGAAGTTGCGCACGGCGTCCCCGTAAAAGGAGGGGGCATACCTCAGCCACGCCTCGTCGAGGTCGGGGGAATTCAGAAGGGGAGCAGCGCCGGCGCGGGAGTTCCCGATCCACCCGCGGGAGGCGGCGGTTTCCCTCAGAATGTCCGTGAGGGTCTCCCGGAACCTTTCGACGGGATCTCGGTCATCGCGCGGCTCTCCCGCAGCAAGGCTCGCGCCGGGGCGGGATTCTCCGGATGCCGGGGTTGAAGAGACTTTCGGGCGTGCCATCAGCGGTAACTTTTTCCCGGGAAGAACTTCGACACCTTTTCGCAGTAGCGGGCGTACTCGGGGTACTTCCCGCCGCTGATCTCTTCGGCCAGGGCGGAGCTCCCGAGGAAGAGGACCACCAGCAGCAGCGCGCCTATGACGCTCCAGTTGAAGATGCCGGCTCCGGATCCGATCGAAAAGATGTAGAACGATATCCATGTCCCCTGTTCGGCGAAGTAGTTGGGGTGGCGGCTGCGGTTCCACAGTCCGCAGGTGTTGAACCCTTTGTCGTACGGCTCAGGCAGGTCTTTGAGGCTCTTTCCGGCCTTGATCATGGCCCACTTCTTCGTCTGGAAGGCCCACTGCTGCTCGTCAGCAACGGTTTCATAGAGGATGAACCCTGCCACGAACACGGCTGCGAGCACGTCCACCCAGCCGAAGGGCGCAGTGGAGTTCATGGCGACCAAGGCGGGGAAGGTGGTCATCAGGACGAGGGCGTTCTGGTAGATCGAGATGAAAAAGAGGTCGAACAGGGCCCATGCCCATCTCTTTCCCTTGAAGGCCGGGCCGGAACGGACCACGCTCCAGCGGTAGTCTTCCTCCCCTTCCCAGAACTTCAGGCTGTAGGCGCCCTTGCGGGCGAAGTTGAAGGTCAGGCGCGCTCCCCAGAGGGTTGCGAGGACAGCCATCACGATGAGCCTGGGGTGCATGCCTCCGTTGACTGCGATAACCCAGGTGTACGCTATGGGCAGAAGGCTCCAGAGCTTGTCCATCTGGCTGTTGTTGCCGGTTAGCTCGCCTACGATGAAGCAGAAGGCGGCGCTGCAGGCGGCTATGATGCCTATTGTTTTCAGGGTCGCGAGCTGGCTGGCGTCAAGGGCGGGGCCGACATTGAAATAAAGGATCGGGCAGACGATAAGGGAAAGGCCCAGGAGGGCTCCCATCAGGGGAATGTTCATTTTCATGTTACAAATATATCTTTTGTTATCTTTGTAACAAAGTGCAGTGATATGTTTTTTAAGCGAATTGTCTTTTTTTGCGCGCTGCTTGCGGCGGGAGCGGGTGCCGGAAGGGCGGAGGCAGCTTTCGTATCGGCCGGGACCCGGGAGGCAGCTCCGTCCTTCGACCTGAAGGGGGTATCAATATTCTGCGATGAGAGCGACGCGGAAGCGGTGCATACCGCGGCAGGGATGATGTTGGAGGACCTTCGCCTAGTCGGAGTTAAATCCACTTACGTCAAGACCGGGGAACCGAAGGGAAAGAACGTTATTATAATAGGTACGATCGAGGGCAACCGCCACATCGGAGATCTGATCCGCAGGGGCCTCATCGACGTCGAGGGTATACGCGGGGGCTGGGAGAGGTACGCCCTGCGCATCGTGGAGAACCCGTTCAAGGGGGTAGGCAAGGCGCTCGTGGTAGCAGGCAGCGACCGTCGGGGCGCGGCGTACGGGGCACTGAGCATCTCCGAGCGCATCGGAGTGTCGCCTTGGACCTGGTGGGCGGATGTCCCTGTATACAAAAAGAGCGACCTTACCATCAACGTGCCCCCATTCGATTCGAGGGAGCCGTCGGTGAAATACCGCGGCATATTCATCAACGACGAAGACTGGGGGCTTCTGCCGTGGGCGTCCAAGACCTTCGACCCGGAGTTCGGGAACATAGGGCCGAAGACATACGAACGCGTGTTCCAGCTGCTCCTGCGGCTGAAGGCGAACTACCTCGTTCCGGCTATGCACCGCCGCTCGACCGCTTTCAACGCCGTCCCCGAAAACCGCGTCCTGGCGGACCGCTACGGCATAGTTATGGGCTCGACGCACTGCGAGCCGCTTCTCTTCAACAACGCCTCCGAATGGGACAAGGCCACGATGGGAGCGTGGAATTACGAGACCAACAAGGAAAAGATACTGCAGGTCCTGGACGAGCGCGTCAGCACGAACTGCGGCTACGAGAACGTCTGGACGCTCGCGCTGCGTGGGCTGCACGACAAGGCCATGGAGGGGGCGGCGGACTACGAAACGCGCAAGAAAATACTGGAGGACGCCATTGCCGACCAGCGGGCTATCCTGAGCCGGCACATCGACCGCCCCATCGAAGAGATACCGCAGATATTCATCCCCTACAAGGAGGTGCTGGACATCTATAACCGCGGGATGAAGCTGCCGGACGAGGTCACGATCGTATGGCCGGACGACAACTACGGCTACCTCAAGCAGGTCAGCGGCCCCCGGGAGCAGGCGCGTTCCGGACGCTCCGGAGTCTATTACCATGTCTCCTACCACGGCAAGCCGCACGACTACCTCTGGCTTTCGACCACCCCGCCCGCACTGATGTACGAGGAACTCTCGAAGGTTTACCGCACCGGTGGCGACAGGCTCTGGGTGGTGAACGCCGGGGACATAAAGCTCTGCGAGTATTCCGTGGACCTGTTCCTGAGGATGGCGTACGACTTCGAAAGTTTCGACGATCAGACGGTTTGCGACGACCAGGGAAAGTGGCTCACGGCTATGTTCGGGGAAGTATTTTCCGAGCCTTTGGGGCGGATCACGCGGGAGTTCTACAGGCTCGCGTTCTCCTCGAAGCCCGAGTTCATGGGCTGGGGGCAGGAATGGAACCGCATGGGGGACAAGCAGGCGAAGGTAACGGACACGGATTACAACCCGGAGGAGCTGGAGCAGCGGCTGAAGGCGTATGAGAAGCTTGCGGAAGAGACCCGGAAAGTGATGGAAATGCTTTACGGAGCGAAGAGGGCTGCTTTCTTCGAACTGCTCTGGTACCCGGTGCAGGGGTCGAACCTGATGAACAGGATGCACCTTCAGGCGCAGGTCGCAAGGCGCTATGCCGCCGAAGGGCGCGCCGATGCCGGGGAAGCTTACCAGGATTGCCTTAAAGCCTACGACGACTTGGTTGCACTGACGGAAGAGTACAACTCCCTTCTCGACGGAAAATGGAGGGGCATCGCCGCCCTTGAGCAGGGCGTCACCGCCAACTACTTCCGTAAGCCGGAGATAGACCTGGATTCGTATAAGCCCGTCTATCCTTCCGAGGAAGAGCTGAAAGGGTTTTTTGTCGAGAAGGAGGGTGTTGTGTCCATACCGGCGGCGGAGTTCCACCGGAAGACGGAGGTAGACGGAGTCCCCGTCACGGTGCTGGACGGGCTCAGCGCCGAGGGAAAGGCGGTCCGCTTCGGGGACCCGCTCGGGAAGGCGCAGAACATACGCGACAAGTCCACCTGCGTGGAATACGACTTCTATACCTTCCACTGCGGCTCGGTGGATGTCTATACCTACATGCTCCCGACCTTCCTGCCGTGGGCGAGGGATTCCTTCGGGGTGGAATATGCCGGACAGGACCCTGCCGACGGCTTCCAGCGGTACGGCATCATGATCGACGACCATACCCTGATGATTCCGTCCATCCCGACCGCGGAGTACTCGCAACAGTGGATGAAGGGGGTTCTGCACAACTGTTCCGTGCAGAAGACGACTATGAACATACCCACTCCGGGAAGGCATACCCTGAAGGTGCTATGCGCCGACCAGGGGGTAGTGCTGCAGAAGATAGTCATCGACCTCGGCGGGATGAAACGCTCGCTTCTCGGGCCGCCTTCGACGAAATTCGATGCGGAATACAAACCCCACGGCTTTACCGTAACTGATTGCTTTCTGTGGAATAACCGCATCCACATGTCCGGAACCGAAGCCAGACTGAATGGAGGTGTCGCCGGCGATATGATTAACAGAAGTTTCAACGGGCGCCTGAGCCATTTCATTACCGGTCCGGAGAGTCCGGCGATACAACTTTTCGAGAAGGCTAATCTCGGGGACAAGCCCTCTTCATGGAAGGGAGAACACGCCGGGAAATGGCTCTACGCCGCATCGCTCGCCGTCGAAAGGACAGGTTCGCAGGAGCTATTGGGGACGTTGCGGGCAGTGTCCGACCACCTCGTCAGCCTGCAGGAAGAGAACGGCTACCTGGGCTGCTACAAGCCGGGCCTGCGTTTTTACGACAGTAACGTGATAGGTTGGGACGTATGGATCAACAGCTACATGATGCAGGGCCTTACCGAAGCCTGGCGGGCTACCGGAGAGCAGTGCTACCTCGATGCGGCATGCAGGATTGCCGACCTGTTCCACGATACCTTCGTTGTCAGGAAGCGTTCGATAGCCGACACCGGGCACCATTCCGGGATGGTCGGGACGGGGAGCATCAGCCCCCTGGCGGACCTGTATGAGGTCAAAAGGGAGCCTAAATACAAGCAGCTGATCGAGAAATGCCTACAGGAGATGGAAAGCACTCCCGGCCTGCAGCTGCTTTCGAAGACGGAGGCTGGAATGGATGTCGCCCTTATCGGTAACGGTAAGATATACGAGCTTCTGCGGAACCTGACGGGGATAGCGAAATACTGCAGGATCACAAAGGACGAACGGCTGCTGGGCAATTGCGTCAAGGCCTGGAACAATATACGGGCATATCACCTCAACCCCTGCGGGGGCCCCTGGGGCGGAGTCCATGTCCACAACGAGGTCTTCAACCGCCAGGAATGCTTCAGCCCGTACGGGGTATGCGAGACCTGCTCCTCGATGGAATGGATGCGCTTTTCCTACGAAATGCTCCGCCTGACAGGCCAAGGTTGCTATGCGGAAGAAATAGAGAAAACCTTCTACAATGCCATACTCGGGGCCATGCGCCACGACGGGGAGCAATGGGTCTATTACACCCGCCTGAACGGAGAGGTCTTCCCCGGGAACGAATGGAGCTGCTGCTGGTCCAGCGGGATGATCGCGATGGAAGAGTACGCGAGGATGGTCTTCGGGAAAGCTGACGGCATGATTTGTGTCAACACCTGGACCCCTGCGTCTGACGACATTCTGGAAGTCAGTACGGAATATCCCCTGGACGGAAGCGTCATCATCAGGGCGAAGAAGGATACCAGAGGAATGCTCGCCTTGAGGATTCCGGTATGGACATGGGATTGGAAGGTCCGGGTAAACGGGAAAGAACCGTCCCCGATCCAGTGGAACCGCTCATACCTGATCCTTGATCCCTTGAAAGAAGGAGACACAGTCAAACTTGTTTTCCCATTCAAGTACAGGGCCGTCTTGGGCTATGCCCGCTATGAGAACGACGGGAAGTTCGATACCAGGCTCAAGAAGGAGCCGGAGACCTATATGGCTGTCGCCAAGGGACCGCTGGTCTATGCCATAGGCGGCGTCCGGGACGGGATTGACAATCCCATCACCCCGGACATCAGCAGCACGCTCCTTCCGTTCTCTCCCGAAATTGGAAAGTTTGTCACCCGCCCTTATTACGAATGGTATCCGTACGAGTATACACCCTATCTCAATCTCAACGAATCCACCGTCGCTGGACTGGGAAAGCGTTTCGACCTGAAGCCTTTCTACGAATACTCCCAATCTGCCACCGACCCATGGCGGGCCATCTGGCTCCGCATCAGCAGGTAAAAAAAGAACCTGCGTCAAAAAACGCAGGTTCCTGAGGGTAATCCTCTGAAAGAGAATTATTTCTTCGCGGCCTTCTTCTTCAGGGAAGCCATGGTGCTGTCGTACATGACCGGGGTACCGATCATGATGGAAGCGTAGGTTCCGATGAGGATACCGAGGCACAGGGCGACTGACAGACCCCTGATGGACTCGCCGCCGAAGATCGCGATCGCGAGCATCGGAAGGAGAGTGGATACCGAGGTGTTCACCGTACGGGTCAGGGTCTGGTTCAGGGACTTGTTCACCATGTCCTTGAAGTTGTCGTTCGGGTGCAGGGTGACATTCTCACGTATGCGGTCGAAGATAACCACGTTATCGTTGATGGCGTAACCGATGATCGTCAGGATGGCCGCGATAAACGTCTGGTCCACGTCCAGGTTGAAGGGCAGGATGCCGCTGAACAGGGAGAAGAAGCCGATGATGATGATAGCGGTATGGGCCAGGGAAACGACGCCGCCGAGACCCCAGTTCCAGCCCTTGAACCTCCAGGCTATGTAGCCGAAGATGATCAGCAGGGCAAGGAGCACGGAGATGACTGCGCTGCGCTTGATGTCGCTTGCGATGGATGCGCCCACCTTGTCGGAAGAGATGATACCGTTGGGGTTGTTCGCGGTGTCCTTGAAGTCATCGATGGTGACGTCCCCGTCGAAGAATCCCTTCAGGGACTCATAGAGCATTCCCTCTATTTCGGAGTCGACCGAAGAGGACTCGTCCTTGAACTTGTAGGAAGTGGTGATCTTCATCTGGCTCTCGCCACCGCACTGCTTCACCTCGACCGAAGACCCGGGATCGGCGGCATTGAACGCATCGCTCACGGCAGCGCGGATCTCGTGGGCGGTGACGCTCTTGTCGAAGCGGACCACATAGGTGCGACCTCCGGTGAAGTCGACGCCGTAGGTGAATCCCTTGATGCTGATGGAAGCGATGGCGATAACTATCAGGGCTCCTGAAATGATGTAGGAGAACTTGCGCCCCTCGATGAAGTTGATCTTCGTGTTCTTCAGGAAGTTCGCGGTAAGCTTGTTCTCGAAGGTGATGCCCTTGCCTCTCTTCACGCGGTCCTCGAACACGAGGCGGGTGATGAAGATGGAGGTCAGCACGGAGGTGATGATACCGATGATCAGGGTCGTCGCGAATCCCTTGATAGGACCGGAACCGAAGAAGAACAGCACCAGACCGGTCAGCAGGGTGGTCACCTGTCCGTCGATGATGGCGGAATAAGCGTTATGGTAACCGTCGTGGATAGCCTTGCTGAGGCCCTTGCCTGCCTTCAGTTCCTCCTTGATACGCTCGTAGATGATAACGTTCGCGTCCACTGCCATACCCAGGGTCAGGACCAGACCGGCGATACCCGGCAGGGTCAGGACGGCTCCGAAGCTGGCGAGCGTGCCGAACAGCAGGACCACGTTGGTGATCAGCGCGAGGTCGGCTGCGAGACCGGCACCCTGATAGAAGAATATCATGTACAGGAGCACCAGCAGGAAGGCGATGATGAAGGACACCAGACCGCTGTGGATGGACTCGGCACCCAGGGAAGGTCCTACGACCTGCTCCTGGACGATGGTCGCGGGAGCGGGAAGCTTACCGGATTTCAGGACGTTGGTAAGGTCGGTGGCCTCTTCCACGGAGAAGTGTCCGGTGATGGAGGAGGAACCGCCGGTGATCTCACTCTGCACGGTAGGATAGGAGTAGACGGTGCCGTCGAGGACGATGGCTATCTGCTTGCCGATGTTGTCCTTGGTCAGGCGTGCCCAGACGTTGGCGCCCTCGGCGTTCATAGTCATGGAAACGCCGGGTTCACCTCCGCGGCGGCCGTCGTAGTCCACGCGGGCGTCGGTGACCACTCCGCCGTCCAGGGGAGCCTTTCCGTCGCGGGAAGACGCCTTGATGGCGATGAGTTCATAGACATTGCCGTTGCCGACGTACTCGCTTGGCTTCACGGACCACATGGGCCTGAACTCGGGCGGGAAGATGTCGGCGACGTGGACGTCGGCGAGGAGCCTGTTCACGCGGACGGTGTCACTGCCGTTGGCATAACCGATGCAGGCGTTGCCGCGGGCCTGGGAAGGCTGGAGGAATGCGAACAGGGGGTTGGCCTTCTTGTAGGCGGCCAGCTCCTGGGCGTCACCCTCGTGCTTCTCGAGTTCCTCGGAGACTATGTCCCCCTCGGCCTTGGCGGGAGCCTCGGCGACCTCTTCCTCGACGGAAGCGACCTGCGCGAGGACACGGTTGGCCTCAGCGAGGAACGGGTAGATCTCGGAGTTGTCGAAAGTGGTCCAGAACTCGAGGGAAGCGGTTCCCTGGAGGAGCTTACGCACCCTCTCGGGCTCCTTCACGCCGGGGAGTTCCACAAGGATCCTTCCGCTGTTTCCGATCTTCTGGATGGAAGGCTGGGTGACTCCGAAACGGTCGATACGGTTACGCAGGACGTTGAAGGAGTTGGCGATGGCGCTCTCAGCCTCGGAGGAAATCACGGAGATGACCTCTTCGTCGGTGGACTCGGGCTTGATGCGGTCGCGCATCTCGAAGGTTCCGAACACCTGGGCGAGCTTCGCACCGTTGGAAACCTCCTTCCATGCATCCGCGAACTGGGAGATGAAACCTCCCTGTCCGGTGACGCTGCGCTCCTTGGCGAGGGCGAGTGCCTGCTGGAACTCAGGGGTCTGGTCGCCGGCAAGGGCCTTCACCAGGTCCTCGAGCTGAACCTGCAGCATGACGTTCATACCGCCCTTGAGGTCGAGGCCGAGGTTGATCTCCTTGGCCTTCACATCCTTGAACGTGTAACCGAAATAAACTTTCTCGGAAGAGATGGAATCAGTGTACCAGCGGGACTGTTCCTTGCGGACGGAATCCAGGTAGTAGGCCTTGTCCACGTCGGCAACCTTTCCGAAAGCGGCGCTCTGCTGCACGGCTTCTACCGCCTTCTCGGCGTACTTGGAAGCCTGCCTTTCCTTGATGCCGGTAACCGCCGTGAAGGACAGTTGCCAGACACAGGCAATCACGAGCAGGATCGCCACGAATCTAATTGCACCTTTGCTTTGCATATTGTTTGAAGTATTAAAATTTTCCTACCTGTTTCTATAAGGGGTGCAAATTTACACTTTTTTTCCCAAGAAACAAAAGTTGGGGCGGAAAGTGCCATTTTTCAAGGTATTCGGAAGTTTTTGCTATTTTTGCAGATTGGGCTCATGTGCCCCGATGCAATGAAAAGGCTCTACAGCATACTCTGCGCCATGTCCGTGATTCTTCTTTTCGCGGGCAGCACTGCCCTTGCGCAGACCCCCGCCGAGAAGATGAAGGCGAAGGTCGATTCCCTGCGTGAGGCCGCCAGGAGGCAGGATCAGGGCTCGCTGAAAGAGATCGACCCCCGCATGGACGCGGCAGTCGATTCCATCCTCTCCATCCCCGTGGACTCGTCGGTATTCAAGGGCTCGAAGTTCTCCCTCACTGCCATGGACATAGAAGATTTCCGCCGCCAGGGACGCCTGTACGCCGAGGAATATGACTTCGAAGAGGCGCTGAACTCCTACGAGAAGGCGCTCGCGCTGTGCAGGGACTCCGCCCTGACCGCGACGATACGAGAGGAAATGGTCCGCTGCGAGAACGGGCAGAAGATGATGGACTACTGCTGTAAGCCGCAGGTGGTCGCCAAGCGGAAGTTCGCCCTCAGGGAGTTCTTCCTTTACTACCCGCTGCGGGATTACTCATGGCGGCCATGCCCGAATCAGCTCGACCCCGACGGAGGGCAGTTCTCGCGCGCCCTGTACTACCCCGACTTCTCCCGGGAGATCATTTTCTCCGCCCGGGGCGAGGACGGCACCCGCGACCTTGCGTTCACGCGCCAGGCCCCCGACGGGTTCTGGGAGCGCCCTGCGGGAGTGGACTCGCTCCTCACCTCGCCCGAGGATGAAATCTACCCCATCATCTGCGGGGACAAGCTATTCTTCGCCTCCAAGGGCCTCTACGGCATGGGCGGGTACGACCTCTACGTGTCCGACCGCGACCCCGAGACGGGAACGTGGGGCGTGCCGAAGAACCTCGGCTTCCCCTTCAATTCCCCTTACGACGACTTCCTGTTCATAAACACCGACGACGGTCGCTACTCCCTTTTCGCCTCGAACCGTGAGTGCTCCCGCGACAGCGTCTACATCTACGTCCTCGAGTATGACCCCATGCCGGTGCGCAGCGCGATCGACAACGCCTCTGACCTCTACCGCCTCTGCAAGCTCCGCCCGAGCTACGACCTCAAGAGGGTGGACAACAGCGACGCCATGTCGGTGGGGCAGGCCGACGAGAAGACGCTCATGTACATGGAGCAGGTGGCGGCTGTCCGCGCACTCAGGGACACGATCTCGATGAAGAACCGCGAGCTGGACGAACTCAGGTCGCGCTACAACGCCGTCTCCGACTGGCAGAGGGTGAACCTCGCCGCGGAGATAAGCCAGCAGGAGATGGAACTGCTGAAGATCCAGAAGAAGCTGGATGCGGCGGGTCGGGAGCTGCAGAAGACCGAGATGCAGTTCCTGCTGAGCGGAGTGGTCCTGGATGCCGGGAGGGCGGTGGCCGAAGCCGACCAGTACATAGTCGGGGCAGACCAGTCCTACACCTTTACCCGCAAGAACCTCGGGGAGCCTTTCTCCCTGGAACTCAGGCCCGTTCCCGTCCCGACGCTGCCGGAGCTGGAGGTCCCGGAGATAGAGGAGGCGGAGCCGTAGGGGGGTGCAGAGATTTCAGACACAAAAAAGGGAGGCAACCGTGCACGGTTACCTCCCTTTCTTATTTACGTTACAATCTTACTCCTCTACCACAGGGGCATCGGGAGCGTTCTTCTTGACGGACTCGATGCCGGCGAGCATGGTCTTCTCGGAGGCATACATCTGGCTGGCGCCGATGACCTGGCCGTTGGAAGCCTTCAGGTTGAAGAAAGGCTTGCCGTTCTTGGCGACCTTCTTCTCG
>JAEEGL014007907.1_pt1 | contig 14427 bp, 9 predicted proteins | sample 9134231 | NCBI WGS metagenome assembly JAEEGL01 (sample SAMN16246548, study PRJNA631951) | gut metagenome | biome: gut microbiome; feature: rumen; material: fiber-attached | host: Bos | place: Iran: Karaj | collected 2018-10
AGCAGGTGAAAGACCTTGATGCTGACTTCAGTTTCCAGATTACAGAGATTCGTCACTTCCAGCCCGCTGCTGTGGACGAGAAGCTCTTTGAGCGTGTGTTCGGTGAGGGTGTGAAGGATGAGGCTGACTTCCGCAAGCGTATTGCTGATAATGTGAAGGGTCAGTTGACTGGTAACAGCGACTACAAGTTCCTGCAGGATGTGCGTAAGTACGCTGAGAAGAAGGTGGGTGAGCTGACTTTCCCAGAGGAGTTGCTGAAGCGCGTGATGCTGCAGAACAATAAGGACAAGGATGCCGACTATGTGGAGAAGAACTTCAAGGCCAGCATTGACGAGCTGAAGTGGCACCTGATTAAGGAGCAGTTGGTAGAGGCTTGTCAGATTAAGGTTGAGGATGCCGACCTGAAAGCTATTGCCAAGGACGCTATGCGTATGCAGTTTGCACAGTATGGTATGACCAACATTCCTGACGATGTGCTTGAGAACTATGCTGAGGAGCAGCTGAAGAAGCGTGAGAACATCGACAACTTCGTTGATCGCGCCATAGACCAGAAGCTGACAACTGCCTTGAAGGGTGTGGTAAAACTGCAGACCAAGGACGTTACACTCGACGAGTTTAATAAGATGATGCAGGAAGCATAAGCCTTCTTCATTGTACTTATATCATATAATCCCCGATTCGCTTGTCGTTTCGGGGATTTTTGTATATGAAAAAGTTTTCTCAAAAAAAATCTAAAAATTGGCAGGGTTGTCGACTTTTTTTCTTAATTTTGTATCTACGTTAGTCAGAAAGGGTTGTAAACCATTACTTTCCATAACGAGAAATATAACGTAAGCAGTTGATTATGAACGATTTTAGAAAATATGCTACGCAGCACCTGGGCATGAACGGCTTGGTGCTGGACGATGTGATGAAAGCGCAGGCGCAGTACATGAACCCTTATATTCTTGAGGAGCGCCAGTTGAACGTGACACAAATGGACGTGTTCTCACGTCTGATGATGGACCGCATCATCTTTCTTGGAACAGAAGTGAACGACTATACTGCAAATACATTGCAGGCGCAGTTGCTGTATCTGGATTCTGTTGATCCAGGTAAGGATATCTCTATTTACATTAACTCGCCTGGCGGTAGTGTCTATGCCGGTCTGGGTATCTATGATACAATGCAGTTCGTGTCGTCGGACGTAGCCACCATCTGTGTGGGTATGGCTGCCTCAATGGCTGCAGTACTGCTTGTGGCAGGTGCTGAAGGCAAGCGTTCTGCGCTGACCCATAGTAGGGTGATGATTCACCAGCCATTGGGCGGCGTACAAGGACAGGCCAGCGACATTGAGATTGAAGCTCGCGAGATTCAGAAACTGAAAAAAGAGCTTTATACCATTATTGCTGACCACTTACACACAGACTATGAAAAGGTGTGGGCCGACTCCGATCGCAACTATTGGATGACAGCTGAGGAGGCAAAGTCGTACGGAATGATTGATCAGGTGCTGACAAGGAAATGAAGAAGAGTTGTAGTTTCTGCGGTAGAAGCGAACGGGATGTGAAGTTGCTCATCTCAGGCATGAATGGTTTCATTTGTGAGGATTGTGCAGAGCGTGCATACCAGATTGTGAAGGATGCAGGCATTTCTGACACAGTTCAGACTGGTGATGGCTTCAAAATGGGCAAACTGCCAAAGCCGCGTGAGATAAAGGCTTACCTGGACCAGTATGTGATTGGGCAGGATGAGGCAAAGCGCTTTTTGGCTGTAGCTGTATATAACCACTATAAGCGTTTGCAGCAGCCTGCCGACGATAATGGCGTGGAGATTGAGAAGTCGAACATTATTATGGTGGGCTCTACAGGTACTGGCAAGACGTTGCTGGCAAGAACGATTGCACGTCAGCTGGAAGTGCCTTTCACTATTGTTGATGCTACGGTGTTTACTGAAGCCGGATATGTGGGTGAGGATGTGGAGAGTATTCTGACCCGACTGTTGCAGGTGGCTGACTACAATGTAGAGGCAACCCAGAGAGGTATCGTGTTCATTGACGAGATTGACAAGATAGCCCGTAAAAGCGATAACCCTTCTATTACACGTGATGTAAGTGGCGAGGGCGTGCAGCAGGGATTGCTGAAACTGCTGGAGGGTACAATTGTGAATGTACCGCCAAAGGGTGGACGTAAGCATCCTGATCAGGACTATATTCATGTGGATACACGTAACATCCTGTTTATCTGTGGTGGCGCATTTGATGGTATTGAACGTAAGATAGCCCAGCGTATGAATACGCATACCGTTGGCTACAATTCTGTACAGAATGTTCGCAAGATTGACAAGAACGACTTGATGAAGTATGTGTTGCCACAGGACTTGAAGTCGTTTGGCCTGATTCCTGAAATTATAGGTCGTCTGCCAGTGCTTACTTATCTGAACCCGCTTGACCGTGAGGCACTGCACAGAATACTTATTGAGCCTAAGAACTCCATTATCCGTCAGTACAAGAAGCTGTTTGAGATGGATGGCGTGGAGTTGATTTTCGCTGAGGATGCGTTGGAACTGATTGTAGACAAGGCGGTAGAATATAAACTGGGTGCACGTGGATTGCGCTCCATTGTGGAAACAATCATGATGGATGCCATGTTTGATGTGCCTTCCAGGAAAGTGAAGAAGTTTGAGGTGACGCGAGAGTTTGCTCAGAAGCAACTTGATAAGTCGCACCTACAATAGTATAATGAAGGAGGAACCTATGAGCAGTAAAATGAATTTGACTGAGGCTTTAAAGCATTATTTCGGGTTTGACACGTTTAAGGGAGACCAAGAATCCATCATCCGTAGTGTGCTGGAAAGTAAGGATGTCTTTGTGCTGATGCCTACGGGAGGTGGAAAGTCGCTGTGTTATCAGCTGCCTTCGTTGCTGATGGACGGAGTGGCTATTGTTATTTCACCCCTGATAGCACTGATGAAGAATCAGGTTGACTTCATTACTCATTTGAGTGATCAGGAGGGTACGGCCCATTTTCTTAACTCGTCGTTGAACAAGACGGCTATTGATCAGGTGAAGACTGATGTTCGAGCCGGACATACAAAGTTGCTGTATGTGGCTCCGGAATCGCTTACGAAGGAAGACAATGTTGAGTTTCTGAAAACGGTTAAGATTTCTTTCTATGCCATTGACGAGGCACACTGTATATCAGAATGGGGGCATGACTTCCGTCCTGAATATCGCCGTATTCGCCCTATTATCAATGAAATAGGTAAGGCTCCAGTGATTGCACTGACTGCCACAGCTACTGATAAGGTGCGTACTGACATTAAGAAGAATCTGGGCATACAGGACGCACTCGAGTATAAGAGCTCGTTCAACCGACCTAACCTTTATTATGAGGTACGTCCTAAGACAAAGGATATTGATAAGGATATAGTTCGCTTTATTAAACAGCATCCTGGTAAGAGCGGTATCATCTACTGCCTGTCACGTAAGAAGGTGGAAGACCTCGCTGAGGTGCTTCGTGCAAACGATATTAAGGCGGCAGCTTATCATGCTGGTCTTGACAGCGCCACCCGTACACAGACACAAGACGACTTCCTGATGGAGGAGATTGATGTGATTGTGGCTACCATAGCTTTTGGTATGGGTATTGACAAACCTGATGTGCGCTTTGTTATTCACTACGACATTCCTAAGTCGTTGGAAGGATATTATCAGGAGACAGGACGTGCCGGGCGTGATGGCGGTGAAGGTATTTGCATTGCTTTCTATAGCCATAAGGACTTGCAGAAACTGGACAAGTTTATGGAAGGAAAGCCTGTTGCGGAGCAGGATATCGGTAGGCAACTGCTGCAGGAAACGGCTGCTTATGCTGAGACTTCCGTTTGTCGCAGAAAGATGCTGTTGCACTACTTTGGTGAGGAATATGGACAAGATAATTGTCATAACTGCGACAACTGTCTGCATCCCAAGACTAAAATCGAGGCCAGTAAGCAACTGGTTATTGCGCTGAAGTCGATATTGGCTATCAAGGAGAACTTCCGTAGCGATTATGTGATTGACTTTATTACTGGTCGTGAGACGGATGAGATATTGGCTCATAAGCACCATGAACTGGAAGAGTTCGGTATGGGTGAGGATGATGATCCAAAGATTTGGAATCCGCTGATTCGTCAGGCACTCATTGCCGGCTTGCTAAAGAAAGAGGTGGAGAACTACGGACTGCTGAAGGTAACCTCTGCAGGAAAGAAGTTCATTAAGAACCCGACCTCGTTTATGGTGGTTGAGAACCATGAGTTTAATGATGATGACGAACCTGTAGAGGGTGGCACAAGTGCCTTAGACCCTACGCTGTCGGCTATGTTGCACGACCTGCGAAAGAAATGGTCGCGTAAGCTGGAACGTCCGCCTTATGTGATTTTCCAGGATGTCAGCATAGAGCAGATGGCTACCGACTATCCCGTTTCACTCGAAGAACTCAAGGGTATTCAAGGTGTGGGTGATGGTAAGACCCGTCAGCCCTATGCCAAAGAGTTTGTTGAGCTGATTAAACGCTATTGCGAGGAGAATGATATTACTCGTCAGGCTGACTTGCGTGTTCGTACCAAGCCTAAAGACTCCATGCGAAAACTGAAGATACTTCAGAATATTGACCGTCGTATTGACTTCGATGAGATTGCCAATGCTTTGGGTATCGACTTTGATGAGCTGCTCGACGAACTGGAAGGTATCGTGCTGTATAGCGGCAATAAGGTGAATATTGACTATTTCCTTGAGGAGATTATGGACCCTGACGATATTGACGATATATACGAATATTTCCGAGAGTCGAATACAGGTGACCTGAAGGAGGCCTACAAGGAATTAGGCTCCGACTATGAGGAAAACGAGATACGATTGGTGCGTATCAAGTTCATTTCGGATATGGCCAATTAGCAACTCTACGAATCGCTCATGGTGTTTCATTGAAACGCTATGAGCGATTCGGCTAAACGCTATCAGCAATTCGTACAAACAGAGTTCGTAATTTCCGTTAAATCGTATTAATTAGACAAGATTTTGCGGAAAGTGGGGGCTCACATGAGGAAAAATTTGTATCTTTGCACGCAATAAAATTTTAAAGGTACCAATTATGTCATCATTTATTGCAGACAAGATTGTGATGGACGGCCTGACTTTCGATGACGTCCTGTTAATTCCAGCTTATTCAGAAGTATTGCCCAAGACAGTAGAACTGCGTACACGTTTCTCACGTAACATTGAGTTGAACGTGCCCTTTGTAACTGCTGCTATGGACACGGTAACGGAGAGCCAGATGGCTATTGCTATTGCCCGCGAAGGCGGCATCGGCGTGATTCATAAGAATATGTCTATAGAGGATCAGGCCCGTCAGGTAGCAATCGTTAAACGTGCTGAGAACGGTATGATTTATGATCCCGTGACAATTCTCCGAGGATCAACAGTAGGTCAAGCACTCGACATGATGTCGGAATATCACATTGGTGGTATACCTGTGGTCGACGAGGATAATCATTTGGTGGGTATCGTCACCAACCGTGACCTTCGTTTTGAGCGTCGTTTGGATCGACCCGTAGATGAAGTGATGTCTAAGGACAATCTGGTAACTACCCATCAGCAGACCGACTTGATTGCTGCAGCACAGATTCTGCAGGAGAATAAGATTGAGAAACTGCCTGTAGTAGATAAAGACAATCATTTGGTAGGTCTTATTACCTATAAGGATATAACCAAGGCTAAGGATAAGCCAATGGCTTGCAAGGATGATAAGGGCCGTTTACGTGTAGCAGCTGGCGTGGGCGTTACATTCGATACGCTTGACCGTATGCAGGCATTGGTGAATGCAGGTGCTGACGCTATCGTGATTGATACTGCTCACGGTCATTCTAAAGGCGTAATTGATAAACTGCGTGAGGCAAAGAATGCTTTCAAGAATATTGATATTGTTGTGGGTAATATTGCTACAGGAGCAGCAGCTAAGATGCTGGTTGAGAATGGTGCAGATGCAGTAAAAGTGGGTATTGGCCCTGGCTCTATCTGTACTACTCGTGTGGTGGCTGGCGTAGGCGTACCTCAGTTGAGTGCTGTATATGACGTATACAGTGCCTTGAAAGGTACTGGCGTTCCCCTCATCGCTGATGGCGGCCTTCGTTACTCTGGCGATATTGTGAAAGCTTTGGCTGCTGGTGGCTCGTGTGTAATGATTGGCTCGTTGGTGGCAGGTACAGAGGAAAGCCCAGGTGAGACGATCATCTTCAACGGACGTAAGTTCAAGAGTTATCGTGGCATGGGCTCGCTTGAGGCAATGGAGCATGGTTCGAAAGACCGCTATTTCCAGGCAGATACGAAAGATGTGAAGAAGCTTGTGCCAGAGGGTATTGCAGGTCGTGTACCTTATAAAGGAACTGTACAGGAGGTAATCTACCAGTTGACGGGTGGTCTGCGTTCAGGTATGGGCTATTGTGGAGCTGCAAGCATTGAGCGTTTGCACGACGCTAAGTTCACACGTATTACTAATGCTGGTGTAATGGAGAGTCATCCACACGACATTACAATCACGAGCGAAGCACCAAACTATTCGCGTCCTAACGATTAATTTAGCAAGAAAATGAAATTGAATATTCTTTTAGCAGCATTGGCAATGAGTGCTGCAGCAATGGCGCAGACAGAGTCTGACCCCGTAATTATGACCGTGAACGGTGAGCCCGTTCTGCGCTCAGAATTTGAGTATTCTTATAATAAGAATAACTCGGAAGGAGTAATCGATAAGAAGTCGGTAGAGGAGTATGTCGACCTTTTCATTAATTATAAGTTGAAAGTGGCTGCTGCTCTTGATGCAAAATACGATACGCTGACTTCGTTCAAAGAGGAGTTTGCCCAGTATCGTGACCAACAGGTGCTGCCAATGCTGGTGACTGATGCCGATATTGAGGCTGAGGCTCGCAAGATATACGACCAGACGGTACAGAATATCGGTCCTGATGGATTGATTCAGGTGGCACACATCCTGATGCGTTTGGACCAGCAGGCTTCTGCTGAAGAGCAGGCTGCTGCTAAGGTGCGTATTGACTCGGTATATAATGCTTTGAAGGCTGGGGCCGACTTTGCAGAAATGGCAACGAAGGTGTCGCAGGATCCAGGCTCTGCCCGTCAGGGAGGAATGCTTCCCTTTGTGCAGCGTGGACAACTGGTGAAGGAGTTTGAGGATGCTGCCTATGCTTTGCAGCCAGGACAGATGTCGGGGGTGATACAGTCACCTTTTGGCTATCATATTATTCTGATGAAGGAACGTAAGATGCTGGAGCCATTTGAATTCCATCACGATAACATTATTCGTTTTATAGAGCAGCGTAATATGCGCGATCGTATTGCTGAACAGAAGGTGGCTTCGATGGTAGAGCAAAGTAATGGCTCGCTGACAAAGGCACAGTTGATGGATCAGAAAGCTGATGAGTTGTCGGCCAACGATATGGAACTGAAGTATCTTATCCGCGAATACCATGATGGACTGTTGTTGTATGAAATCAGCAATAAGTTGGTATGGGATAAAGCTGCTAAGGATGAGGCAGGATTGGCCAAATACTTTAAGAAGAATAAGAAAAAGTATGGCTGGAGTGAACCACGTTTCAAAGGTATGGCCTATCACACCAGAGACATTGCCGATATCAAAGCAGTGAAAAGTTGTGTGAAGAAAGTTCCTTTTGACCAGTGGGCAGATAAACTGCGTACTACGTTCAATAGTGACTCCGTGCTTCGTATACGTGTAGAAAAAGGTATCTTCCAGAAAGGTGACAATGCATTGGTTGACAGCATCGTGTTTAAGAAAGATACAACTGTGACCAAGGTAAAGGATTATCCTTTCGATGATGTGTATGGAAAGGTGCTAAAGAAAGGTCCAGAGAACTATACTGATGTGCGTGGCCTCGTGGTAGCCGACTATCAGGAAGAACTGGAGAAACAGTGGGTGGCTGAACTGAGAAAGAAATATGCCTTCACTGTTGATACAGAGGTGCTGAAAACCGTTAATGGCGGTTCGGAAGGCACGAAATGATAAAAGTTAGGATAAATGACAAACACAAGAAGGGCTGTAGGTAGAATGGTGACAAATCTGGTGAATAGCAAATGGGTGAAGGTGGTAGTATTATCACTTCTCATTTGCCATTTCCCATTCAGTCCAGCTGTGGCACAGAACGTTGTTGACGAGGTGATTTGGGTTGTAGGCGATGAGGCTATACTCAAAAGCGACGTAGAAGTGATGCGTATGCAGGCTGCTATGGAAGGTATGCGTTGGGAACGTGATCCTGATTGTGCCATTCCTGAGCAGATAGCTTTGCAAAAACTGTTCCTCCACCAAGCTGCTATTGATAGTATTGAGGTGACTGAATCGGAAGTGTCCAGTCAGGTGGAAGCACGCATAGATTATATGATTTCACAGATTGGCTCTCGTGAAAAGCTTGAGGAATACCGTAAGCAGAGCATGAGTGAGATACGTGCTTCAATGCGTGATGAATTGCGTGACCAGATGATGATTCAGCGCATGAAGGAGCATTTGGTGAAGAACATAACTGTAACTCCTGCTGAGGTTCGCCGTTATTTCAAGGAGTTGCCTTTGGATAGCGTCCCCTTCGTTCCAACGGAAGTGGAGGTGCAGATTATTGCTCAGACACCACGCATCGCACCAGAGGAGATTAATCGTGTGAAGGATGAACTACGCGACTTCACTGACCGTGTGACACGTGGCGATGCCACCTTCCAAACATTGGCTCGCCTTTATTCCCAAGATCCTGGTACGGCTCGTCGAGGTGGAGAACTTGACTATACTGGACGTGGTATGCTTGACCCAGCATTTGCCAATGTTGCCTTTAACCTGACCGATCCTAAGAAGATATCGAAAATTGTGGAATCGGAATTTGGCTTCCATATCATCCAGCTGATTGATAAACGTGGTGATAAGGTAAAAGTGCGTCATATCCTGCTGAAGCCTGAAGTGGGCGATTCTGCTATCAATGAGTCGTTGGCACGTTTGGATTCAATTGCCTCGGAGATCAGAGATGGTAAGTTCACTTTTGAAGATGGGGCAAGTTTCATATCGGACGATAAGGATACACGTAATAATCGTGGATTGATGGCAAACCGCTCAGAGAAAGGACAGACCTCGCGATTCCAATTGCAAGACTTACCCCCTGAAGTGGCAAAGGCTGTAGATACCCTTCAGGTAGGACAGATTTCTGCTCCTTTTACCATGATAAATGAACGGGGTAAAACTGTTTGTGTCATCGCTAAACTGAAAAGTCGTACGGAAGGACATAAGGCAACCATCACAGAGGACTTCCAGGTGATGAAGGATATGGTGCTGGAAAAGCGACGCGAACAGGCTCTGCATAAATGGGTGGTGGATAAGATAAAAGACACCTATGTACGTGTGAACGATGAATATCGGAATTGCGACTTCGAATACGAAGGATGGGTACGATAATGAATTGAGAGTTGAGGTTTTTAAGAAATATCATAATACGTAACCGACACAGAAGCATCGTATTGGTGCTTCTGTGTGCGCTTTGCTGCACACTGGCTTTGGCCGCTACAATGGCAAAACCAGTGAAACGTAAGACCGCTCCCCAACCAAAGGACGACCGTGTGTATCTGCTCCATGCGGATGAATTGTTTTACGAACGCTGGAGGAATAATAATGCTCAGGTATTGCGTGGTAATGTGGCATTTGAACATCAAGGCGCTCACCTGACTTGTGACAGCGCAAACTTTTTCAGCGAGTCGAACTCTTTTGAGGCTTTTGGACATGTGCATATGGTGCAAGGTGATACGTTGTCGCTGGATAGTGAGTATGGCTATTACGATGGCAACGAACAGTTGATGCAGGCCTTGCAGAATGTGGTGCTAAAACATAGACAGACTACACTCTATACCGATTCGCTGTATTATGACCGCCTGTGGAACATGGGCTATTTCCAAGAGGGTGGAAAGATGGTTGACAATGGAACAACCTTGGTAAGTGACTGGGGTGAGTACCATACTGACACGAAGATGGCTATATTCTATTATGATGTTCAGATGCAAGATGGAAGCACATTGCTGACTACTGACTCGCTCTACTATGAAACAGACAAGAAACTGGCACATATTGTAGGACCATCTGACATTGTCAGCGGCAAGAGCCATATCTATTCAGAGTTGGGTTATTATAATACCGATACGGAGCAGGGACAACTGTTGAAACGTTCGCTGATTGACAATGAAGGTAAACTGCTTACTGGTGATAGTATATGGTATGATGGCAAAAATAGCATCAGTGAGGCTTTCCGTAATGTGGTTTATAACGATACCTTGAATAAAAACATGCTGATTGGCAACTATGGCTATTACAATGATGCTACTGGTTATGCTCTGTGTACTGACAGCGCTTTAACCATCGATTATTCACAGCGGGATTCGTTGTATATGCATGCCGATACATTTAAGGTGTTTACCTACAACATGGAAACTGATTCGGTGTATCGTATTATACGCGCGTATAATAAGGTACGCGCGTACCGTATTGATTTACAGGCCGTGTGCGATTCGTTGGTGTATGTTCAGAAGGATTCTTGCATGACCTTATACAAGGACCCTATCGTGTGGAACCTGAATCAGCAACTGCTGGGCGAGGAAATCAAAGTGTATATGAACGATTCCGTGATAGACCGTGCCCACGTGGTGAATCAGGCATTTTCAATAGAAGACCTGCATGAAAAGAATATGTATAACCAAGTGTCATCAAAAGAAATGTTCGCATATTTTGAAAATGGTGACATAAAAGAGGGTAGGGCAGTCGATAATGTGTTGGTGGTCTATTACCCTGTTGATGAGTCGGACAGTAGCTATGTAGGGATGGTGTCGATGGAGACTAACGAAATGCGTATGTTCATGGAGAAGCAGCGATTAAAACGTATTTGGACTCCTAAGAGCCAGGGCGTAGTTTATCCAATGACACAGATTCCGCCTGCCAAACGAAAATTGGAAGGATTTGCATGGTTCGATTATGTGCGGCCACTATCTAAGGAGGATATCTTCAACTGGCGTGGCAAGAAAGCAGGGACAGAACTGAAGCCTCAGAAACGGCGTGAGGCTCCTAAGCCTAAGTTGAAGAAGACTTCTGTTGAAAATGTTGAGACAACAACAATATCACAACCTGTAATAGAGACAACTCCTGTTCATGAAGAAACCTCGTCAGTTCAGCCTTGAGCCTATCTATATGGCACAACAGAAACGTCTCTTTCGTGGAACGCAGAAAAAACGGTTCCGTTGGCACAACTTATGGTCTAACATGTTGGCATTCTTATTGCTACTGTTTGTTTGCTTTATTGTCATGAAATATTTGTTATGAGCGATATTATTCAGCTTTTACCCGATTCTGTGGCTAACCAGATTGCCGCTGGTGAAGTCATTCAACGACCCGCTTCTGTTATCAAGGAGCTGGTAGAGAATTCTGTGGATGCAGGGGCAAAGCATATTGATGTGATTGTAGTTGATGCTGGTAGAACGCTGATTCAGGTGATTGATGATGGTAGAGGTATGTCGGAGACTGACGCGCGTTTGGCCTTTGAACGGCATGCTACCTCAAAGATACGAAAGGCTGACGATCTCTTCAATCTTCATACAATGGGCTTTAGAGGTGAGGCGCTGCCGTCAGTAGCTGCTGTGTCGCAAGTGGAATTGTCTACTCGCATTGAAGGTGAGGATGTGGGAACAAAGCTGAGGATTCATGGCTCACATGTGGTGAACCAAGAGCCCGTGGCTTGTCCGGTAGGTAGTAACTTCCGTGTAGAGAACCTCTTTTTCAATGTGCCTGCCAGACGAAAGTTCTTAAAAACGAATTCTACGGAACTGAGCAACATACTAACAGCTTTCGAGCGTATTGTATTGGTCTACCCTGAGATTTCCTTCACATTAAACAGTAATGGACAAGAGTTGCTGAACTTAAAGGCAGGAACTTTGCGTCAGCGTATTGTTGATGTTTATGGAAAGAAACTGAGTCAGGACCTGCTTCCTGTGGATGTGGAGACAACGTTATGTCGTATTACGGGTTTCGTGGGTAAGCCAGAGTCTGCCCGTAAGAAAGGTGCCCATACCTATTTCTTCGTTAACGGTCGCTATATGAAACATGCTTATTTCCATAAGGCTGTTGAAGGCGTCTTTGAAAGAATGGTTCCACAGGGAATGATAGTACCTTATTTTCTTTATTTTGAGGTGTCGCCCGCAACGATCGACGTGAATATTCATCCTACGAAGACAGAGATAAAATTTGAAAACGAACAAAGTATCTGGCAGATTCTGACAGCAGCCGTAAAAGATGCCATTGGTCGATTCTGCGAAGTGCCAGCTATAGAGTTTGATACAGAGGGACGTCCGGATATACCGGTTTTCAATCCTCAACTTGATAGTATTGAAATGCCAAAGGTGAACTACAATCCTGACTATAATCCTTTTAAACGTAGTTCAGAGCATGACGCCTATGGCATGAAGCCCTCTCGGACTGTAGAAAACTGGCAGAAGCTGTATGAAGATACACTATTCCCAAATGAAGAAAAGCAGACAGCCTCTGCTCCAGAGCAATTGTTGGTAGATAAATCACCTGCGCACTATCAGTATAAGGGAACGTACATCCTGACAGCTGTTCGTTCTGGTCTAATGATTATTGACCAACATCGTGCTGACCTGCGTATCCGCTATGAACAATATTTGGAGCAATTCGGACGAAAGCAGAGTAGCACCCAGCGCCTGCTCTTTCCTGAAGTGGTTCAGTTCGCGCCTTCAGATACTGTGGTGTTAACACGTATCATGCCTGATTTAATAACTGTTGGCTTTGATCTTAGCGATTTGGGTGGCGGAAGCTATGCTGTTTCGGGTGTTCCCGCAGGATTGGAAGGGGTGAATCCTGTTATGTTGCTTCAGAATGTGGTGAGCGATGCCAGCTCCGAAGGTGGCAATACTACAGAGCAGTTGTATTCTACTTTGGCCCTCAGTTTGGCTCGTCAGGCTGCAATTCCCCAAGGACAGGTGCTTTCGAATGAGGAAATGGAACACATCGTTAATCAACTCTTTGCCTGTTCTAATGTTAATTACACACCTGAAGGGAAATCAGTCTTGGCAATTCTACCTCAGCATGACATAGAAAAATTGTTGTCTTAATTGATGGGTTGACTGAGAAAAATGATAGATTTTTATGTGGAAAATGCCGAATTTAACAAAAATTGTGATTTTAAATGTATTTTTTTTTTACATTTGTTGTGAGTTATCGTTTTTTTACCTACTTTTGCAAAACATTTTGAATTATTATCGTTTTATAAATTATAATTTATTATGAAGAAGTTTTTAATGGTGCTGGCATTTGCTGGCGTTTCTGTGGCTGGAATGGCTCAGAATGAGGCTCCTGAGTTGAAGTATAGCGTAGCTACCAATTCGTTCTGGAGTAACTGGTTCATCTCAGCAGATGTGATGTATGGAGCTTTCTACTCAAATGAGGAGAAAGGTAATGACTTCAAGAAGGGCCTTTTCACTGACTATCGTCGTAATTTGGGCGCTTCTGTAGCTGTTGGTAAGTGGTTTACTCCTGGCTTGGGTCTTCGTACAAAGTTCCAGGGCATTTGGGGTAAGCATGTGCTCACCGATAATGCTGATGACAATGCAATTAAGTTCTGGAATCTTCAGGAGCAGGTTCTGTTCAACTTGAGCAACCTCTTCTGTGGTTACAGCGAGACTCGCGTTTGGAACCTTATTCCTTATGTAGGTGTAGGTCTTCTGCGCAACTGCAGCGACAATCAGTATACTCATGGTGGAAGCATTGGCCTGTTGAACACTTGGAAGATTGGTGAGAAGGTAATGCTGAACTTTGATCTGGGTATGAATATCTCTGATGACGACTATGCTGCTGCTTCTGGTCACAAGAACTATGGTACAAGCATCGCTTCTACCGACCGTTACTTCTCAGCTGAAGTTGGTCTGACCTTTAACCTCGGTAAGGCTACTTGGAAGAAAGTTCCTGATGTAGACGCTCTCAAGGCTCTTCACCAGAGTCAGATTGATGCCCTCAATGCACAGCTTCAGGACGAGCAGGCTGAGAGCAGCCGCTTGAAGAAGATGATTGCTGATCACAAGTGCCCAGAGGCTAAGACCGTTACTGTGAAGGAAGTTTCTGCTTCTGCTCCTGTTTCTGTATTCTTCAACATTGGTAAGAGCAAGATCGCTTCTCGCAAGGATCTTCAGAACGTGAAGGATTTGGCTGAGATTGCTAAGAGCCAAAACAGCAAGCTTGTTGTTACTGGTTATGCTGACAGCAAGACTGGTTCTGCTGACTTCAACCAGAAGTTGAGCCAGAAGCGTGCTGAGACTGTTGTTGACGAACTCGTTAAGATGGGTGTAAGCCGCGATAACATTGA
>JAEEGL014753300.1_pt1 | contig 14427 bp, 11 predicted proteins | sample 9134231 | NCBI WGS metagenome assembly JAEEGL01 (sample SAMN16246548, study PRJNA631951) | gut metagenome | biome: gut microbiome; feature: rumen; material: fiber-attached | host: Bos | place: Iran: Karaj | collected 2018-10
ATCAAGAAGTTCATTTGCATTATAATTTAATTGTTTTTCTAATTCCTTTATTTTATTATTTGATTTTATATTATTATCTGTTAATTCTTTTTCTAATTTCTTTATTTTATTATTTAATTGTAAATTATTCTCTTTTAATTCTTTTATTTTATTATTTAAACTATCAAGAAGTTCATTTCCATTCTCATTTAATTGTTTTTCTAATTCCTTTATCTTATTGTCTCTGTTTTGTAAATCTATTTTTATACTATTTATCTCATCCTTCTGTTGATTTATTCTATTTTTTAATTCTTTAACTTCACTGTCTTTTTTCTCAACATCTGTAATCAGCTTTTTTTTTTCATCTTCTAATTCAATTTTTTCATTGTTACAATTTTCTAAGTTAGAAATAGTAATTGTTAATTTATTTATATATTCTTCTATTTGATCTTTTAAAGAATTAATTTGAGAATGTAAAACATCTATATCATTCGATAATTCATTTTTAGTTTCTCTATTATTTATTAATGATATTTCTAAGTCACCCATATATATGCTATCTATTACCTTATTATTGTTATTGTTGTTTTTTTCCATTTTATTTTTCTTATAAATAATCAATAAATTTTTTTTTAACTTAATTTCATATGTGTTTTTTTTAATTTAAATTAAGATTTAAATATTAATTCTTAATATATTATATTTTCATTTTCCCATAAGACAAAATTAAAGTAAGTATAATAAAGAATCTTTTATAAACTGAATTTTCAATAAAAAATAATGTATTTGATAATATAAAAACATTTTATTTTATTTCTTACAGTTATTCTCCACTAAAAAATAAGAAGACAATAAAATTTTTCATTAAATATATTTCTATAAAAAGTATTTTTGTTTGATTGATATCCTATTTTAAATGAAATAATTCTCAATATTTTTTATTTTATTTTCAGAATCCGATGAAGAAACAGAACTATTGATGAAACTAGTGAGTTAACCAAGATAATTATTATTATTAGATTTAATATTAGTGGAATGAATTATTCATATCCTGATAATTTGTTCTATAATCTGAGATTATTTTTAATAATTAATTAAACTTTGATTTTTATATCTAATTTTGTTCTTTTTAGGATAATTTCCTTTAATTTTTCTTATTTATTCTTTTCCATATATTATTTTTGAGAAAATAAAAATTTGTTCTCTTTTATGTTATAATATGAATTTAATATATATATATATGTTTTTATTTTGTAAAAATTACTATTAAATAAATTATGAACCCATTTTTTTCAATTTTAATTGTAAAAAATAGAATTCTCATACTCTTTATATTTCCTTTTTGGTAATTTAGAATTGATTTTTAAATTATTTGTTTTGTAAGTTATTTATGAAAAATGTTTTTTCAATAAAACAATTAAAAAATATTAAAAAAATTTTAAAAGCAGAATTATAAACCAAATCATAAAAAAACGTTTTTAATCATTTAAATGTTAAAATTAAAAAGATAAATAAAAAAGAACCAACAAAATTTAACTAAAATTGAATTAATTTTCCTTTAAAAAACTATTTTTTATTTATAAATGGGAAATAATTTATTTAAAAAACAGAAAGATTCATTTCTGACTTAATAATTAAATTCAATCCATATGGATTAATATTTGATCCATTTTTTCCTAACAATATTATATTTATCTAGAATTATTGTTATCTCCTGAATGCCTTTGAAAATTAAAAAAGGAATACATTTCAATGTAAAAAGGAAAGAAATAAGTAATACAATATATATTGTTTCATAAGAAAAATTATTTTTTAGGAAATGATATATATATATATGTGTTTAATGAAATTGAAAAAATATTTGAAACACTAACTACACTTTTTTGAGAATTGAATTATTTATATCACAATTTGCTTTTAAATTATTTATTGAATATATAATTAGTATAAATAATACATAAAAACAATGGAAAAAAATAAATAGTTAATAATAAAACAATTACTTATTTTATTTTTTGATTTTTTGAATAATTTCACAATAATATAATGAATCATTGAAAATGACTTTGTAAAAAATAAAGAATACAGTGCTTTTTAATAAATTATGGAAAAAAAGGTTTAATTTATTTTTTTATTTTTATACTCTAATTATTTGTTTTTCTATTGTTAATAATAGTTTTTAAAAATATATATATCATTTTTTTCCCAATTAAAAAAATATCTTAAGACGGTGGAGAAGGGAGAATTTTATAATTTTCATTTTTTTTCATATAAAATTTTAAATAGGATACCAAAATTTCATTACATTTTATTATTATGAAAATAATTTCTCTTTGTTTTCTTCTTCTAAATTCAGAATCTCTAATTTTCATTTCATTTTCTTTTAAAGCTTTAATCTTTTCATTTTTTTGAGTTGGTAAATATTGATATTCTTCTAATATATTTTTATATTTATGTGTTATTTCTTCATTTGTCACATTTATTGTTATATTTTTTATTAATGGTAAATTTGTTTCTATTACATTACTTTTTTGATCTTCTTTTAACCTAAATTTCCAAGTTAAAATATTTTCCAAAGAGAAAACAGGTTTAAAAAATTTATACATTTTATTTTTTTCTATTTTAAAAATTAACTTTTTTTGTGATTCACCAAATAATTCATTCATATTATTTTGAAATTCTTGATTATCATAATATTCTTCAAAACTGGAATAATTAAAACTATTCTCATTATCATTCATTTTTAAGATTTTTTTATTTTATGTTTATGAATTTAATTCAAAAAAAAAAGTGAATTAACTTTTTTATATAAATAAAATATAATGTTTATCTACTTTTATTTTCCTTTTTTTTTAATAATTGTTTTCTTTTTTATTGAGAAATTAACTATTTTATCTTTTAATTCAAATTTTATATTTGTTTCATCAATTATTAATTTATTTTTTTCATATTTCATTTTTTCTTTTTAATAATTAAAACTTCAAGATAGTATTGAATAATTTAAAGTTATAAATTAAAATTTCTTTTGAAATTCTTTGCTTCAAAAATAATTTACTATTGTTCATTTCATTATGTTTCTCATAAAAATCTCTTAATTACTTTAATATCAAATTTTCTTTTATTAAATTTGTAGCCTTAGATACATATATATTAATTGTATTTTTTTCAATATTTCTTATTAATATTTCATTTTCATTTTTATTCATTAAAAAATTAAAAAATCTTAAATTTATTTTTCACAGATTAAAGATAAAAAACCTTTGTTTAAAAAATCAAAAATAAAATTTAATTTATTATAAATTTTAATACTATACAGAAAAATGTTTAATTAAGATTAATTATTCGAGAGTTGGTTTTTTAATGTTGAAAAGATATAAATCAGAAATTTATATAATAATTGAAATAAAAATGCAAACGAAAATATTACATTTTTTTATAATTATTTTAAAATCAAAAAACTTTCATTCATATTCTATAAAAAATTTGATTATTAATCAACATTTTCTAAGAGTGATTATATATATTTATAATATTTCTTTATCTAATATTTACCATTCATTTTTTTGTAAAATTAATAAATTTCCAACTTTAAAATAATCATTGAATTTTCGAATAATATTCAAAACTCATTTAAAATAAATTACAATAAATCTAAAACTAAAAAATAAAAAGAAAACTATTATTTATTGTCAATCTGAATGTCTAGTTATCCTTCTTTTGTTATTTAAAAAAATGAATTTTAAAGATATTTATTATTTTATTTATTTCACATAAAAATATTATATTCCCTTATTATTGCTTATTCAACAGTTAAAGAAATTTCAGAATTGGTGAAATATATATTAATTTTTAATAGATTTTAAAAAGAATAATTGGTATTTATAAATAAATTATCTCTGGTTATACTTTTTATTATGATTATAGCTAAGTTGAAATAAATAAAACAATAATTATATTATAAATTAATAAGAATTATTCCCAATTTCTTCTACATTCAAATAAAATAAATCAATTAATATTAAATAGTTTTTCGACTAAAAATTAAATTCTCTTTATTTGAATATAGGAGATACTTTGTATTTTTTATTAGTTCATTTATTTTTTAAATTATTTTTAAATATAAATTAATTAAATTAATATTTATGGCTGAAATAAAAGATGAATCATCTCCTCAAGCAAAAAGCCTTTTTGAATATTCTGAATCCTTAAAAACAAATAATATTAATAAATTATTTTCAATGAATAAATTTCATGAAAGTATAATAGATAAAGCAATAAGAAGATGTTTATTATATTTACCAAATCATAAAAACAATAAAAGAAATACTCTAAGAGAACTTTTAAGTAAAGCAAATTTAAATTATGTTAATCCAGAAGATAAAACAACTATAATAATGTTAATATGTGAAAAAGTTGATTTTTTTTTAATTGAATCAATTTTAAAAAAAGAATTTATCAAAGGAATAATGGATGATATTGATTTATCTTTATGCGACAACTACAATCGTAATTGTTTATTTTATCTATTAAATAATATGACTTTTGAAGATGATGCTTTAAAAGTTTTAAATGAAATTTTAAACTATAATAATACTCTAGAAAATCCAAAGAAAAGTTCAAGTGAATTATTAATGCAAACTGATAAAAATGGAAATTCTCCTTTGACAATCATATTGAAAAAAGGATGGGAAAAATTATTAATATTATATTTTGAATATGTTAAATATCAAAATAATAATAATAATATAATTCATTTTGCAATTGATGGAAAAAAAATATCTTGTTTAAAAATTATATTAAATTTAAGTACATTAGAAGATTTAAAATCAAAAAATAAAGACGGTGATACTCCTGTTGTTTATGCAAATAAAAAAAAATATTTTTACATGGCTAAATTTATCTCCTCATATGAAAGTAATTACAATGATAAAAATATGAAACAATTTATTTTGCAAAAACCTTTAAATCCAAATGAAATTCTTGAATTTTTTTCAAAAAAAGATTTTAATAATTGTCTTCTTGCTTTAAATCAGTATAAATTAAATAAAAGTATTTTAGGAGAATTCACAGATATTTCTTATGAATGGAATTATCTTTTAGTAAACAAAAATTTAATGTTTTCAAAAGCTCAATATGGTATAAAACCAGAACATATTTTAAGTAAATATATTTCAAACAATAAAAATTATTTTTATAATGATAAAAAACAAATTATGAATTCTTTATATGAAATTAATAAATTTTTAAATAAATATTTAAATGAACATTTAGATACTGAAGATTATCCTGTTGATATATTTTTTTATAATAAAATTATATTTTATTTTAAAATTGGGAATGTTGATTCAGCAATTAATACTATTGAATATTATTTAACTCATGTTTCTAAACAAAATGAAGATAAATATTATAAAATTATTATTTATACAAATGTCACTTTTGCCTTAATTGAATTGCTAATTAAAGAAAATTTAAATGAAATTGCTCAAGTTATAATTGAAAAATTAAATGCAAAATTATATAATTGTTTCCCAAAAAATAAATATGAAGAGGATAAAAATATAATAGTATATTTAAATGACAGTGAAATTATTAACCCTTTTAATCCTACTTGGGACGATGCTTTTGCTTATATTCATTTATTGAAAATTCTAAATAATTCAGCATCTAAAGAATCATTTGAAGATTTTATAAAAATATTTGAAAATTGCAATTATAAAGAAGAAATGAAAATTTTTAATAGATTACAATCAATTTATAAAAAGATTAAAATAAAAATAAATTATGGTAATGATTATTTAGAAAGTTTAAATAAAATTTCTCTTCTAAGCATTTCAAATGTTTCAATTGAAGATAAATTATTCTTTTATAACTCAGTTGGTATAATTAATTTAAAATTAAAAAAATTTCATCTTGCAGAAATGTTATTTAAAACTGGAATTTATATTTATAAATCTTTTACATTAAATAATTATTCAAAAGTTGATGTTTTTGAAAATTCAATTTTACAAAAAAATGATTATATCATTTTTATGAAATTTAATTTAGGATTGTCTCTTTTTTATCAACACAAATTTCAAGAAGCATATGAAATTTTTAAAGAATTAACACAAATTAAAACAATGAATAAAAATATTTATCTATGGTATAGATTAGGACTTTGTTCATTAGAAATTTATTTAGATAATATGAAAAAAAAAGTTAATTTATCGAAAAAAGAAAAAAAAGAAAAGAATATTAAAAAAAATGAAGAAAATGAAAGAAAAGTAAAAGAAAATAATAAAAAGAAATTATATGGTTATGAATTCGATGAATTATTCAATCAATTTGAAGAAGAATATGGTAATAATGGTATAAAAATGATTCATAATGAAGGGAATCAAAATCAAGGAAATAAATTAAAAAAATTTTTACTTAGAACAAATATTTTAAATAAAAAAAAATATAATGATTATTTAAATGAAGCCATTTATTCTTTTAAAAAAATTTTATATATAGAAAAAAAAAACACTCATGAAGAAAAGACAATAAACTTAAATACTCAATATTTCAAATCAATAAGAGGAATTTATAATTATTATTCTGAAACAATTAGTCAAGATTCAGAATTTAAAAAAAAAATTTTATCCACTAAAAAAAAAGGAAATGAAGAAATTATTTTTTTAACTTTTTTAAACTTATTATTTTCACTTTCTTTAGCAGGAAAATATACTGAAATTTTATTTATATGTAAAAACATTCAAAAACAAAATTTTAAACAAATTTCAAATGAAATGTTAGCTAAAGTTAATTATTTTAAATTAGAAGCTTTAATTTCTTTAGGAAAAATTAAAGAATCTTATGAATTTATGAATTCTTTTTTTGAAATATATAATAATAAACCTAATTATAGAATTGAAATTTTTAATAAAAATAATTTTAATTCATTCAATGAATTACAATTTAAATCTTATTTAGAAATTGCAAAAATTATTTTATTATGTAAAGAAAATAAGTTTAAAGAAGCTGAAGAAAAAATACAAGTTTTACTTGAAGAATTTAATAATAAAAAAGACATCTTTGCTTCTCAATATATTTCAAACTTATTATTATATATTTATTTAAAACAAAACAAGAAGAAGGAAGCTTTAGAATTTATAAAATATAATATATATATGAAAAAAAAAGAATGAATGTATTTTTATATATTTAATCGAAATATATATTATAATCAAAAGAATATTATAAATAATGATTTTTATTTTATAGATAAAATATTTTGAAAATAATTATTAATAATTAATTAATCTATTATTCTTGATTTTTTTTTCTTTTTATTTATATTTCTTTTAGTAGATTTTCTTTTCAATTGTTCTTGTTCTTTTTCATTTACATTTTTTTCTTTACTTATATTTTTATCAGACATATTTGTTTTTATAGATATATTTTCTTTATCATTGATTCCTTTATCTTTTTCAGGTTTATTCTTTTTTATTATTTCTAAAAATTTTTTAACAAAACTTAAACCTCCATCTTCCAATTCATCAAAAATTTTTAGTAGATATTTTTCAATCTCTAACCCATTTTTAATAAAATAATCTTGTATTTTAACAAAATAATTTAATTCTTCAATACAATCATCACATGATTTATTACAATCATTAATAATTAATTTAATATAATCTAAAAATTTTTCATTATATTTATTAGTTTTAAAAAATATATCTGATTGTTCTATATTTTTTAATATAACATTACTTAGAGATTCTTTCTCAGTCTCAATTATAATATTTTTTATTTTTAAAATACATTTTTGTAAATCACTTTTCATACTTTCATTCCCTAAAATAATTAATTTTCCTAATTTTGCTTGACAATTCATACATTTGATTATTTTATAAACAAAAGTTTTATCACTAGATAATCTTTGATTTTTTCCTAATAAAATACAATACAAATAATTTTTATCAACTTTAATTGTATTTTCATCGTTTTTATAATCTTTTGGAACTTGTAATTTAGAAGAACTAATTTCAATACCACAATTTTTACATTTTATTTTTAATATTTCAAAATAACTAACTTGAGAATCTACTTTTTCCTTTTTCAAATTCTCTTTATTTGACATTTTTATTTCATTTTTTAAATTTAAAATAATAAAATAATTTTGAACAAAAAAAAAAATAATGAATACTTTTAGAATATATTTATAATTTGGTATTAAAAATCTTTTTCTTAAACTGAAAGATTATTTTTTCTTGTTATCTTTTCTTTACTCAAAGTTTTAAGGTTTTTTTATTGATTTTTTTATTTATTTTATTTTACAATGGCTTAATTTCCAATGATTTATCACTTTTTGAATTTATACTAAAGAAAAATATTATAAAAGTTTTTAAATATTTTCTCTAAATATATAAGCAATAATATTAGTAAATATGAATTTCTTCAGATTAATTTAAATTTATTTATTATTATTTATTCTTCTGCTTGGATTATATACTTTTTAGCTTTTATTTATCCATTTATAAAGATAAATATGATGGTTATGAAGATTTTAAAAAAAAAGGGGACTATTTATTTGAAGTTTCCTATTTTTGTTTTGAATATTTAATTAAAGATATTAATAAATTAAATTTTGCTGCTTATTTGGTTATTTTTGTTCTTATTTATACTTTATTTATTGTTCAAATCAAAGTGATAGTATTATATACATTATAAGAATACTGAATATGTAATAAAAAAACTCATGTTTATTGGGTAAATGTTAAAAATGTTTTTACAACTGATTTAATTTTTTTAAAGGAATGGTTTTTTATTTTCTGATTATTCTTGCATTACTGGAGTTTTCCCTATTTATGAAGGATTTAAAACCAAAATAATGATTTGAATAAAATGAAGAAATCTATTTTTTTTCTGTTTGTTTAAATTATGTTTACATATTATTAGTATTATTTCTTCCTTTTTAACTGAACCTATTTATCCTCGATTATTTAATTATTTATAGATAATCTAAAATTAATGGAAAAGATATTTTAATGAATATTATTAAATTATTGATTACTGGAAGCTTAATTATTACATTACCAAGGATATTATTTTGGATTAAGATTATGAGTTGCTAATTCTTGTACTAGAGGAAAAATTACCAATAAATTTAATTTTTTATTTGCTTTTATTTCCATTTTATTCTTTTATTGTTGCAATTTACTATAAAATATTAAATTATTTGAGTTATATTGGAGGATTTATTACTGTATTTATTTTTTATTTATTTCCTATTTTATTATATATTAAATTTACTGGAAAATCTTTCACTTATTGGAAAAATTTAATCTAATTTATTGGAATATTTATTCTTGTAGGAGTTGGTATTACTGTTGGAATTTTAACTATAAGAGATGATGTAAATAAAAAATAATAATTTTATTATTCTTGTGAATTATTATTTCAACATATATATAGGATTTATTAAAAAATTTTAGTTAATTTATAAAAATATTTGATTTTACAAAGTTAATTATTGATATATAGGAAAATTCTGTTAAATTTTAATTTTGATATTTCATTATTTAAAAATCAATAAATTTTTTTATTTCTAAGCTATACGTCATCATTATTTTCAATGTTTATTATAAAAAGAAAATCTATATATAAATTAAAATATATAAAAATTTTTCCAATTAAAATAAATAATTTTATAATATATTTTTAAATAAAATATAAAAAAAACAATGGGAAATTGTGCAGAGATATGTAGAACAGAAACAAACAATGAACAATTATTATCTTTGAATATTATGAAAAATATTCAAAGCAAAGAAAAAGCATTAGATTGGTCAATTTCTTATTCTTATAATACTTTAAATACTAACAACACAATAATATCAAATACTTTAATCAATATAAATAAGAAACCTTCTTTTGGAAAAAATAATAAATTGAAAAGCCAAAAAGTAATATTAGAAAAAGTTGATTCAAATGATAAAATTAAAGAATTAAATGGAATAAATGATGATGATTCATTTATTTATGAAACAAGGAAAAAAAATGAAAATAATTTAAATAATTCCGATTTTGATGAAAGAAAAAGCAAAAATAAAATTAAAAATAATTTTCAAGGACCTATTTTTTCACATTTACTTAAACATTCCAAAAACAGAAACATTATTTTTTAAAATTCATATTTTTTCATTTAAACCTAATATTATTTATAAAAGTTGTAGGAATAAATAATAATTAATAGTTTCTTGTACTTATTTATAAGTGTTATAAATAGGTGTTATAAATTAATTGATCTTCAAATATTCTTTATGTTTCCTTATATAATGTGTAACTTTTAATTCTGTGATTTATTTTTAAATGTTTTATTTTTTTATTATTTATAAATTAAAAATAATTTAATGATTTTTTAAAATAAAAAAATTAGAAGAATAAAAAAATTTAGTTTTTGGGTATAAAATTTAAAAACCCTATTTTTTATTAAATTTTTTATTCTATAAAAAATCAAAATTACCAATTATCAAATAAATGTTTATTTGATTTCCTTATTTATCATATATAATTAATTGCAATTATCATTTATTATAATTTTAATAATAATATTAACATGCATTTATTCTTAAAAGAATTTTTTTCATTAAATCAAGAAATTTTATATTAAAAAAATAAATGTCTACTCTTAAAAATCTATTTATAATATTTGAATTTATTAAATATTTCACTTATTATAAGTAATCTTTCTATCAAACTATTAAAAAATTAAATCAATTTAATTATTGAAATAAAAAATCAACAAAAATAAAAAACTTATTATTATTTTAAAAAAATAATTTGTAATAAAAAATAATAATATTATAAATAGTTGCTTAAAAAACATTTATCTAGGTCACATATTCAAATAATAAATTAAAATTAAAAAATGGGTGTTTGTCAAAGCGCAGTGAATAAAGGAAAAACATCATTAAAAGGATTATGTGAAGACGAAGCTAAATTTAATGAATATATGGACACTGCTTTTGATAAAGTAGATGTAGATAAAAATGGATATCTTGAAAAAGATGAAGTAAGACAATTAGTACAAGATTTAGTTAACAAATTAAAAAGAGATACTAATGTTCCTGAAGACAAAGTGAAATCTGCTTTAGAACTAATTGATACTGATAAAGATGGAAAAGTTACTAAAGAAGAATTTAGAAAAACAAGTCGAACAAAGTTATTAGCTATTTGCTCTTCTTAAACTTATTTCAATATATTATGATGATTATATATTTTTTAATATTGAGATTTTTAATTGAAATAATACTTTTTCTCAAAAAAATTTTTAACCAAATAATTGATTGATTAAAAGAATTTTTCTTTTTATTTTTTATAATATAATTTAATTTATAGAGAAATAATAAATATTATTTTTATTTAAAAAAGATTGATACATTCATATCTATAAATGAAAATTTTTTTTTCAAATCTAAAAAAATTCTGACCAGGGTTAAATTTAAACTTTGAATAATATATTATTTCAATGAATTTCCTATTATCAAATTTGGTTATTATGATTTAAAAAAAAATTGAAATAATTTATAAAAATAAACTGTTTTATATACTTTCTTTATAAGTTTTTTACTTTTAAAAATAATCTTATAAAATTATATTTTATTTATAAAAATCAGTCAGTAATTTTATTTTTATTTGAAAGGACAATAACTATAAAAATGAAGACAATTTAAATTAAGTATAATTAAAACAATTAATAAGAGTATGTTAATATTATTATTAATAAAATTAAGACTTTGAATTTTTTTTAATTAAATACATTAGTAAATCGATTAAATAAAAATATTTGGTTGTAATAAATTAAAGAATTATATATTTATTTAGGCAATATTAAACTTAAATAAAATAAAGAAAGTAATGAGTAATCACAAAAAAGAGTGTAATTAGAGCATAATTAAGTATTTATTTGAAATATTAATGAACACAATAAAATATAGGATGTGTAAAAGTATTTAAAAATTTAAGAAATAATAAAAAAAGGAAATATAAAAATTATGGATTATAAAATATTTTTAATAAAATAGGGAGTAATAACCTCACTTTTAATTAGAAAAGTATTAATTATTTATAACACTTTAGATAATTAATAAATAACTTTAAAATAAAATTTATAATTGGGATTTTTGTTATTTTTTTTAAAAGGAAAATAAAAAAGGTGTAAATGATGTAAATAATATCATTATTGGAAATAAAAATAAAATGAATTAATAAAAATAAGAAAGTAAAAATAATTATTGATAATTTTAATAGAAAGTAATTCAGATTGTAAAAAAAAAGTCAGCAAATAAAATATATATTAAATATGAGTAAAAATTGTTTAATTTTTTATATTTTCCATTTAAACTGAAAATAAAATTAAAATTTTAATTTTATATTTAATTTATTTTTTAATATATAATTATTTTACTCTTGATATTAAGTTCCTATATAAAAATCTTATAACTGGTAAAAAATAAGTTTTATAAAATAAGAGTAAATGGAAAAAAGTAAAGAACCAATAGGAAAAGGTAAAACAGCAATTATAACAGGAGGATCAAGAGGAATAGGAGAATCTTTAGTATTAAAACTTGGTGAACTTGGATATAATGTAGTGATTAATTATCGAAGTGATTCATCAAAAGTTTTATCTGAAACACTTGCAAAAAAAGTTGAAGAAAAATATGGAGTGAAAACATTAATAGTAAAAGCAGATGTAAGTAAATATGAAAATTGTGAAGAAATAGTCAAACAAACAATAAATAAATTTGGAGATAAAATCCATATTTTAGTAAATAATGCAGGAATAACAAATAATTGTAATTTTATTGATTTAAAAAGAGAAGACTATGAAAATGTAATAAATACAAATTTAATGAGCTTTTTACATATGACTCATTTAGTTCTACCATATATGATAAATCATTCATCAAAAGAAAATCAATGTAATATCATAAATATATCTTCAGTTGGTGGATTAACAGGAGTAATTAATCAAGCTGATTATTGTGCTTCTAAAGCAGGAATTATAGGTTTTTCTAGAGCAATTGCTTTAGAATTTGGAGGACGTGGAATAAGATCTAATGTCATTGCTCCTGGATTGATTATGACTGATATGCTTAAAGGAGTTAATCAAGATGAACTTAATGCACTTGCTTCTCATGTTCCATTAAAAGGTATTGGAGATGTTTCTGAAATTGCTGAAGCTTTGGAATATATTATTAAAGCTTCTTATTTAACTGGCCAAGTTATTTCTCCTAATGGAGGATTTGTTTTGCAATAAATTTAAATATTTGGGTAATTTTAATTTTATTTAAAAAAAAAAATTATTTATTATTTAATTTATTTATGGGAAATGAAAATGAAACAAATTATAATAATGATCCATATATTCAACAAAGTCAAATAAATAATAATCAAATAAATAATTTATATGTACAAAATTCAGCTATTCCATTTTCACATTTAAATGATGATGATGGAATTAATGCAAATACTTTAATTAATCAACAAAAAACTGTAAAAACTCAAGCTTATAAAAATCCAATTTTATTAGATAAAAATTCAATTTCATTAGAAAAAGATCCATATAATCCAACTCATTTATTTATAACTTTTTCTTATTCTGCAGATAGAGTAATAAATGGTAATTTTTATTTTAATTCTGCTTTTAATCCAAATGCTGAAAATCAAATATATTATTATCCTACATCTCCTTTTGCAAATAATATATTAAATTCAACTCTTCAACCAGGGAAAAATATAAAATATGAAGATAAAAATATTTTCATTGATATTGATTATTTTATGAATAAAAAAATATATCAAAATAACTTAACTGATGTTATAATAGAATTATATGCTTTTGATATAAATGGAAAAAATCTTGAATTTATTCTTTCAACATTTTGTAAAATTTATCAACAAGATAAAATATATAAAATAAAACCAATGTATCAAAAATGTAAAGTTCATCAAACAAATTGGTATGATATGGAAGATATATATGGTTTAACTTCAGAAGATCAAATATGTGAAATTTGTTGTACTAATAAAAGAAATACTTACTTTTTACCTTGTAGACATTCTTATGCTTGTAAAGAATATGCAATGATGTTAAGAATTAGAGGAAATGGTTGTCCTATTTGTCGAAAACGTAAATTAAAGTTTTATAATATTTTTTAGCTATTAAAGAAAGTGTTGTAATGGAACAAGGAAATAATGAAAATCAAAATGAGATTTAAAAGAAGAAATAAATTTTGAAATTATTTTTTGAAAAAAAATTTGTGTTTTAAATATTACTTAGATTAAATCTATTTTTTCCAATTATTATAACATCTACTTCTATAAAAAGTTTTAAAATTATGAAAACTTCTTTTAGAATTAAAAATATGATTTTGACAATCATTACCAGGTAAACTACATAAATAATCAACCATATTA
>JAEEGL010415400.1_pt1 | contig 14425 bp, 14 predicted proteins | sample 9134231 | NCBI WGS metagenome assembly JAEEGL01 (sample SAMN16246548, study PRJNA631951) | gut metagenome | biome: gut microbiome; feature: rumen; material: fiber-attached | host: Bos | place: Iran: Karaj | collected 2018-10
AAACCTTGGATCACATGATCTGTTCTTAAATATTTCCTGTTCATTTCTTACATTACCAAGGTTTCTGCTGTTTTTTAATTTGCTCCAGTCTGACGCTGTATAACTGCCTCTTCCCATCTTATAACCTCCATTTATCCCTTACAAATTTACATCCATCTTTGCAAAATGCCTGCCGCCAAGCCCTTTTTCTATTACATTATCCCATCTCTCAAAATCCGTAAACGCGTCCTCCGAAGGTACACCGTTTAGAAAATCGAGCATGGGCTCTCTTGTTTCATCTTTATGATTCCCCAGAATATGAAGTGCTGTCTTTCTAAGGTCAGACAGATCCTTCCTGCTATTTCCAAAGAGTAAAGCTGCGCTTTTTTTCTCGGCGCTCCACCAGTGTCCCATTAATACTGCATGGTGACTGAAGGGATTGATCCATACAGAATCTGCACTTATGCCACCATGGACGAGATTGCTATAATCAAGTACACAGCATATATTTTCAAGTCTCGATATTATCCATGCTACATGCTCAGGAGCAAAGCTTCCAAACATTGACAGAGGGAAAAGGTTTTCCGGACGTTTAAAGGCAAGCATCCTGCTACCGTCATCAAGGTCATAAGATCCTGTAAATGAGGGGAAACAGTCATTTAATCCTTTTACATCGGCAGGAGGAAATTCAAGGCTCTTTATGCCGGAAAGCATTTTGTCAGCCTTGTCTTTATCAGCCTTGGAAAATATAAAGATTGCGTTGCTTTTTGTGAGGTATCCCTCCACACCGTCATCGTTAAATGAATAGAGATATCTGATAGTTACATCGCTTCCGTCAGTCAGGACTTTGCCGGTTTCCTCAGCGTGATCCCACAGTCTGTCCTCACGGCCTGTGCCGTAGACCTTCTCATCATGGATTCCTTTAAAGTAGTTTAGGAGATTCTTTCTGAAAACCCGGTAATCCTCAAATTCTTTATCCTGAAAGAAATGTTTGCTTCCGCAAAATTCACAGTACAGTCCACCACTGCCATCCACCGACATCTCGCCGCCGCAGTTTTTACATTTGTAACTGAGCATATATTCCCCCTTTTTTAATAATTTGTTTTATACCTTCTTGCCTTTTGCACCGCCAAAGCTTGCCGAGTTTAATATATTCGTATCGAAAGTAAATGTCAGATTAGATTCTGTCCTGGCACGCTTAAGAGCAAGTCCTATCATGCGGTCGAGGAGTTCTTTGTACGGAACACCTACAGGTTCCCAGAGATAAAATGCCAGTGAACCGGGTATTGTATTTATCTCGTTAAAGTAAAGCTTACCATCCTCTTCATCAATCATGAAATCTATACGGGATACACCGTTACAGCCAAGGGCTTTAAAAGATTTAACTGCCATCTCCCGTACTTCCTCTCTCTTTTCGGGAGTGAGCTCTGCGGGAATCTTTCTTGATACGCTTGCCATACCCTTGGAACCGCCACTCTTTGCGTTGCTTACATATTTATCTTCGTAGCTCAATATGTCTTTTGAATGAAGGGGCTCTTCACATTCTGAAGCAATGGCCTCATTCTCATCTCCAAGTACTGAGCAGTTAATCTCTCGAAGCTGTTCAATAGCATGCTCAGCTAGGACCTTTGTAGCATACCTGAATGCATCATCAATTGATGTTGTGAGCTCTACGCGGTTTTTAGCTACACTGATTCCGACACTTGAACCGAGGTTAACAGGCTTAATGATTACAGGATAACCGATTGAAGACTCGATTTTTTCTACCAGACCGTCCATGTCTGCATAATCAGACAATGTGAATATCTTCGCATCAAGTACAGGTACACCAGCTTCCTTTAGAATCATCTTCATGATGTATTTGTCCATTCCTACGGCTGAGGCAGTTACATCACATCCTACGAAAGGAATGCCGATTGTTTTTAAATATCCCTGAAGAGCACCATCCTCAACGTTGGTCCCGTGAACTACAGGGAACACAACATCTATATCAATATTAATGTTCTTTCCAAGCTTTTTTGCAGGATACTGAACGAGACTGACCTTATCACCTGTATTTACCATAATAACTCTTGTAGATCCGGCAATGAGTCCGTTGATATCCTTATATGATTCTATCTTTCCGATATTATCGCCGACATACATCTCATTTTTCTTTGTCATATATACGGGGATAACCTCGTACTTGTCGGTATCCATATTCATGATGGCCTGAATTCCGGAGATTACCGAAACCTCATGTTCTACGCTTTTACCACCAAACAGCATTGCAACTTTAGTTTTCACTTTAACACGCTCCTTTAGTTATAATTATCCGGCAAATCGTTCTCAAGCAGAATGTATTTATGCCCCTGTCCTTTTATGGTATACGCCTTTGACATGGCATCTTCAAGTTTATCAAATACAAAGCATCTGCTTTCATCGAATCCTTCATCAAGTACACCCTTCATAATCGGCTCCGTGTGCTTTCTGCCTACGAGCAGGATATAATCACAGCACTTTGCTGCATAAGTTCCAAATTTATAGTTGTACTCGTCCTCTTTATCGCCAAGCTCTACCATTCCCGGTGTAATAAGTATCCTGATACCGTCAAACATGGCCAGGGTCTCAACTGCAGCCTTGGAACCTACAGGGTTTGAATTGTAGGCATCGTCAATAATGGTTACGAGGCCGTGCTCTCTCATCTGCATTCTGTGCTCTACAGGAGCAAGGCGTCTTACGGGAATCACCAGTTCCTTAAGGGTCATACCAAGGCTGTGGGCTACTGCAAGTGCACCGACAACATTTATGACATTATGGGCACCGATAAGTCTCATCTGATAGCGTTGCTTTTCACCGTCAGGTGTTACGAGGGTGAAATCTGTTCCGGTCTGAGATACAACAATATCCTCTGCCCTATAACCTTCACCGTCTTTTTCAGACAGATAAAATACCTTGTTATCATACTCATCGGCTTTTTCCCTGATGTATTCATTATCGCCGTTTAAAAATACTTTGCTGTCTTTCGGAACTGCATCTGCCAGTTCAAACTTGGTCTTCTTAATATTCTCCATGCTGAAGAATGTCTCAAGATGCTGAGGCCCCACAGATGTGATGACTCCCATATCAGGATGAACAAGGTCACATATTTCTTTTATTTCCCCTACACGCCTTGCACCCATCTCGCATATGAAAATCTCATGGGTAGGTTTCAAATAATTGCGTACTGTAATGGTTACGCCAAGGGGTGTATTGAAATTACCCGGAGTCACAAGGACATTATACTTTTCAGATAACAGTGTATTTAAGAAAAACTTCATGCTGGTTTTTCCGAAGCTTCCCGTCACACCGATTATCTTTAATCCCTTTGCCTCGCGGAGTCTCTTTTTCGCATCATTCATATAATAGCTGCTGATGCACGCTTCAATCGGATGGTTGATAATATTGGCGATGATATTCAAAATCAGCTGGGCTGAGATGAGTATCATAAATACTCCTGTCAGATATTCATATCCGGCGAATATCCACGTAAGAGCAATTGCAGCCACAGAGATTACTGTAATAGTAACAATCATTCTCTTTACTCTGGCGGTATACACAAGCTTCTTTTTTGTATTAAGCCTGCGCATTGCCCGATATACAATAATATCAAGCCAGAGAGTCAGATATATGATTATATCCAAGACAAGTACGGGAAATATTATTCGTAATATTCCTAGCACTAGTCCAAAGCCAAGAAGCCACTGTCTGCGAATATTCTTCTTTAACCAGTTTATATGCTCATCGTTCTTGTAACCGTTAAGCTGAAACATATGCATGTTCAGTCTCATGGTGAGGAACAGAGCATACAGCGATAAAATTACCGCTATGATTGTTCTAATAATCATCGTCTATCCTTATACATTAAAATACGATTTCATGATGCCTCTGAAAACAGCAGGCTTTTCAAGGAATGAGAAATGACCTGCGCCCTGTATTACAGCAAGGCCTGAATCAGGTATCTTCTCGTCCATAATCTTTGCATCACCAATAGGTGTCGCAGTATCTTTATCTCCCCAGATGAGCAATGTTTCCTGTTTGATTTTGGGCAGGAGCTCTGTCAGGTCTTCGTTTACAGCCATTACCATGCATTTCTTCATCATATCCGATGCATTACGGTAATCGGCTGAGCCCTGCCTGCTTCTCCAGTCATCTATAAGTTCCGGGAAGAGCGCGTATACAAGCTTCATATTCAGAATCTTCTTAAGAATCTTGTATCTCTTAATATTCATTCGCTGGGCAAATGAGCGCTTCGGCATAATGCCTGCGCTGTCTATCAGGACAATATTCTTTATCTCAAACGGAATATTATCTCTTGCAGCCAGCTTGATTATAACCCTGCCTCCGTATGAATGACCGATGAGTGTAGCTTTCTTTACGTCAAGCTTTTCCATCAGCTTGCAGAAAAAGTCTGCATATGCATCAACATTCCAAGGCTCCTTAGGCTCATCACTTCCTCCGAATCCCGGGAAATCAAACTGAATTACAGTGTATTTATCTTTAAGAATATCTGCTATTGAATCGTATGCTCCAAGATCTGTGCCCCAACCCTGCAGTATTACTACTGTATCTGGTCCTTCACCTGTTTTTTTGTAGCAGATATTATATCCGTCAGTCTCTATGTTCATAATTGTCTTTTCATTAAAAAGCGTTGCCTATATCATAGCAACGCAATGTCTGTTTACATTCAATAATTATAAGCATTATTAACTTCTATATCAAGGCAAAAGGGAGCCTGATATGATATTATATAGTCATGATAAACAAAAGAAAAACATTAACAACACTTATAATACTTACGCTAACCACAATCTTTGCAGCCTGTGGCAAAACTGCGCGACAGGAACCCGTTATTGATATAACACCACCGGTATCAGCAAACGCAGACGCCATTTCCGATAACGAAATAACCGATATCCCTGCTGAGACTTTATCAATAATTAAATCTGTAGTAACCACATATCAGAATGATAAAGACAAAGATTCCGCATCAATCGCAGAACTGTTTGATGAGCTTGATGCACTTGATTCCGACAAAGCGTTTGTCTGGAGATGCGTTATTGATTACTGGGATTATCTGACATATGAGCTGACTTTGAACGAAGGCGACATTCCTGATAACATAGATAACGATAACAGTCTTTGCATTGTAGTCCTCGGATATCAGCTTAATGATGACGGAACCATGAGAGAGGAACTGATTGGACGTCTCGAGACTGCACTTATGTGTGCAGAGGAATATGACAATGCCTACGTACTATGTACAGGTGGAGGAACTGCCAAGAACGCCCCTGACAAAACAGAAGCCGGCTCCATGGGAGAATGGCTGGTTCAGAACGGAATTGATGAAAGCAGAATTATTATAGAGGATGATTCAATGACTACTGTGGACAACGCTCTGTATTCAGACGACATAATCATTAATTCATATCCAACGATTAATTCGGTAATGATAGTCACCAGTGATTACCATATAGCCTGGGGAAGTCTGTTGTTCGAAACCGTATTCATAAACTCTTATATAAGAAACGGCGGCCCAGAAATACATGTAGTATCGAACTGTGCTTATGACACAGAAGACGGAGACACAAAAATAAATTTAGTATTCGACATTGAGGCAAATAATCTTAAATATATGGCAGAGAGGATTAACTGATAAGTTAATCCTCTTCTTCTTTATTATTCCTCTATATTACCCATTGTATTCTTTATCATGGTTTTAATCTGATCGATTATATCCTGATATTTACTATGCCTCATATCAGGGAATGCCCGGAAAAGTCTTCCTATTCCAAACATCTTGTTGTACATTATGCTTTTTTCCATATGATTAAGGAGTTCTTCAAGCTTCTGTTTATTCTGTTCATACTCGCCCTTTGCAATCTCTTTGCCTGTCTCAAGTTTCTCAACAGTCTTTATTGTCCCTGTGCCGATTACCTCAGACATACCGTCACTGATAAGCAGTATGGATTTTTGGAGCTGATCAAGAGCATCAAGCTGTTTATTCAGTTTGAGGACAGCCAGCGTTGTCAGAATAATATCTGTCACAAATACGATATAAATAACTATCAGAAAAATCCATCCGATACTGACAGGAATCATTCGTACCATGCCAAGTATTCCCGGGTGAATCACACGAAGCACAAAAGCTATTATCAGTCCCCAGATGATGCTGAACTTGAGACATATATATCCTTTAAAATTAAATTTCTCTCTGCTGTAATCCCACCATCTTGCATGGAACAGTTTATCTAGGGCTGCACCTGCTATGAGCTCAACTGCTGTTGCAAATACAATACCGACAACAAACAGTATGGCCGGCGAGGCTGTTTCGATGTTTCCACTTAATCCCATCCATTCGCCCGCATGTCTTACTACGCCAAGTACGCATATTACTCCGCAGCCGTATACAGGGCATATGGGTCCGTTCAAAAATCCCCGGTTAACTACTACGCCGAGAGTTACCGCATGATATACTACTTCAATACCCCAGCCAAGCAGGGCGTAAATCATAAAAAGCCATAATATTTCAGTCATTTTCCTAAGGCTCCTCACAAACTAAATCGGCATGATTATTTTTTCCATAAACATTTTTGCACCATCTTCCTTAAGGAGGAGCTTCAACGTAGCACTTGATGGATTTCCTTCGTTAATCATACGATTTCTGAAAGCCTCAAGCTTATTTTTATAATCCGGCATAACCGTTGCATCTGATACCGATTTAAGATATGCCCTGACAGAATCAGTGGCCATATTCTTAAGTTCTTCTTCCTCACCGGATTTAATCATTGAGTATGATGTCCTCTCCCTGATATACCAGTTATCTTTCTCTGTGTAATCAGGAAGGTTTTTATATTTCTCATAAATATCTTTTAATCTGCTGTCGTTTAACTCTGTATTGCCACATCCGTAATACTCAACAAATACACATCTCTTATCTTTTACAGTCATGGCATCTATCAGCAGATACGGGAGATTAACACACTCAGATGGCATAAATGACATTGTCAAAAGTTCCATACCCATTTTCGTTGTGGTATGCATTATCATCAGGTGCCCAAATCCTGCCAGCGTATACCTGTCAACGCGAAACTTCATAAGCTTAATCAGTTTCGGATAACTCATGTTAGTATATCTGTCTTCAGGAATTTCTTTTACCTGTCCATATTCAAATATTACTTTTAAGCTTTTTTCTTTTAAATCTTTTATCATAATTCTAATTTACACCGCCGGATTCACATGAATCATTATGTGCTTTACATTAGGGAATTCCTTTTCTACTCCCGTATGGACATTTTCTGCAATGTCATGGGCTTCAATCAGCGACATATCTCCTTTAACAGCTATCTCCAAATCGATATAAATCTTATTTCCAAACTGTCTTGTATGGAGAAGATCTATTTTCACAACACCGTTTTGTTTTTCTATAAAGTCCCTGATTGACTGCTCCGTCTCCTTATCACACGATGCGTCCACCATTCTGTTAAGTGCATCCTTGGAAATATCAAAAGCAACCTTAAGTATGAAGAGACATATTACAAGGCTGGCAATCGGATCCATAATAGGGAATCCACACTTTGCAAGTACGATACCCGCAAATGAGCCTACTGATGAAAGAGCGTCAGAACGATGGTGCCATGCATCTGCCTTGAATGCAGATGAATCCATCTTTTTGGCATAGTACATCGTATACCAGAACATACCCTCTTTTACAGCAATCGATACAACAGCTGCAATAAGAGGAAGGAAAGTAGGTATCTCAAGTTCCTCACCGGACACAAGTTTCTGAACGCCTACATATCCGATGCCAAGTCCTGTACCTGCGAGGATAAGTCCAAGAATCAGTGATGCTACACACTCCAGTCTCTCATGACCGTAGGGATGTTCATCGTCCTCAGGCTGCTTTGAAAGCTGGACTCCGAGAAATGCCACAAATGTCGCGAATACATCGGAAAGCGAGTGAACCGCATCGGAAACCATTGCTCCCGAATTACCGATTAAACCTGCTAACAATTTGAATGCTGCCAGAAATACATTTCCGAATATTCCAACAGCAGACAGTTTTTTAACAATCTGTTTTTCTTCCATAATTATCCCCTGTTAATTACAGCATTGTTCAGACAAACATAAACCAGTCAAACTTTACAGGTCCGTTACACTCAAGTCTGATATCATGACTGTTGTCACCTGTCACTTCATCAAGGCAGACAGGAATCCGTACATCTGCCCAAAGAACAGGCCATGTCTGTCTTCGTTTTTGACTGTCAGCCACACTCCTTGGCATATTATTTTTAGGAAACAGCAGTTTTCTGTCGTATTCTTTAGTATTGAATTTCAGGCTTCCTACCGGTTTATCATCGATAAATAATTTTATCTCAGAATCACATTCTGCATGACAATGAATTCTGAATATCTTTTTGTCAGTGTCGATACCACAGTTTCCGTATGTAACACTAAAGTGAGCATCAGGTGCAGTTTCATACACATTATATCCCGCGCCCGTTACTGCACTGTAACCATATAGTCCTTCTACAATACATGTATCATTTTCTGTATCATAATGGTCTGCCTTAATTCTTTTTGACATATCACGGACTGTTGGCTTATCTCCATTAATATAAACTATTTCAGATATGCCTTTATCACGGCTTGATTTTGACGCTGTAATCTCGTAATCACCATCTTCAATGATAAGCGATTCCCTGATCACATCATAATATGCCAGTTCTCTTACCGGTATCTCAAATGTAATATTCCTTGTTTCTCCGGGAGCGATATCTTTTACTCTCTCAAAGCCAATAAGCTGTTTGAATGCCTTCTTCACCCTTCCATCAGGAGCTTTTGCATATATCTGTACGACTTCATCAGAATACACATTTCCTGTATTGGTTACATCAAGAGCAATTTTTAATATACGATTTTCCTTTCGGAAATTTCTATATACCGAAGATTTTCCCGGCTTATTATCCGCATTGCCATCTTCTACGGAAATCTGCAGATTATCGTAATTAAAGCTCGTATATGTCAGTCCATATCCGAAGGGATACAATACGTCTCCATCAAAATATCTGTATGTTCTGTTTTTGCCTATAATGTCATAATCATCAATGTCAGGAATATCTTTGTCACTCTTATACCATGTCTGGGTTAGTCTTCCGGCAGGATGACTATCACCTGTAAGTGTATCCGCAATGGAAGTACCCATGCACTGGGAACCTGTCGCCGACCACACGATTGCCTTTGCTTTATCATTTATCTCATTTATTGCAAAAGGATAATCACTCATCAGTACGACGATGACATTCTTATTAACCTTATAAATCTCATCAAAGAGTCTCTGCTGATATGGAATGAAATCTATTGTGCTTCTGTCAATGTCCTCTCTTGCATTTATCATCGGGCAATGGCCAAGAGCAAGTATTACATTTTCTTTTCCCTCTGTAGCATTTACTGCTTCTGCAATTCCACTTGAAACAATTTCCTTCTTAACTACAAGTGGAGTCAATCCGTCATAATCACTTTCTACAGATACGACATACCCATCTTTATCGGCATATAATCGGTTTCCGAAACGATCACCCATAATGATCTCATCATCATTACCATGCATACGGAACACTTCAAGATCAAACCATGAAAAAATTCCGTCTTTGTCTGCACGAACTTCACCGGCAGTTTTTCCGAATTTATCAGAAAACTTTATTATCATATACATTCCCGTTTTTTCTCTTCTTAATGTATATGAATCTTCTCCCCAGTCATCCAGAATAAAAATCTCTGCTTCATCAGAAAGTTTAATCCTGCCGTCTGAATCCACTGCAAGATATTTATCCCCTGCTTTTAATGTTATCCTGTCACAGGCCTCTATGTAACTGATACCACTCTGTTTTAATCCATCATAGATAGTTATATGAGACGGTGCCTCTCCACCGTACCAGTCCTGGAACCATTTATCCCCTACAGGTCCTATTAAAACACTGTCTGATAATGATTCTTTATTAACAGGGAGTATTCCGTCATTTTTAAGAAGCACTACAGACTTGTCAGTCATCATCTTACAAATCTTTGTCGCCTCTTCACTGCAGATTTCCCCAACGTCTCTTTTCTCTTTGTCAAATAGTCCTAATCTGATTTTTGTTCTGAACACATTTTTAATTGATGTATCCAGATCATCTTCTGTAATGAGTCCGAGATCATATGCTTCCTTAACAGCATTATAAACGTCGTCAACCTTATCGCTCATTATATCAACGCCGGACTTCAATGACTTTGCAACAGTCTCAGCATCCATGGCAGTATCATGACTGTTGTCTGCCACAAGCACCATTGCGCCTCCATCAGACACAGCATGGGTAAGTCCGAATTCATCCTTGAGAATATCCTTTACCTCTTTATTAAAAAGACCATGAACGCCGTTTATTCTGTTATACGCTGTCATTATTCCTTCTGCGCCACCCTCTTCTATACAGCGTCTGAATGGCTCGAAATAAAGCTCATACTTATTTCGGGGACTAATCGAAGAATTTTTCCAGCTGCGGCCAATCTCCGTATTATTGGCATAAAAATGTTTCAGGGTACAAGCTGTCATGAGATGTTCTTTATCATCTCCCTGAATACCCTTTATATATGCTGTTGCCATCGAACCTGCCTGAACAGGGTCCTCACTGTATGACTCTTCATTTCTGCCCCATCTTGGGTCTCTAAGCAAATCTACAGTAGGAGCCCATCTTGAAATTCCTCCCCAAGGGCGCTTATAAAACTCTGCTCTTGCCTCTCTACCCGTCACCTCTCCTGCAGCCTTAATCGCTTCTTTATCCCACGAAGAGCTCATGCCTATAGGCTGAGGAAATGATGTAGTCACATCCGGCTCCGGTATATCATTCTGGTCATTTCTTGATTCCACACCATGAGCAGCTTCGCCTCCGAGCTTGCAAAGAGGGATACCAAGACGCTCTACACCCTCGGAGCCTGATGATATCAGATTCATTTTTTCTTCAAGTGTCAGTTCACTCACAAGCCATGTTAACTTGTTTTCTGTCTCCACACCGGAATCCCAGAGTGGGTTATCTTTTTTCATTATCTCCATGAGTGTAACCCCTTTCTCAAATGGTTATAGTAACTATTTACGAATTATATCCACAACTTCACCAATATACATATCATGCATATCGTTGTCTGCGTACATGGTATCTGCAATCTCCTTAGGCATATTCTTTACATCAAGAACCTGCTTGAAGAGCTTCTTACATACAAGAGTTACTTCTGCTTCTCCAAATGACATTGAATCGCCTGCCTTTACAGGAGTAAGTCCGGATTCCTTCATCTTGTCCATGTTTCTTCCTGATTTTGAACCAAGTACACCGAGGACTTTTTTATATTCTTCAGGATAAAAGCTTACTGTAAAATAGTCATTATTATCCATGAACTCATGAGTGTATCTCGATTTTCTCACATAAACTGTTGCAACGGGCTTGTTCCATATAGTTCCAAGGCCGCCCCAGCTGATTGTCATTGTATTAAAACTGCTCTCATTTCCTGCTGTGAGCAGTGCCCATTTTTTGTCATACTGCGCAAAAATATCTGTCGTAAATTCCATGATATGCCTCCTTTATTTATTACTTAATAGTTTAGCAAATTACATTAATGAAAAACAGACGCCATTCCCTCCAACTGAGAATGGCTCCATCAACTCCTCATTTGGCTTTCTTCGGTTTCTTTTCAGGTAGTTCTGCATGCATTCCTTCAAGCAATTCTGCAATCAAATCCGAATCTTCAAATCTGTCGAACACATGCATCAGTGTTTTTGATTCTTCATAAGGATAACGCAATTCTGAGTTCGCAAGAAGTCTGTCCGATGTAGGTGTTCTCTTCAGAAACAGTTCATTATCGCAAATATCGCCTATAAGCTTTCCGTTAAAATATACAAGATATCCACCCATCATGGATTTTATGACAATATCACCGACTGAAGAAAAACACTCACGTACATATTCATTAAATTCGTTCACTATACTCACCTCACAATTTCCATTTTTTTGTAGAACTGTAATGTATCTTTATAATGTTCCTTACACGTTTACATCGAATGTATCGAGCAGATTCTCATCTTCCTGTTTATCGTCAGAACGCCCCACACCTTCCTGTTTGCCGGAGATGCCAGTGGGATAAATACACCCTCTCGTATAACATTGCTCTCTACCCTGCCTAATTCGCGCTGTCTGCATCCACTTTGGCTGTTGCTGCCTTCAGATTGCCATAGAACCAATTGTTTATCTCTTTGGAATAACCGTAAACTATTCCTTTACGGACAGGATCAAGCACTTTCCTGATAAAATCTATTCCATCATTTGCAGGAGTAATCTTGTTAAATGCACCTGTACTGAGCTGGCAGATAATGTGCTGTTCTCCATTTCGCTCCATCAGGAAAATCTGGTGAATCTTACCTGTCGGAATAAAATACATACTCTGCTTTACAATCCTTGGATATACCCACATAACATCACGCACGGGAATCGCAAAAAACACACCCATACTGTAATAACATACTGCAGTGGGAGTAATAATTGCTGCTTTCATAAGGATTTCAGCATTTCCTATTTCCTTATCAAGCTGTGAAAGTTCTTCCGGAGTAAAGCGCTGCCAAAGTTCCACTGCTTCTGCCATCAGCTTCTTATTCAGCAGATTTCCCTTCACCTTTCCAAGCTTATTTACCTTATCCGCAATCCCCGGATAACGATTGATTTCCTCTAATAAATCCATTTTTCTTTCTCCTTTTTGTTCTATTTTAAATATGGATAAATCCATTATTTTTTCGTAGCCTTTTCCCTTATATGCATTCTCAACAGCGCCGGCGACCTCAAAGGTATCACTTTTTAGATATTAAATCGATTTCCTTCTCAAGCAACCTATAAACATTAGCAACAAGAAATCCGTCCGCTATAGCATGGTTCAGACGGACACTCACCGGCATCATCAGTCTGCCGTTTTCTTCCCGGTATTTACCCCAGTTAACGATAGGAAGAAAATGCAGGAATCCATCCGGTAACTCAATGTTCAGTGAATCATATGAAAGCCATGATATATAAGATGCATCAAACCAGTTCGGATGATTCATCATATCCAGCCCGTATTCCCTTGTTTTCTTTGCGCGCTCCACATCATTTACAGCATTCCGGTAAAACACCTCATAGTCTTCATAATATGTCGTGTAGACCGGCGTACAGGTTTCCGTATCCTCATGAAATATGTACTGGATCGGATTTATGCTGTCATAGCATATCAATTCTTCCGATTGCCAGAGATATCCCATCTTGTAATCATCCCTTGAATTCAATACCTTTGAGAGTACATACAAAAAGTTAATGTAGAACTTTGTCCCCGTTCCCTTTGAATACTCCACCAGGTTTGTAACATCTATTCTCGCAGTCATGGAAGTCGAGCACTTGCAATCCTCCGTAAAATGACGATATACCCCGCTCCTGTAATACTTTTCTTTGTCTATAATTCTATAATTCATATCAATGACCCTGCCTCGGAATCTTTTTCACATATACCCTAGAAGCCTCTCCGTACATGTCCCTCATCTCTGATTTAAACTCACACCCGTATTTCTCATAGAGTCCGATTTCATTTGTAGAGATATACACTTCGGAAACACCATCTTTTATTGCCAACCGTTCTATCTCATCCATAAGGAGTCCCACATAATGATGACCCCTGTATTCGGTAAAGGTATATACAAATCCCATCCACGGAGAAAGGTCTGTAGACGGAATATCATCCTTTTCTGCATAAGTGCAGAATGAGATCAGCCGATCATCGTCCACAAGAAGCAGAACCTTTGATTTTTCACCCACAGTGTCATGGAAGGTTCCCTTGCTCAGCAGCTCGTACAAGAACCCGGCTGCTCCCCAGTCACCCTTCCTGATTTCTCTCAGCCAATAGTCCTGTCTGTCACTATCGAAATAATTAATCACTCTCATGTTTAATAATCTCTCATCACATCATATTTACATGAACACCGACGATGTTCGCAAGTTCTTTTGTGAAGTATGTTTTCTGCATTCTAAAGTCTCACTCCACTTCTATAATATATATTCCAACTGAACGTCAAATGGCTCCTGCTCAGCCAGAATCTTATTAATCTCATCTGCGTGCCTGCATCCAAGTGCTTGGTAAGCTGTCTGTGATTCTTTTGAGGAATGAGCCGATATGTACAGTTTATCTGCTCCAAGCCGCATGGCCTCTTCACAGATCATTGTAAAAAGTTTTCTTCCGATGCCCCGGTGCCGATAATCCTCTGAAACTTGAAAACAGACCAGTTCCACATAATTCGCTGATTCTCCAAATATGTCGTGTGATAAGGTTGAGAAGCCAATGATACGTTCGAAATCAAATGAACAAAAACCTGTTTGATCCTGGTTCATAT
>JAEEGL011831873.1_pt1 | contig 14425 bp, 10 predicted proteins | sample 9134231 | NCBI WGS metagenome assembly JAEEGL01 (sample SAMN16246548, study PRJNA631951) | gut metagenome | biome: gut microbiome; feature: rumen; material: fiber-attached | host: Bos | place: Iran: Karaj | collected 2018-10
ATGCCCAAAGGAATGCGGCTCCGTAAATGAAGTCGAGCGCCGATGTGTGTGGCGCTACGACAAATACGCAGCGGTCAACTTCTGGTCTGCTTCCCTTTTTGGGAAGATTAAGCTTCCACCCACAAAGCTTAACCATCAGAATCCAAATTTTCTTAATAATCTTCATACGCAGTTTTTTTAGTTTTGTTTTTTTGTTTACTGTAATACTTATATATTCAATTATATTAAAAAAGTCAAGATAAATAAGTTTGTTTAAATCCTATTTTTTGTTTTTTGTGAGGGTTGTGATTACTCTTCTTTTTTCTTCTTGAAAATATGAAAAATATTACTACTCTATTAGTATCTGACTGATAAAAAAGTCCCTATTAATTATTTAATAATATAATAATTAATTTGTAAATTATTTTTGTCAAAAAATGATTTGACAATCAAATCATTTTTTTTATATTCCGAAATATCCAAGTATCCATATTGAGGAATGACAGGGATATTAACGTAGTTTTATAATCTTATTACATATCGACATGAAAACTTTAAAAGAACACAAAGCAGTACTAGAATGAGTACTCTGTATGGATGCCTGGTGAGTATTTATCATCGGAGCGGTAATTGCTATTCTCTGAATCTATTTAGAGAATACTAATCTAATGTGATGGTGATTATGAATAATTCTCACTATCTGAGTTGTTATGTGATTTTATATCACAAAGCATTTAGAAGATAAAAGAGCTTTTATTGTTAATAAAGGTTTCTTAGTTTGAAGATTAAAGTAATCAGTTTTTTTAGTTTTATATTCTCTATTACATATAATGACTAAGTTACAATTAATTGAAATTATGGCTACTCAGATGTGAGTAACCAAGAAGTTTGCTAATCAGTTTGTTAATTGTCTTTTAAAAAACATTATTAAGGCAGTTAAGAGAACTTGAGAAGCTAAAATTACATGATTCTGAACTTTTAGGAAGTCTAAGAGAAATGCTAGAGATGGTATTAATCCTCAAAATCCTAAACAATTAATCAGAATTCCAGCTATGAATGTTGTTACCTTTAGAGTTGGTAGAATATTCAAAAAAGCTGTAAAATAGTTGTTGTATTTGCCACAGCATAAAGAAAAAGACTAGATTGGCTCGTCCTTCTCTAGTCTTTTTTATTATAAGTTTTTATTATTAAAGTTCTTCATCTTCTCAGCTTGTTCATTCAGTGCCTTCTTGGACATAGTGTTGTGTATATTGATCATATTCTTCGTATCGTGGAAATTCTTCTTGTTTAGGCTCATGATCAGTTAAATAAATGAAATCTATGTTATCTGGTATTTCTAAAAGTCCTCAATCTTTTACAATTTTAGTTTCATAAGGATCATCTCAAATGTATTGATCATCTATAAGAGTAGCATAAAGATCTTTTCAGTAATCATTGTAAAATCGATCTTCTGCCATGACTACTATTTTTTTATTTAATTCTTCTTTCGATAATTTTTCAGTTTCTGAATAATGGATTTTTTCTTCTGTGGTTGGTTTTTTATAATAGAAATACATTGTTTCTTCTTTTGATGAATATCCTCATCAATATCAATTATTATATCTTTTTTTAATGATTTCTCCTTTGTAGTATTCGTTGCTAATGCTTGTTGAATCTTTTTCGAATAGTAAAATGGCATTATCTGAATCATTGATTATTTTGATATCTTCTCTTTCTCAATCGGGAAGTGTTACTTTATATATGGTGTTTTCTTCATATTCTGAGATATTGATATTACTATTAACCTCAATTTCTTTGATTGGGTATTTTAATTCTGGATCAAATTCTTTTTTAATTTCTTCTACTGTTAATTCATCTAGATCCTTTTTAATGATTGGATCATACACTCTTCGATTTACGAGTTTTCAGCCTTCGAATTTAAGGTCAAAATATATCCTGTCTTTATAATCGTAGAATTCTCATGCTCGTTCATGTTCTTTGGTTGAAAGATATAATTTTTCGTTATCTTCTAGTGGTTTATATTCGTCATTTGATTCTTCTGGATTAACGTATTCAAATTCATATTTGTATGCTTCACTTCCTCAGTAATAAGATCATTGATATTTATAAATTCAGTCTTTTTGTCCTGTACTAATTTCACTCTTGTTTATTTTTTCATTGTATTCTTGAGAAGCTTCAAATAGATTAGATATATCTGATTCAATTTCTGAACTATTTCAGATAAGGTTTGATATTGTTAATATTGATGGTCAAAAAGTAAATGCTATTCCTACTATTACTCAGATTACAATTAAGAAAATATCTGATTTTGATAGTGGCTCTTTTTCTGGATATTTTTTATTCAATTCCATGTCTTTTATTAGAGTTATAAAATGTTAGTTAATTATAATTCAGTACTGGTTATTTGTCAAATAATTGCTTTTATTATTGGTGATTTTTATCGTTTTTGATTAAATTATAAAAAACTATTGAATTATATGGTATAAAAATAATAATGTTAGTTGATTTAACTTTTACCTATCTAAATTTTTTGTTATGTTTTCTAGCTTTTTTCTTCGAGCATTTCAGCATGTTGAGCTATTTCAACAAATAGTTAACTGGCTTTTAAATATATTAGTTTGATGATTCTTTATATTGCTTGCTTATGATATTATTTCATTTTGATATGATCTTGTTGCTTATTTCTTCTCAAAGAAAAAGAAATGACTTTTATCAAAAATGTTTAATGATTTTTGGAGCTTTATTTGGCTTGCTATGATTGCATTTTTTGTTTGATTGTTCTCACGACTTATAATTGCTTTGTATTTTGATTTGTTATGAACAGTATTTAGTATTGATACTAGTGCATTTGAATGATGAAATCCTTGAGCTGTTGCTTTTGTATCTATGTCGGCTCTTTATAATTTAATATTCTTATTGGTATGATCTCTTATTGTTATGTTCTCTTTTAAGAATAGAGTTATTTGCTGGATTTGAATCTGTATCTGAATTCTATGATTCATCTTCCCTTTAATTGCTGCAGCTATTTCTACATTATAATTTGATTATCTTTTATATGACTGACTTCTTGTAAGTCAGTTTTTTTTATTTGATTTAAAAATACTAAATCTCTATAAGTATTTAAATACAAAAACAACTATAAAATATTTTGAGCTATGGATGATGCTAAATTATGGTTCTTTTATGGTGCTATGGGGTCTTCAAAGACTGCTAATGCACTTATGGTACGTTTCAATTATATGGAGCGTGGTATGAAAGCTGCCCTGCTTAAACCTCGAAAGGAAAATCGTGACGGTAAACATGTAGTAAAATCAAGAATTGGTCTTCTTGCTGAATGTGAATATGTTGAGGATTTTCTTGAGTCGGTTGAGGAAGGTAATGTACCTGATTGTGATGCTATTATAATTGATGAAGCTCAATTCCTTTCCCGTGAGCAGATTGATGCTCTCTCTGATCTCGTAGATATTTACAATATTCCTGTGCTTTGCTATGGATTACGTACTGATTTCCAAGGAAATGCTTTCCCTGGATCTGCTAGATTGTTAGAGTTGGCTGACGAACTTGTTGAGATATCAACTGTTTGTTGGTGTGGTAGAAAAGCTCGATTTAATGCCAGAGTCTGTAATGGTAATGTTGTGCGTGAAGGTGAACAAGTTCAACTTGGAGGTAATGAATCCTATGAATCACTTTGCCGTAAACATTTTAAAGAGGGTAAACTTCATCCTTAATAAGTTAAATCCAGTTAGATTTTCTAGCTGGATTTTCCTTTTTGTGTCTTATTTCTTGTTAAAGAATTGGCTATTTTATGCGGAAAATTAAATATTTTTGGCTAAAACAGTACTTTTTTATTAAAAAACTATGTTTTTTACTTGAAAATTGCATAAATATTTCTAGTATTTAGTTAATCTACTTTATGTAGTTTTATATTCTATTCTATATAATCATGACAAAGACTCAATTAACTGAAGCTCTTGCTGCTGAATTAGGAGTTTCTAAGAAACTAGCTGCTGAATTAGTTAACTGCTTCATCGAAAACGTAATGAAAGGAGTTAAGAAAAACGGAGAAGTTAGAATTCAAGGATTCGGAACTTTTAAAGCTTCTAAGAGAAAGGCTAGAGAAGGTGTTAATCCTCAAAATCCTTCTCAAAAAATTAAGATCCCTGCAATGAACGTTGTTACTTTCAAAGCTGGTTCTGAATTTAAAGCTGCTGTTAAATAGTAGTTATTTATAAACATATAAGACTAGTAATCTTCGGATTGCTAGTTTTTTTATTTGTTGGATATTTTACTGTGAATCATTATATTCTCTAAAAACAAAAAAACGTATGATTATGGAAAATAAAAAGATTGAAAAAGATTGTATGGACATTTTCTTTAGACTTCGTAGACCGATTTCTTATGCAACTGCTTTAGCTATGGTTGGTCATCAGATTGAAAGGTATACTGAGGATAAGAAAAAAGAATTTGAACGTTCTAACTTCTTGAAAAAATTATTGTGTTATCCTGATGCTTATTGTTGGAGAATTCATGTGAATCCTGATGATAAGAGAAAAATGAGAATTTCATTGGCTCATAAAGTTCATAAGGAGCTTGTGTTTAATCTCTATAAAGGTGATATTCATGATAATTTTGATCTCTATTTTGATGAACAGGAAACTGCTTATTCTATTCTGTTAAAACCTGTTGAGGTAGAAGATATCGATTGGAAAAAGCGTCAGAATCATTTCTTGGTGGAATTTAAATCTTATCTTTCTAGAGAGCTTAAAATTAGAGGTTTGGAACTTGAGCATCCTCTTGATATCATTACAAGAGCTCATACTCGTGCTGTAAAGCGTTTGGTTAATTCTTATTTATCATTTCTTACTGATTTGAGTAGGAATAAAATTGGACGTAGAATTTTAGGGGATATTTTATAGATATCCCCTTTTATATGCTTAAATTTTTTGAAAATCTGTTTTTTCTGATATACGATATATATCACAATAAACATAATATTACTTGTAAAATTTGTAATCTTTTTTATTTATACATTGTCCGTAAAGGACGAGGTTGTTGTTTTCATGGTGAATAGTAATATAAAAAATGAACTTATTGAGAGCTTTTGCTCCAATAATGGTGAAGTAGAAGGTAAAAGATAGAGCGCAGAAATGCGTTCTATTTTTTTAATGTGAAAAATTGACAAATATCTATTTTGTTATATAATTAGTTTATCATTTATGATACATTTATTATTTAACTGTAATAAAAATGGTTGTAGAACAACAAAAAAATCCTGAAGTTAATGAAGAACAAAAGGATCTTGCTAAGTTTGAAGGTGATTTGAATAAAGCTAAGACTCCTGCGGCAGCTGAAAAAATCGTTAAAGATTGTATTGATTCTGGAAAGGCTTGAGTTGTTGCAAAAAGTTTCGATAAAGTAGCTAATAAAATTAAAGAGCCTGAAAAATTGAATGGTATTATTAATAGTCTTGATATTAAGGGATGTCTTGATTGAGTTGCTAATGTAGTTAATAATATAACCGATCCTAAACTTATTAATAGTTTGATTGGTAGAGTTAATAAATCTGCTGATTCTAACTGTGTTAAGAAATTTTCTGAGAAAGTTAATGCAAATACAATTAATAAATTAGATGACAAAAATGCTAAAGAATTTATTAGTAGGATTGATTCAGTTTGAGCACTTAAGAATATTGCAAATTGTGTTAAAAATTTTGTTAATTCTGAAGTTATGAAGCATACTTTCGATAAAGTAAATAAGACTTCTGATAAAGGTTGTATTAAAGAATTTGCTAATAATATAGATGCAAGTGCAATTAATAAAATTGAACCAAATAATGCAAAAGGTTTTATTAATAAGGTCGTTGAATCATGATGTCTTAGTTCAATGGCTAGGTGTATTAATAAAATTGATGATAAAGATGTTGTTCAATATACTGTTAATAAAGTTACTGAAAAATGAGATGCTGTTTGTCTTAAAGAATTTTCTAAGAGTTTAGGTGTTAATTCGATTAATTCTATGGATTCAAAATGATTGAATGCTTTTGCTAGAAAATCTTTAATGAAATGAGGTAATGAATGTGCTAAGGCTATGGAATCTAATACTGCTCTTATGAAAAAGCTAGATAAGTGAACTTCATCTTTAATTAAAGAATATGCTGGTCAAGCTGATGCTACTTTAGATAAACAACTTGATAATATCTAGTGTTATTAAAAAATTTTTAAATATGAAAAAGGAATCTTTTAAAAGATTCCTTTTCTTTTTATTAATTAATTTTGAACTGATTTTTCGATTATTTTATCTATTAATTTCTTTGATTGTCTGATTCTGCTATCAATTCCTTCTGAAGTTGCTTTACCTTTATTGTAATATCATTGTATATCATCTGCCATAGATTGTCGATCTCTTAGTCTTGTTCAATTATATCTGGTTGTTACTCCGTATATTGTTCATGTTGATATTTCTTTTAGAGTTTTTGATATTGATTCTAGATCTCAGAAGTTTCATCGATAATAATCTGTTTCTTTCATTATTTCATCTTGTTGGTTCTTTATATCATTTAGTGTTTTTTGATTTGTTCTATCAAATACTTTTCAGCTTTGTATGAATTCTTCTAATTTATTAATATTATTCCCTAGCTCATTGTTAATATTTTCATATTTTTTCAAGATATTTTCATATCTATTTTTAATTTCTGTAAATTTTTCTGTTACTTCATTTATTTCTGCTTCGTTAGTTTTGTATTTTCAAAGTACTTCTCACATTCTATTTTTTAATCTTTCTGCATCTATTTTTAGTTTTTCTATGTCTAATTTGCAGTTGTAGCTTTCTTTATTTAAATCCACTACTCTGTCTAAGATTTTTTGCATATAATTTAAATTATCCTCTTCAATTCTTCTGGCTTCTTCAGCAGCTTTTTTCTCTTCTTCAATTCTTCTGGCTTCTTCAGCAGCTTTTCTTTCTTCTTCAATTCTTCTAGCTTCTTCAGCAGCTTTTCTTTCTTCTTCAATTCTTCTAGCTTCTTCAGCAGCTTTTCTTTCAGCCTCTTCTTTTGCTTTTCTATCGGCTTCTTCTTGAGCTTTTCTATCAGCTTCTTCTTTTGCTTTTCTGTCGGCTTCTTCTTGAGCTTGTCTTTCAGCCTCAGCCTTTCTAGCCTCTTCAGCAGCCTTTTTTTCGGCTTTAGTTTGTGTTTTCTTTTTAGTTTCTTTTGGCTCTTTTCATTCCTTGTATTTTATAATATAATCTTTTGTGTTTTCGATTTGTTTTAATTCAATTTTTCATTTATATTTTTTTATTTTAATTAGCTCTTCGAAGCTATTTTTGGCTACTTCTGGTTCACCTACGAATTTTATAATTTTACCATTGTCTAATATTAATCTGTCTGTAAATTTCGCATCTACTTTAGCTAGTTCACTGTCTCTTTTTCGTTGATCTGGTTCACTCATAGCTTTTTCGTATTCTTTTTTTATGTCTTTATATTTTTTATAATTTATATTATATTTTTCTCAGTTGATTGTTACTGTTCATTTAGGATATCATGTGTTAATATGGTTTATTCAATTTGCATTTCTGTTTTTGTATATTTCTGTTGCTAAAGCAGCTCTACTTTCATGTTTTTTTATTTCTTCAGCTTCTTTGGCTTTTCTAGCTTCTTCAGCAGCTTTCCTCTTTGCTTCCTCTTCAGCAGCTTTCTTCTTAGCTTCCTCTTCAGCAGCTTTCTTCTTAGCTTCCTCTTCAGCAGCTTTCTTCTTAGCTTCCTCTTCAGCTTTTCTGGCTTCTGATTCGTTGGTTAGTTCTGGATCAATTGTTGTCGTGTCTCATTCTCATGGTCATTTATTTCATGGTTTAGGACTACCTGTTGGATTGTTTGCTGGTTCAGGAGTATTTGTTGGACTATTTGTAGGTTTTGGAGTACCTGTTGGATTATTTGCTGGTTCAGGAGTATTTGCTGGATTACTTGTAGGTTTTGGAGTACCTGCTGGATTATTTGTAGGTTCTGGTGATCCAGTTGGATTATTTGTTGGCTCTGGAGTATTTCAGTTTTCTCATTCTGTTAAAATATCTGGATTGTTTGCTGCTTCATTCAATGGTACTGGTCTTCATGATGATGTTCTAACAAACAATCTTTTAAAATTATCTCTATATATTTGGATCTTATTTTTGATTTTTGGCCATGTAAGTGGTTTTACTACTCTCATTGCTAAGATTAAACCAACCATTGTTCACCATTCTTCGTTTGTTGGTCGTGATAGTGAGTGTTCATTAGTTATTTCTCATGTGATTGGATTAATTACTTCATGTCAGAAAACAAAGTTCATTGATTCTTCTGCTGCGAGCATTGCTGTTAATTCGGCACCGAATGCTCATACTGGTTTTCAGACTTTTGCTGCGTAGTATTTTAATCATTTATCAAAATTAACATCAATATTTGTACTTCATGCTTTATTGAATTTTTTTCATGTATATTTACCAGCAAAACTTAGTACTCATAAGAATGCTGCAGTTTGTATGTTTTCTCTTGTTAATGGATTTATATTAATATCATCAAATAATTTTTTTCATTCTAACGGATTTCTTATTAATTTTGTAGCTGCGTTAAATGCTGTTCATTGTAACATTAATGATCAGATACGATATGTTGTAGTGGCTATTTTACCTACTTTTCTTACTTTTTGTAGTTTATCAAACATACTTATTGCTTTTGTAGCACCGCTTACTATACTTGTTGTTCAGTATGCTGCATTTATACCTTCAATTGATGCTTGTAGTAGATTTCATACTCATTGTGTTACTATAACTGCTGCTATCATTATAACAACTTCTTTTGTTATTTTTCATGCAGTCTTTGCATTTTCATCACTTAAGTCGAATCGTCAGTATCAAACGATGTCATTATAAATTTTTGCATTTTCTCATTTTGCTCATCCTCATTTATCTACAAAAATTGGTGCAAGTTCATTGCGGATTAAGTTGTTAATTCATTGGTATTTACATGCATCTTTTAGTATTTTTATAGTTTTTTTGTGAATTTCTTCTGCTTCGTCTGGATGAGCTTCAAGATATTCAATTGCTTGTAATCTTTTCATATCTTCATCAGTCTTAGGATCTTTCATTTCTAGATTTAGTTTTTCCTCTTTTTCTTGTTCTTTGATTTTTTCTGTTGAAAAGATTGATTGATTTTCAAGTACTTCTGCTTGTGCTCTCAATTCTTTAGCAATGTTTAAACATTTTTCTTTAATTTTCTTATTGTTTCCCCATTCTGGTGGAATCATTCATAATTCTACCAGTTTTGTTACTAGTTTTTCTCCTGTGACATCTTTTGATGCTTCGTAAATTGCATCGATATTTTTTATTTGTTCTGTTGCTATTAATTCTCAACTTGGATCATAATCGATGTTTGTTAGTAATTGTTTATTAATATTAGTGAAATATTTATTTATTTCTTCGTCGTTAACTTCTATTCATCAGATCATGAATGGCTTTCAGTCTCCTCATTCGATAACTGTTCATGATACCATTTCTCAACTTAAGAAACTACTTTCAGTTTTATCTAAAAGTGCTTCTATATTTGAAAGAGTTCTAATGCTTTCTATTTGTTCATTTTTAGTTCATAATAATACTCCTCTGAATATTCATTCGAAAATATTTCATTTATGAGTATAGTCTGCCCAATATTTTGCTATTTTTTTTACTGATTCTTCAATACATTTTCTTAAATCTTCTGCTTTTACTACGTCCCATTTCTCATTTAATGTGTATTCAAGATCTCTAATTTCTTTAATGATTCATGTTAAGTGTTTATCACCATTATCTGCTCGTGAATCTCATTCTGTTTCTCTGTGATTTTCGATAAATTGTCTTAAAAGAGATATTCAGTAAAGTGTTGTTGATTTTTCAAATAATGTAAGTCTTTCTGAGGCTTTTACTTTTACATCTTCTTTAACATCTACTAGACTTTCTCTTTTTGTTAATTCTTCGAATTCTCATCGTTTGCTATAAACTCTTTTTGTTAAGTATTCTAGATATTCATCTTCGTTTCAATCAAGTAAGTTATATAGTTCTTTTCATAAAATATCTTTATTTTTCCAGATTGTTACTTCTTTTTCTGCTGTATCGTTAACAAATTTAACTTCCATTAATCAACTTGATACATAGAGCTTAGATACAGGAGTTGTATGTAATTCGTATCATAATTCTTTTCATTCTTTCAAAATTGTATTAAGTCTTTTTTCTGTTTCTATAATGAATTTTCTGTATTCTTTATTTCATAACTTCTTTAATTTTTCTTTTAATTCACCAGGTATTTCTTTTGTATAATTTTTTAGCTTTGGATCATTTTCTGGTGATATATCTACTTCTGATGAAGTATCAATATTTCATAGTTTTGATAATTGTTCTTTTTTCCTGTTTCAAGCATCCCGTGTAATTAGTTTATCTCTAGTAAGTCTAACTCAATTCCAAATTAATGCACGTTGTGGAAGTACATTTCATTCTTTATCTTTAAGTAAGTATGTTTTCTTCTCTTCGTCAAATTCAATCCAGCATTTACCTGTTCAGGTTAATGACATCATTTTGTTCTTAATCCTTTCATTCTTACAATTTGAGTAATCGATTTTGTATATGTAATTTTTCTTAAATAGTCATTTAAGTGCTTCATGAATAGGGATTTTATCTGATCTATCTGTAAATTCTAGTGAGAATGTTCTATCGTCTCATTGAACTTCTTGGAACATTGGCTTTTGTTCTATCTCTCTTCATTGTGAATCTGTTCATTTTTTACTAGCTTCAATGGCGTTTGTTTGTTCTTGACGAGGATTACAATAATATTTAATTTGTCTTAATGCTTCGTTTTCGGCATTATCGATTCTTTGAGCAACATCGTTAATTAGTCTTCTGTTTTCAGCAGATGTTGTGAGCTTTAATCCTTTTGCTGCGTTATAATCGCTAATTAGTTTACTCCTACTCTCTCTGAATGACTTTAAGGCTGCTTGTTTGTAATATAGATTTTCTTTTCAGTTTACTAAAAGCTTTTGGTTTTCCATTTCCCAAATATATCTGTCAATAATATTCATTCAAGCTTGCCAAATTTCTTGGTCATCTCTGTATCACCATTTATCTATTTTTTTAAATTCATCTTGGACATCTTCTTTGATTGTTGATACTTTTTTGTCCTTATACTCCTGATTCTTTAGATTCTCAGCGATCTTTTTTAAACCTCAAGTCATTATGTCTTGTACTCCTCCCATTTTTTTAAATTTATAGAATTAAATATATTGTTATTAGTTTTCAATTTTCTTTAACAAATCGATATCTGCATCGATATCTTCTTTTAATCAACTTAAATCATTTGCTGATTTAAATATGTTGTTATATTTTTCTTTTAAACTTAAGATTTGTAAGTAATCTTCTTTTAGAGTTTTATTGGCTTCTCTGCTCTTTTTTTCGAGCTCTTTCCGAATTTTCTCTCTCTTTTTTTCATCTTTTTCTGAAAGAACTGATGCTACATAGTAGATTTGTTCTGCATTCATATCCTTAACAGAAAATCTAGATTCTTCGGGTAAATATTTGTCAATAATCTTTTGAATTGTTACTTTAAAACCATCAAGTTGTTTTTCGTTTACTGTCATTTTTTAGCTAGTAATTAAAATATAAATAATTGTATTTTTTGTATTCTGATTTAACAAATTCTAAGAGTGTTTTCTTTCAGTTTGTGTTGACATTTATTTAATTTATTATAAAAAAGCAAGAATGATATTTTTCTTGCTCTTTTATGCTGTTTTAATAACTACTAATTAGTAGTTATAATCATTGTCATAATTGTAGTTATAATCATTATTTCCGTTGTTATCGTAATTTTCTGTTTCGTAGTCGTCATAATTACCGAAATTGTATTCTAAGTCTTTGTATTTATCTTCATCGTTTTGTTTTCCTTCGTGGAATATTGAATATGTTTTTCATTCTGTATCTTCATCTGATAATTCTGCATCTTCTTGCATTAATCATCATTGATTCAAGTCGTTTTTAATATCATGCCATTTTTTAACTGCAGTATTCTTAGCTCAGTTGAGTTCAACTATTACGAATGTTCCGATTATTAAAATGGCTAATCAAATAATGATCAATAATCACTTTTTTCATAATTTTTCTTGTCGCATGTTATTTGTTTAAATTAAAGATGATTAGAATTTTACAACTGGTTTTGTTCCTCTACAACGTGGGAATTTTGAGCATCCATAGAATCATCAGTAACGTGAAATTCTAAATACCATAGGAGCTCAACATCTAGGACATTTTTCTCATGCATATGCAGCTTTATTGATCTTTTTTTCTATTTCCTCTCTTTTTAATTTTCTTGCAAATCATCAGTTTGTTTTTAGATTTTTACACTGTATACAGATTTTTCACATTCAAGTTTTGAGTGTTGGATCTTTGAAGTCTTCAATTGCTCTTAATTCTCAACATTCTGGACATTTCTTAAGTGATCAATTAGCTAGACCTTCGATATTATCTTTGATTTCATCTATAATTGAATCGTTCTCTGGCTCTTCTTCAACTTTACCATTAATAAGACTTTCTAATTTATTATTGATTGTTCTTATCGGGTTCTTTCAGATATTAAATTTATTAATGCGTATGAACTTGTATCAATATCATTCTAGAATCTTTTGTTTGTAAATATCTTCTTCTTTGAGATATGATTCATTGTTTGAGAAATCGTTGTTACCTAATTTATCATTTTGTTCTTTGAATTCGTCGTATTCGATAATTATTTTTGTCTCTTTTTTGTTTGTTGGTTCGGTATATGAGAATAAGAAGTCAGATTTATATTCAGGGTGAACATATGTTGGCTCGAGTTGTTTTAGGTATTTTCAGATATTGAATTGTGATTTAATGATTATGTTATCTTTATTGTTGAGATAAAGATCTGTTTGCTTTATGTAATTTAATATCCTATTTTCTGGTTCGTCATCCTTATTTTCTGAATTTTCTTTTTTGGAATTCTCTAATTCGTTTCGGTAGTGTTCGAGTGTATTGTGAATTTCTCAGTTGTAGTTACTTATTGGCTTACTTAATACAAATACGATTGATTCTTTAGCACGTGAGAATCAAACATTTAGCCTTTGTGCTTTGAGCTTTCAGTCTTCTTCCAAATCTATTTCATTAAAGTTCTTTGCAAATACTCACCATAAACGATCATCTTCATTCGTTGCTACCATTGAGTAGAAAATTAGATCTCTTTCTTCTCACTGGCAGCTATCAAAGGTCATTACTTTAAGTTTTAGATCATTAATATAATAATCTCTATATTGTGCCTTATTTATTGCATCTACAAAGGCTTTCTGTTGATTAGTGTGTGGTGTAATAATTCATACTGATTGTTTAATTCAAGATTCTTTTATCTTCTCTAACTCTTTTAATACTCGTTCAATTTCTTGAGTATTAGTATTCTGCTTTATTTCTTTCCTTCAATCATGCTTAATGAAATTAAACTTTAGTACTTCATCAATATTTTTACCTCTAATCTTCATTACTTGAAGGTTGTTTGTATAGAAGTATTTATTTGAGTATGAAATGATTTCTTTATATCATCTGAAGTATTTTTTAAGCATTGTCTCATAGTTACATATGTGTTCTATGAAATCTAGAATTGAGCTTTTGATATCAAACATTTCTAGTCTGATTAATTGACTTGGATTATCTCAAATATTTTCTACAAAGCTTTCATGAAGATTATTAAGATATTCTCTATTTTGTTTAATACTTGCTTGAGATGTTTTAACGTTACTAAACTGCTTTTTATCTCAAAGTACTAGTACCTTTTTAGCTCTTAATAGAGCTGGGAACGCTTGAGCAATACTCACTTGTGATGCTTCATCTATTATTACTAGATCAAAGATTTCTGGCTCTAGAGGAATATACTCTGAGTAATCTCTGATTCATGCAATAATACATGGAAATGCTTCCTTAAGTTTAGCAAAATCTTCTTTAGGGAATTTAGCTTTTTTCTGGATAATCTTTTTGATAGATAATGCTGTATTCTTTGAAGTTTCATAGAAATTAATGAATCTTTTATCCATTATTTGAGTCATCTCTAGAGTTGCTATATCCTCTATTTTCTTCTTTTCTTTGTTATAGTCGTAAATTGGTACTTGAGAGAATCAGTCTCTTAGTTTGTTGGTTAATCTTAAGTACTCTAATATGTTATTAAATGATGTATCATCTATTTTAGATAAATCATTATCGCAGATAGCTGAGAAATCTTCTATGATAATTCAGAGTTTTTCTGATGCTTTTGGATAAGTTTCACAGAAATTTTGGAGTGTTGTAATAGAAGTTGATAGACTGCAGATTTCTTCAAATTTTCTGTAAAGATCATTATCTGTGTAGATATCGTATAGGAATCTTATTTCATCAATATCGTTTCAGAATATTGAGTCCAATTCTCTTC
>JAEEGL012584310.1_pt1 | contig 14425 bp, 12 predicted proteins | sample 9134231 | NCBI WGS metagenome assembly JAEEGL01 (sample SAMN16246548, study PRJNA631951) | gut metagenome | biome: gut microbiome; feature: rumen; material: fiber-attached | host: Bos | place: Iran: Karaj | collected 2018-10
CTCGCCCCGATCCAGGTGGTGATGGTGCCCATCTACAAGAAAGACGAAGAGCGTGATGCCATCCTCGCACGGATGGAAGAGCTCAAGGCCGGCTTCGAGGCGAAGGGCCTCAGCGTGAAGATCGACGACCGCGACAACCTCCGTCCGGGCTTCAAGTTCGCCGAATGGGAGCTCAAGGGTGTTCCCGTGCGCCTGGTCATCGGCCCGCGCGACCTCGAGAGCGGTCACGTGGAGCTCGCCCGCCGCGATACCTCCACGAAGGAGAACATCCCGCAGGAAGGCCTGGCCGAGCACCTTGTCGCCCTGATGGACGAGATCCAGAAGAACCTCTACGCCAAGGCGCTCAAGTTCCGCGATGACAACATCCGCAAGGTCGACACCTGGGAAGAGTTCAAGGTCGAGATCGAGAAGGGCGGCTTCCTGCTCTGCCACTGGGACGGCACGCCCGAAACCGAAGAGAAGATCAAGGACGAGACCAAGGCCACGATCCGTTGCATCCCCATCGACTCGTGCGTCTGCGAAGAAGAAGGCGCCTGTGTCTATAGCGGCAAGCCTTCGCACCGCCGCGTGATTTTCGCCCGTGCATACTAAAATATGAGATAATCAAGTCGTTATGAAAAGAATCCTTCTGACCCTTTGCGCCTTTTTCAGTTTCTTTGCGCTGTATGCGGAAGAGGCGGCCGAGAAAGATCCGAATGCAGCCGTTTGGAACAAGGGCATCTCCACGAGCATCGGTTTCTCCCAGCTCTCGCTGACCAACTGGGCGGCGGGCGGTGTGGGCCAGCTTTCCCTGAATACGTATATCGATGCGTACGCCAACCTGACCAAGGGGAAGATCTTGTGGGCCAACGAAATCCAAGCCGGTTACGGCTTCATCCACTCGTTTGAGAAAGATTATCTGGACAAGAGCGACGACCGGCTGATCATCGACAGCAAGTTCGGCTACAAGGCGGCCGAGAAGCTTTACTTCTCCCTGGTCTACAACTTCCGCACGCAGTTTGCGGAAGGCTGGGACGCCAAGCACACGGTCATCACCTCGAACTTTTTTGCGCCGGCTTATACGTCGCTGGGTTTTGGTTTGGATTACATTCCGACGAAGAACGTTTCCCTGAACTTCTCGCCGTTGACCGGCAAGGTGACGATGGTCCGTGACGAGTTTTTGCGCGCGCGCTACGGTAATGCCGAGGACCAGTTCGCCCGTTTCGAGCTGGGTGCGGAAATCCGTGTGGACGCCAAGCTGGAGGTTGAGAACTTCAAGGTGGGCACGTCGCTCATCCTCTTCTCCGACTATCTTAACAAGCCGCAGAACATCAAGGTACTCTGGGACTTCAATGCCGAGGCGAAGATCTCGCGCTTCTTCGCGGTGACCCTGCGTACCAATATGATCTACGACGACAACATCAAGCTGACGAAGTACAAGGAGCGGACCGGCGAGACCTATGAGGCTGCCGGCATCCAGTTCAAGGAGCTTTTCTCGATCGCCTTCACCTACACGTTCGGCGAGAAGAAGAAGTAATACCCGATGCAGGATCGCTTCGACAGTACGCTGGCACGGCTTCTGGCCGGGTGCCCGGAACCCCGGGTGCTGCTGGCGGTGAGCGGCGGTGTCGATTCGATGTCGATGGCGAACCTGTTCCTGCACAGTGCGCTGCGGCCTGCCCTGGCCGTGGCGCATGTCAATTTCGGACTGCGTGGCGCCGAGAGCGACGGCGACGAGGCGCTGGTGCGGCGCTGGTGCAAGGCGAGCGGCGTTCCTTGCTTCGTTAAACGTGTAGAAACGTTTAAACACGCTTCTGACCGGGGAATTTCCATCGAGATGGCGGCGCGCGAACTGCGCTACGGCTGGTTCACGCAGCTGTGCTGCAAGCAGGGCTTTTCATTCCTGGCCGTGGCCCACAACCTCGACGACAATGCCGAGACGCTGCTGCTGCACCTGCTGCGCGGCACGGGGCTGCGCGGGATCACGGGCATCCGCGAGGCGGCGCCGCTGCCGGGGGCGGAGGGCGTCCGGATGATCCGTCCGCTGCTGGGCTTTTCCCGCCAGGAGATCGAGGCGTATGCCGTACGCGCCGGCGTGGAATTCCGCGTCGATGCGACCAATGCCGACACGGCCATTCCCCGCAACCGCATCCGGCACGAAGTTTTCCCGCAGCTGGCGGCCGTCAACCCGTCGTTCCGCCAGACCTTCGGCCGCGAAATGCGGCACTTCGCGCAGTCGGAGCGGCTGCTTGAGGAGGTGTTCGAGGCCGGCCGCTCAAAGCTTTGCCGGGTACAGGATGGCGTGCTGTGCATGGATATTCCTGCCCTGCTGAAGCAGCCGGAACCCGCTTGGTGGCTCTGGCGGCTGCTGGAAAACTGCGGGTTCAATACGGCTCAGCTGGAGCAGATCGAAGCTTCGCTGAATGCACAGAGCGGCAAGGAGTTCCTGTCGGCGACGCACCGCGTCGTAAAGGACCGCACGGAGTTGCGGGTGTATCCCTTGTCCGGGCCGGACGATGCCGACCGGACGGACCGGCTGGACGTTCGGACATTCGCTGTGACTCCGGGATTCGATCCGAAGAATAAACCGGAAGGCGTCCTCTTCGTGGACGCCGACAAAGTCCGGCTTCCACTCACGGCCCGTGCCCCGAAGCCCGGCGACCGCTTCCGCCCCTTCGGCATGCACTCCGGCTCCCGCCTCCTCAGCGACTTCTTCACCGACCTCAAGCTGGACCTCGAGCAAAAGCGCCGCGAAACAGTGGTCACGATGCAAAACAACGATGGCGACGAAGTCATCGTCGCCATCCTCGGCCGCCGCATCGACGACCGCTTCAAAATCACTGCCGCCACGCGGACGGTGGTGGCAATTTGTAGGATCTGATCTATGTTAAATCTTCAGCGTGATGCTGAAGATTTTAACCGATTACTGACCGAAAGAGATTGAGAGGGGCCTTATGGGCAAATAGCGAGGAAGCGTTCGCCTTTTTCGATGGTTTTTTGTAAGTTTGTTCTAGATATTAGAACCTTGTTCGTATGCGCCGTCTTTTGTATTCAATTGTTCTATTTATAGCCATTTTCTTGTTGGCGTCCTGTGCCAATAGAAAGACAGCCGCCACACTGGATGACGTCGAGACCTACATCCAAACCCGTCCCGACAGCGCTCTGGCCACGATCCGGGCCATCGACACCACGACGCTCACTACTCGCGGCCTCCGTGCTCATTATGCCTTGCTTCACGCCATGGCGCTCGACAAGAACTGGATCGACACGACGAATGTGGGTGTCGTCATGCCGGCGGTGACATACTTCGATCAGCGCAATGCCAATGATGTTAAGGCAAAAGCTTGGTATTATTTGGGAAGGATACAGGAAAACGCGGGGGATCTTCCAAAGGCCATCGTTTCCTTCACAAAAGCAGAACAATATATCGGACAAACCAAGGATAAAACATTTCAAGCTTTCGTTTTTCAGGCTATTTCAAATGTTTACAATAAGGCCCATTTCCACGAGGAGGCCTTGCGGTATACCGAATCTGCTTATTCCCTTTTTGAAGAGACTGGAGATTCTCTCAGGGCCAATGCTTCGCTTTATCGTATGGCGCAGGATCTCAACAACGTAAAGAGATATGCTGAGTCCGATTCCCTGTATCGTCTTTTGATTTATGAGAGGCCGGTCTATCCAAGGCTAATGGCTCCAATTAAAAGCAATTATGCGCTTAATCTTATCATACACCGAGAAGATTATCAGCAGGCGGTTTCATTATTTGATGAGGTGGTTGGCTCGTATGGTTCCTTGAGCCGTGCCAATTATTGGGGTGCTTACGCCTATGCATTGACGAACATTGGAAAGAAGAGTCAGGCAGACCAGATATTCAAGCAGTTGGAGAGGAAAGAAGGGGATTTGTTTATCTATTCTTCCTGGAAGAGCTTGGCAGATGCATATGAGGGGAACTATGTATCCGCTTACGATCTTCAAAAAGCAGCATCTGCGATTCAAGAGCAAAATGTTTACGATGTTCTTCGACAATCGGTAGTGAAAGCACAAAGAGATTATCAGGAGCAGATCAATGCGGAAGAAGAACATAATGCCGAGAGAAGACGTCTGGTAGTATGGATATGCAGCTGTTTGTTAATTTTGATAGCCATTGTACTCTTCTTCGGATATCGGCATAGAATAGAACAAGCCGAGCTTGAGAAGGAATCGCTATTGGATGCATTCCGGGATTTGATGACAGACAGGACAAAGGTCCGAAACCATTATATTCAAATTTGCCAGTCGCAGTTTGGAAACATCGGTCGCATAAACGAAATACTTCTCTATCATTCAAATGAGACAGACAACAATCTATATAAAGAGCTGAAGAGAGCGCTTCAAAAGATTGGTATGGATGCTCAGAATCAACAGGCGTTCGAAAAAGAGCTAAACGAGACTTTCGACAACGTGATGAGTCATTTTAGAGAGGCCTTTCCTGGAAAAAAGCCTCGCTATTATCAACTGGTATCCCTTCTGTTTGCCGGTTTCGATGCAGCTACGATATGTGCAATTATGCCAGATTATAAGAAATACAACATATACGTAGAAAAGCATCGGCTAAAGCAGTTAATTAATAGTTCAGACACGTCATACAAGGAACAATTTACCCTTTTAATTGCGTAACACGCTCAATTATAGGTAGTTGTGTGTTGGATGGGGCGTTATATAATCTAGGGAAAATAATTGTTTGATAACCAGCCCCTTACGGAGAATGATAGATTATATTATCTATCATTCATCAAAAACGGCCTTAGACATTGCTCTAAGGCCGTTTTTGCCATATGCGTTGATAGGTTTTTACCGGGAGGACAACAATGTGTAGTCCGTAACTTTGTATAACCAAAAACCAACGCTTATGAAAACACTTGCGATTACGATGATGATGGCTCTGTCCATCTGCTTTGCTTTTCATTCTGAGGCAGGGGTAAATGGCTCTTCTGACGATGACGTGATAGAAATCTTCATCACGGAAAACATTAATGAATTTAATCCGATAAGATTCCCGACGCTGGTACCCATTGTCGCGTATTATTATGTGTCTCTTTCTTATGTGGATGTAGAATTCCTAAATAATATGGGAGAGGTTACCATTACATTGAATAACTTGACAACGGGGGGAACTTCTACGATGCAGATAAACTCCACGTTTGGAGAAGCTGTTATCCCCGTCGGTCTGGGCTGTGGGAATTACCGTATCGACTTTAGCAGTTCGTACGGGAACTATTTAGGATATTTCACAGTTCTTTAATTAAACACTCGCTAAGTAACCATTATTATGTATGAAAGATTCCTTTTTTTATTTGTTCGTTGTCTCCAGCTTATTATTCGCTTCTTGCAACGATTTGAATAATAATCCTGTAACACAGGATTCCTCTCAGCGGAGATCTTCTTATTCTGTCTCTCTTTCTGAGATAAATCGGATTGATTTCTCTCGAATGGTTTCGCCGGTTACCAAGTCGGACAGTCCTCTCACAAAAGAGATTACGCCGGTTGTGGAAAGTGCGGATACTTTGTTATATATCATTAATTATGGCGATTCTGAAGGATGGGTGCTGGCACCTGCGGACAAACGCGCACCACAAATAATAGCGATGTCAAAGACTGGCCATTTTGACTTGAACGAGGTTTCTTCGAATAAGAGTTTGTCGGCTTGGCTTGAGAACGCCAAAAAGAATATAGTTTCATTGAAGAAGAATCCCGATATGGTCCTTGATTCAACGGCTCTGCGTTCTTGGGGCGTCCCCCCTCAGGCAGTAACGAAAGGAGGGAATGATCATGAATATGAATGGTTGCAATTAGTTTACACAGTCACAGAAATTGATCTTTATGAAAAGATTCCACACTTGATGGAGACTTCGTGGGGACAAGAATCGCCGTGGAATACTGCAGCTCCCTTGACACTGAACAATGGGCGATGTCCACTCGGTTGTGGAGCAACAGCTGTGGCACAAGTATTATACTATCATCATTATAATTCGGGGAAACCTCAGACGTCCCCATCCTCTGCGAGTTGCAGTGATTATTATAATGCTAGTCCGGCTCCGTCATTGATACTGGGGAATGCTTCCCCATACACCTGGAATGGAATGTCAAGATATGCAAACGAAAACGGTTCGACTGGTAATCAGCTCGTTGCCGCGTTAATGGCAGATGTGGCCTGGGGAATTAACACGCTATTCGCACCGTCTGGCTCACCTTCCTCTTTGGGTAATTGTAGAGATTATCTCCAAAGCAAGTCTTTCAATTGTTCGGTAGATTATTTTAACGATGCTGCCATTGTTATCAATGTCGGATTAGGACGGCCTGTGATTGTCGGATTGGATTCAACCACAAACAGTGGCGACCATATTGCCGTCATTGATGGAGTTTGCGTTTATAAGTACCATTATACATATTATTATCAATGGATGCCTATTGGGACATATCCGCCTGTGGAGCCGGAGTATCCTGATATGGACCATCTTGAGCTATATGAGATATCAGATGGATGGGGAGCTGTTCACCACTATGGGTATCTGGTGAATTGGGGTTTTGACGGTAGTTATGATAATGGAATATACAATAACATAGGTTTTTGGTACGCGAATGGGGATATCTACGAAATGGCACCTATTCTTTATAATATTTATTGATTGGACTCAACAAACGAAGCCTCAATTGCATCTTTTTTATGATTGACGTTGTTAGTTAGTATGGTCAGGTCATATTATGCAATTCTGGCAGCTGCCATCCTTACGATGGCGGCTGTCGGTTGTGTTGAGCCGGCTGTCATAGAGCCGCCGGAAGAACGGACGGTGATTGTCAAGTGCATCTTGATGAACGATACCGTGCAGCAGGTTTCGCTGCACTATAGTTCCGGAATCAATGACAGCCAGTATGCGCCCGTGAAGGAAGCGGAGGTCTTCATCGAAGACCCCGGGCACGTTAAAATCTATTTTAAGCAGGCAGGGGACGGGAAATGGGAGAACGATTTTCAGCCCCGGCACGGAGCAACCTATACGTTGAACGTTTTGATTCCCGGCCAGGATCGTATCTCGGCGACTACGACCTTTCCCGATGCCTTTTCCATTTCGTCGTATCCAAGTGTGCCGGCGCGATGGCTGTCAGACGCTAAGCGGTATAGGGAAGAAAACGGTTATACCAGTAACATCGTTCCTATGTGGTTGGGTCTGCTGTATCCTTATATTCCAGGATGGGATGAGGCCATTCCGAACGGGAGCGTTCATCATAGCGCTGAGGTTGATTATAACGTCTTATCAAGAATTGAGGAATACCAAGGGACAACCGTCCATCAGGCGATGCCCGGAATGGCATTTCGGCTGGAGAGCGATTCGCCTGTAAGACTGTATGTCCTGGGAACGGTTACGGATCGTCAAGGCAGGGTTTCCCGTATCGGGCAGTTAGGGAGCGACCACAGGGACCTGGACCTGTCCAATTCTTTGAAAACACCCTTCCATCCCGGTATCTCGGCAGCTGAGGCTTCAGCCCCCTTGGATTTCCCTTCGCCGGATGTCGGCCATAGGGATGATGTTATGGATAAGCCGGCCAATCGGGCGATTTACGACAAGGCTGCCCTTTCAGCCTATGAGGGCCGTCCCGTCTGTTCGGATTACCTGCGGATCCTTACAGACGGAAACTATGACAGCGGCAGGAAGTTTTATAGTATTACCACGAACATACTGGGTGCCGGGTCTGCCATAACGGAGGATCCCATCGATCCCCATGCACAGGTCAATCCTCCCTATTCCTATCCTGCAGAGGACTATAAGACCAGTTACCATCTGATTCTGTATGAAGTCGCACGGTCCTTCTTCTCAGTATACGGGGACTTTTTCTATAATATCTGGGGAGTGAATGAAACGCCGGACCATCCGACACTTTATTTCTGCTCCCTGTCCGAAGAGTATGACCGCTATCTGCAGGATTTGCGTAACTATACGGCAGAGACGGAAGGGGACCTTCTGTCTTTTATCTATGCGGAAGAAAAGATAATATCGTCAAATATTGAGGGCGGGAAGGGTATTTTTGGCGCCGTTTCCGTCCTCCGGCACGACTGTGACCTGCGTTATAATCCGAGGGTTACCCCTCTTCACCCCGATAGGGTCACGGAATGGTATTCTGCCTATCCGGCCTACCCGGCCGCCTTGCCGGAACTGTAAACCGCCTTGTTTATGAAGAGGAGCTTTTTTGTGTTGATACCCTTGCTGCTGGCGGCCGGCGTGACGCGGCTGTCAGCCCAGGATGCGTTGTCGCTGCGCGACTCGCTGCCGGCGGCGGTGAAGACGGCGGAGCGCGTGCAGCGGATGCGTGCGGACAGCTACAAGCTTGATCCGTTGAAGACGCGGCGTGTGGTGAGCCCGCTGGGCGACGGCGACGCGATCAAGTACATCCAGACGCTGCCGGGCGTGGCGATGGGCGGCGAAGGCGGCTCGGCCATCTACGTGCGGGGCGGCAACATGGGCTCGAACCTGATGACGCTGGACGGGATGCCGCTCTACGGCGTGAGCCACCTGCTGGGCTTTACGACGATCTATCCCGGGGCAGTGGTCGGCGAAACGGACTTCCACGCGGGCGGTTTCAGCTCGGAGGAGGGAAACTTCACAGCCTCGCACATCCGCCTGCAGACGAAGACGGGCGACTTTGAAAAGATGGGCGGGGAGGTGTCCGTGACGCCGTTCCTGGCATCGGCGAGCGTGAGCACACCCATCGTGAAGGACAAGGTGTCGCTGATCGGTTCGCTGCGCCTTTCGCCGGTAGGGCTGGAATACAAGGCCGTGCGAGGCATCATCAACCGGCACCAGGACGTGCTGAAGGACTTCGACGCTATGGTGGGCGACGCCTTCGGAAAGGCATCGTGGCGGGTGAACCCGCACAACAACCTGTCGCTGTCGCTGTTCGGGAGCCTGGACCGGTACGGCTTCGTGCTGGGCGGGAATACGACCGACGGGATGGGCTGGGGCAACGCGCTGGCCAACCTGGTGTGGGACAGCCGCGGGATCGGCTGGCTCGAGAATCTCCATACAGCCGTGTCGTACAACTACCACGCGGGGACGCAGGAGCAGGAGACGGTGCTCGACGGAAGCTATAACCGATACCAGTTGCGGAGCACGATAAAGGAGCTGACGGCCTCGGGCACGGCGACGAAGGAGTGGGGCCGCTGGACGTCGCAGTTCGGCGTGAAGGTGCGCGGCGCCCGGTTCAACCCCGGCTCGTCGCGCCGTTTCGACGGCAGCAGCTACAAGGATGCGGACGAATCGCCGCTGGTGGACGCGTACAGGAACACGGTTCTCACGACGCTGCACGGCCAGCTGGAATACACGGTCTCCGACCGTTTCCTGATGCGCCTGGCCCTGCGCGGCAACGCCTACGCATACGGCGTGGGCGGCGTGGGCGGCCAGTCGGGCTGGCTGTTCCATCCGGAAGGGAGCCTGACGCTGCGGTTCCACGTCGTGCCGTCGTTCGGCCTGGAGGCCACGCTGGACGCGCTGACGCAGTACTACCATACGCTGGAAGGCATCCCGCTGGGCTGGTCGGTCGATATGGTGGTGCCGTCGGATGCGACGAACCCGCCGGAGCAGGCGCTGCAGGGCTACGCCGGGGTGTTCGGCGGCCTGGGCCAGCACACGTTCCGTGCGGGCGGCTTCTACAAGCGGATGCGGAACCTGGTGTACTACGGCGACGCGACGCAGTTCTTCAGCTCGGCGCAGTCGGGCTGGCACGAGAACATCAGCATCGGGGAAGGGAAGTCGTATGGCGCGGAGTTCCTTTACGAGAAGGAGGGCGAGGTGCTGTCGTGGCGCGCGTCGTACACGTGGTCGAAGACGGACCGCCTCTTCCCGGACCTGAACCACGGAAGACGGTTCCCTGCGAAATACGACCGTCGCCACATCGCCAACGCTTCGCTTGACTGGACGATACTGCGCCGCAGCACGCTGGGCCTTGGGTTCAACACGCAGTTCACGTACCAGAGCGGCAGCTGGGATACGCTGCAGGACGGCACGCTTCCCGGCTTTTTCATTGGACAGAAAGAATTGATTGCGCTGCCGATGATTTCGGCGCTCAACAACTACGAGCTTCCGGCCTACATCCGCTGGGACGCGGCGGTGCATCTGGACATCAAGGGCCGCCGCGCAGGCCACGAGATCAGCCTGGGCGTGTATAACCTCCTCAACCGCCACAACCCCTTCATGCTCCGCTACAACCCCGACACGAAGGCGTGGAACCTCATCTCCCTGATTCCCATCATGCCCAGCGTCAGCTGGCGGGTGAACTTCGGGCTCCAGGTATTGTACAATAACGTGCCTTGGCAAAAGAGGGAAGGGTATTAATTAATTCATTGTTATTGTATTGTTTCTTGGCTTTTTAGCTATCTTTAAAGTGTCCGAGTATGAAAGGTGGTTTTCATTTCTGCTATTATGCTGTCTGGTGTTTAATCTGACGGTGCCTGCGTTTGCGCAGACGGATCAATCATATAGCGGCAGCCTACTAGAATACGATCCGACGCCGAAGGCGCAGGAGATAACACGTTACGGTAATCTTCCCGTGGACCTGAACAGCGGCGTGGTCAGTATGGAGATTCCGGTATGGACGTATAGGGACAGGGATTTCACGATACCTGTTTCCCTCAGGTATTCTTCGTCCGGCTTCCGGCCCGGGGAGCCGACGGGCGAGGCGGGCCTTGGCTGGACACTGATGGCCGGCGGTGCCATCACACGGGAAGTGCGTGGTCTTGATGATTTTGGCGAAGATGGATATAAGGGAGCCCTATATGGCCGGGTATTATGCCTCTGCTAACGGATTATCTTGGCCTTTATCTAGACTAGCTTTTGATGTATATAATAAGGGTGCCGAGGGTCAATCTTCAGTTAATGCCCAATATGTTGGGTGGAATGAAGGAAACTTATTGAATGGATGGATGAAAGGAGTAAATGCTGCTTATTCCACGCTAATGCTCCGATTTGATATAACAAGATTTCTAATGAGAGAATTATACAAAAGGGCGAAATGAAACGAGCAGTCATAATAGTTTTATTTATGGTATTGACGACCTGTTGTCAAAGCAAAGAAACGATATTTCAAATACCTGAGAGTAGTTTATATGTAAAAGTGATAGATGGAGGCAGAGGCTCTTTATTTGGGTATAAGAATTATAAGAATGAGGCGATACTTTGTATTGGAGACTATCGAGATTTTATAGGGGTAAATGACACGATTTTTGCACGAAAAGGAGTAGAGGATTTGCCACTTTCGTTGATCATCAATCCTTTGAGTACAGATACGATTTATTATATGACGATAGGCGCTCGTACGGTTTCAAATAATAGATATTTTCAAAAAATTGAGAGGTTTTCTCATGTGCGAAATGGAGAGCTTGTGCATTATAGCCAGTTAGAGAGAAAAGATACTTTGTTTTTTAATGAAATAGAAAATCACCTATATAGAGTGAGAGAGCCGTTTGTTGAGGTTTTATTTGATCAAAAATTTGACAGGTGTTTTTTTTCTATGCCGCAGCAGAGTGGATACAGAAAAGCAGTCATGCTTCGTGGAGTCTATTATGAGGAATTGAAACCTTTATAGTAGTTGTCCGGTCCTCTCAGCGAAGATACAATTTGGACTCAGAACCCATATTTTCCGTGGATACAATGACACATAATAAACGCCCTCTCTTTGTTAATATCATTTTGGCGTTATTAGCTATAATGGTACTTTGGAGTATAGTTAATGATCGTAATAGAATATACTTAGGTGCTGGCTTTTCTTACTATAGAGATATAAAGTCTGTTTTATTTTGGAATGTGGGCGATACAACAAATAGGGACATACCACCAACAGTGTTAGCATACAAAAAGAATCAACAATACATAGTGATAAAACAAAAGCCCAAAGAATATGAGAATGTTATGTATCCACAGTATAATTACTCAGCTGGTCGTGACACTGTATATTATTGGATAATTAACAAAAAAACAAAACAAGTTTCGGGACCTCTTGAAAGAAAAGACTATATGGCCTTAACTGAAGGCTTGCAAATTCCTAAATCATTATTAAAGTGTATTTTACCATGACTTGAAGAATAAGATGACTGTAACACGGAGGGCGTCGCTGATGCTCTGAACGCCACATTACAAGTGGGACGGGGCGACTATTTGGATGCGACAATAAGCGCCATCGGCATCATTCCCTATTTGGGAGATGTGGCAAAAGGAACAAGGATAAATAAAGATATCAAACTGATAGATTCTTCTATTAAGGCGTCTAACAATACAGTCAAAGATATTAATGAGGGATCTGATATCCTATATAGGAGTTTTACTACACGCAATTACCGAGAGAACCTCATTCGGAAAACAGGTATTAATCCAGCCGGAAAACACGCACATCATATTTTACCACAGAAGTATCGCAATGAATTTTTGAAAAGAGGTATAAATATTGATGATCCTAAATATGGGACATGGCTTGAAACTCAAAACCATCTATCAAAGGCAAAAATGTATAATTCAGAATGGGCGCGTTTTTTTTCAATTAACCCTAATGCTTCTAAAGAAGAGATTGAACTTTTTGCACATGAACTAATGAATCGTATTTATGGAGCACAGTGATTCTCAATCGTTTTATATAATATCCAGTCTCGGGTACTTAACTACTTTCACGGCTCTTCCCGATATGTTTTTTACATTGTTAAATAGTCAGGATGATGTTAATACTTTTATACAATCATTGATTTGTGGAAATTTAACAAATGTTGAAACACCTGTAGTATTCCACCAGACAGAGGGGCGTGTTATGCGAGACTTTTTAGATATGCGCCTGCTATCTGCCTATTTGATTTCCAGTAGGGTGAAGAATCTATTTGAATTAAATGATGTTACAGGATGGACTGTTTATCCGATTATTCTCTATGATAAGAAGGGGAACGAAATTAATGATTATTATGGCTTTTCTGTGACGGGGAAAGGTGGATATTTGTCAGATGATAAACAATCATATAATGTGAAACAATGGGATGGATCGGATATCTTCATGGTGGAACATAACATAATTGTAATAACAACTCGGGTTATGAGCCTGTTGAAGAAGAATCATGTCTCTGCTCTAGAATTCATTCCTTTGGAGAAATGGTTTAAAGTAGATTTGTCATAGATAAGAGAAGCTTTTTTTTCTGCACCGCCCTTCGTTTTCGTTTTATCTACAGTGGCAAGGAAGAACAGGACGCCGTCACGGGTTTGCAACACTTGGATTATGGCGCCCGGCACTACGACCCCTTCCTTGGCAGCTGGACAACCCCCGATCCGATGGCGGAGAAATATTACAGGTGGAGTCCGTATGCTTTCTGTGCGGATGATCCAGTTTGTTATTTTGATCCTAATGGGAGTAATTGGTACTCATATAAGGACAAGAAAGGTAATACCCAATATGATTATTATGAAAGACAGTTGTCAGAACAAGAGATTAATGCAAAAGGATATACTGACAAGGGTTTTTGTTTTGTGGATCCTGAAACAGGATCATATTATAGTCTCTTTGGTAAGATAGTATCATATCCTAAAAGTGAAGCAGAGAATATCGAATATCAATTATATCAAAAAATAGATGCTCTGATAAAAAGTGACTATTCAGTAAGAAAAGGCTCTAAGGAAAACTTTTTCTTAAATGTTAGCCCCGGCTTGTATACATTTGAATACGGCGGAGCATCCTTTGTGGGAAAGGGAACATTCTATTCACTAGATAATGAGAAAAACAGTTGGCTCCACATTAGCTTAATGCCATCACCAAAAACAAATTATAGGCGTACAGGTATTATGATTTCTTCTGATAAAGGCTATCAGATGGTATTTGTAAATGATAATGAAAGATCGTTTGATCCGGTTAGTGTTATTTTTACTGAGGAGAACTATAGGAAGTTTAATTCGGCATTAAATTCACTGTTCAAAAATTATACTCAAGTATTGCTTATCAATTCTATGCGGCAATGAAACCAATTGTTATTTTGCTATTCTCGTTACTATTTGTGCCATCATGTATAACTAATCCTCGTTGCAGGACTAGACAGTTGGCTATCGAGAACGAGTGCTATTCATTATTGAACTTCATGGTCCAGTATTATGATCATGCATATTATTCTCTTCCAAAGGATGCGGAATCATTGTTGTCCTTCGCTGAAAGGTGGAGAGCCATAGATAGTTGTTTTGTGTATTATGAAGATATTTATGGAATGAAATTAAGCGATTTTTCCTCCCGTTCAATGAACTTTGCCTACTATGGCGATTCAATATTCATATACACGGAAACACCTAATGAAATAATAGGTTGCTGCGCATACGGTACTCCTTTTTATTGGTGGGCGCATCCGGAACGGTATGACCCTTTCAGACGTGACTTCTATGATTGTTTTAGACCGTCTGCATATAGA
>JAEEGL011098034.1_pt1 | contig 14424 bp, 11 predicted proteins | sample 9134231 | NCBI WGS metagenome assembly JAEEGL01 (sample SAMN16246548, study PRJNA631951) | gut metagenome | biome: gut microbiome; feature: rumen; material: fiber-attached | host: Bos | place: Iran: Karaj | collected 2018-10
ATGGAAGGCTGCTGGATATGCGGATCTCTATATATCCCTGAATGATATACCGTTTGAGGATATAACGATCACGCTGTTTCGGGGAGCGAGGCCGGTCGCTCTTTTCAAAAAACTTGGAAGTTGTGTTGAGGAGACGGATACAAAGGGCGTGTATAACATAAAGAATTGGAAGATAAGCTTTCCGATCCGGATTGTTGTTACTACAGAGCTTGAAGGAAAGGAATATGCCGGATTTCGGGCGATATCAAAGAAACCGGATATATCGGATATTCAGCAGATAATAGATGAGGTTCGTAGAGAGACTGACGAGAATGTTAGAAAATGGTACAGAGACTATCTTGAACTGTTTTCAAGACTGGACAGTGAAACGCTTGAGGAAGCAAAAAGGAGGGATCCTGATATGGCAAAAGATTATAGAGAGATATTTGGGTTTGATGAGGAGTTTGCCAGAGGGGCGGATAAGAAGGAAAGAGAAATTATAGAAAACATGCTTAAACGTGGCAAAAGTGCTGAAGAAATCGCAGATCTATGTGGCTGCTCTATCTCCCACGTCAAAGAGGTAGAACAGAGTATGCTCGTTGTAAGCTGAGGATCTGGCAGATTGGAGCCGTATTTTCGGTGATTTATAGGACCATTACATCTACGAAACCTTTTATACTTCTTATCTTTGAACGGGGAGTATCGGTATAATAAGTATATTGACAGTTTAGTTTAAATCAATGAATATGCTTTATGGTGTGCGAAGATTCTATTATTACGATAATAGGACGGGTGCGGAAAAATCAGAAGCCATAGAACGCGCAATCGGGCAGTATTAGCGGATCCCCGGGAAGGTTTGAGTGCTTTGAGTGCTTTTTTGAGTGCTTTGGGATTTTTCTGAGAAATAAAAAAACTGGAAACCGCGCATTTATGCGGCTTCCAGCCTTACTTAGAAACAGGGGATGAGAGAATCGAACTCCCACCAAAGGTTTTGGAGACCCCTATCATACCATTTGACCAATCCCCTGTGTGGTCGACTGACCTACCCGATATTTATATCACACAGAGGTATGCTTTGTCAATCACAATTCTGCGATGTTAAGATTTACCCGATGTTAAGATTTACGGCGGATCGCGCGCTTGCTGCGCGATCACGTGCCGGAATCTGCGGGCCCGGATAGGTTTGTCACGCCGTCAACTTCCTCGTCATTCAGGAGATAAAGGCAGCCGGCTTCGTTAAAGTACAGGCAGTGGTACTTTGTCATGATGACCTCCCAGAACTGCGGCAGATACTGATCCAGAGTTTCGCTTATCACCATCCATTTGGGAGGGGTCTTTTCAAAGAACTCCATCAGCTCTGTTTCTATCTGCGGGTTAAGGGCGATAAAGAACTGGAGGTTTATCTGGTACCTGTTGCAGGGCATTATCCGGGTAGCTTCAAAAAAGGTCATGTCTATATCAAATGAGAAAACGCTGTCTCTCTCAGCTTCCGGGATAAGGAGGGCCATATCCCGGGCATCCTGATAATATTCCTCATACCAGGGATTATTCCTGTCATAGAGAAAGGTCTGTATCGTATCAAGGCTCGACATCCCGAAGCCGAACATATAGATCCCGAGGATCATAAGGCATACGGCCTGTCTGAAGGAGGAAAACAGCACGAGAGGATCGTATATCGAAAAAAGCAGCACACAGCACAGCACCAGGATCGGTTCCGTTGTCATGAAATAATAGATCCAGGGATTGCCGAGGTGGAGAAGGATATAGGTAAACAGGGACATAAAAATCAGTATAAGACAGAGCTCGATGGAGACAGGCCGGTAGGAAGGGCCTGTATATTTGCGCCTTATCCACGCCGCCGCCCTTCTTAAGGCATATTTTACGGAATACTGAGGCCCTTCATCCTTCGTATCTGTTCCCGGGGCCTTTTCGGTCTCCTTTTTTTCGGAAACGGGTATATGAAATATTGCCGTAAAAAAGCCAAGGAAACAGGCGGCAAGCTTTAACTCCCATTTCAGCGAGAAAGGATCGGAAAAATCCACCGACCTTAAAAAGGCAAACTTAAATACACAGTAAAGCATATCGGAGAGGCTGTCCCGTAAGTAGAAATAGAGCAGCATAGGGAAAGCGGCCAGGACCGCTCCCAGGATGAACAGAAGGACAGCTTTTATAAGCTCCCCGTAGCGCCTGTAAGCAAGAAGGGCGATGCCAAGCCCCGCGCAGACACCAAGGATGGGCGATGCCACGGTGACCTTGGCAAACAGCATGATGCCGAAGCAGATACCGGCGATAAGGGGCAGATAACCGGGTATGCTGTCCCTTTTGAGGGAATTCAGCTTAAGATATCTGACCGCCAGCCAGACCACTAACAGATTGAGGGGAAGCATGTATTCCTCAAGGGTATTTCCGCCCCAGAGGATGGAAATGTGTCCGAAAAGAAAGATAAACAGGACTGCCGCCGTCTTCCCCCGGGTAAGGTAAAGACCGCAGAGCTTGTATACGAGGATCAGGCTGGCCCACAAAAATGGTATCTGGATCAGATAGATCCCGAGACGGTCGCTGTGCAGGAGCTGACCCAGAGCCTCGATAAAGAAGAAGTAAGGGCCCTTGAGATCAAAAAAATCACGGTAGGGCACCATTCCCTCGGTTATCCCCCGGCCCACCATTGTAAAGAAGCTGCAGTCACAGCCGTACCAATGCCTGTAAAAAGGGCTTGTCCAGAGAGAAAAGATCAGAAGGAAGACTGCCGAAACGACAAGAAGAAGGAGGTATGGCAGGAAGCTTCGCAAAACATCCTTAAAGCCCGCGCGGGCCGGCGCCCCAACGGCTTTATCCACATCCCCGGAGCCGGGATCGGTTTCTAAAACCCGGTCGTTGTATGATAGTGACTCTGTATTTTCCATTACTCCCCCTGTGCTTTACAAGAAATCTTCTATAGATTATAATTTATAAGACTGATATAATCAAGATAATGTGGTTTCATGTCTGAAAACCATATATATAGTAGAAAAAGACGGAAAAATCTGTTATAATAATTAGCCACAGCAAGCCCCGCCGCCGAGGGCGATCATCATGGGCTTGCGGCTCGTAACTGTGCAGATACCGAACAGTTACGAAGCCTGATAAAAGGCTTTAAAAGAGGCAGCGCGGTAAACGCGGCCTGATCGTGAGGAGCGGGATGTACGGGCAGGAAGAAAAGGTCAGTGAAAAGATCAGAAATCAGTATATGAGCGATGTGGACAGCCTGGTAAGGTTCATTCCCTGGTTCGATAAGGTCCAGGGAAAGTCGGTGTCCCATTATTATGACGGAAACGGCGAGTATAAGCTAATACAGATCCCGGTGTTTGATTCCAATCTCCTGGATTTTGTGAAAACCGCCGGAAAGACCGCCCTTGTGGACAGAAACTATCCCTACGTATATACGAGATACAGGCTGAAGACCGCGGCGGATGAGCTGAAGGCCGTGGAAAACGCCCACCTTAAGGACATAGACGTTCTGAAGGCTGTCCTCAGCAAATATGTCCTTGGAGGGAGATCCAAGTCTTCAATGTGGAGGGAAGCGGTGGATAACGGGGTGTTTGCTGCCGTGCTTAAAAGGCTTAAGCTGCTGTTCTACTCCACCAATGTGGAATAAAGGGGCTCCGGATGTTTCTGGGCATAATGGTACTTAGCATAAATGACAGCTATGGCAGAGGAGGCTTTTATAATTCCCAGGAGACGGGACTTGCAAAGGCGCTTTCGGGTTCGGTTGAAAGGATCGTTATCTACCGGTTTACGGATGACGAAAAAAAAGAGTCGGAAAGTGTCATTGAAGGTCACGACAATATCACCTTCAGTATCATTGCTTCGAAGAGGGTGGGAGGAAATGCCCTGCCCGATGTCAGGAAGCTTGACAGCAGCATAGACAGGCTCATATGCTTTTCCGATACCCAGTATGGCTTTCCGCGCATATACAGATGGTGCAGAAAAAATAACATTGATATTTATCCCTATATAGGGGTGGTGAAAAGCCACAGCACGAGCCCGCTGAAACGGTTTATCAGTGATCTTTTGTTCACAAGGAATCTGAATATATATAAAAAATGTCTCTGCCTGGCAAAGACTCCCGCGGTCCTCAAGGAACTGGAGGACATGGGAGTATCTGAGGTCAGGCTTTTACCTGTGGGCCTCGATGAGGAGCTTTTGAACCCGCGCTATAAGGAGACAGCCCGGGAAAAGCTTTTGGAGGAATTCGGCTATGGCCGTGATGAAAGGATCGTTCTTTTCATCGGCAGGCTTATAGATGAAAAGGAGCCTCTGAGGCTCATCAGGATATTTGCAGGAGTATTTCAAAGGGATGACTCCTTCAGGCTTTTCATGGTCGGAAACGGGCCTCTTCGGGAGGACGTTGAAAAAGCGATCGGGGAATACGGGCTCGGAAGCGCGGTAAGGATGATCGAAAGGATCCCCAATAATGAGATATGGAAGCTTTACAGGATGGCCGAGGTCTTTATAAACCTTAACCGGCAGGAGATATTCGGAATGGCTGTTCTGGAAGCTCTTTATTATGACTGCAGGGTGGTTGCATGGAGCGCGCCGGGGCCGGATCATATACTCAGGGAAACGGGAGTTATATGCAACAGTGACGGGGAAGTGATCGAAGCGCTGCTCTGTCACGGAGATGCCGATACCCACGACTATATACAGGAGAACTTTGTCTGGGGAAGGATTGCAAAACGATTGGATGACCTATTATGTACGACGTGACTGTTATACTTACCTGCCATAACAGATGCAGCAAGACCGTTTCATGTATAAAAAGCCTTGATCAGAACAATGAGACGGCGCGTTTAAGGTTTATTGTGACAGACGATAACAGCACGGACAATACCCCCGAGGCGCTTAAGGAGCTGTCGGATAAGGGATTTTGCATAGAGTTGATAAGGGGCAGCGGAGAGCTTTACTATTCCGGCGGAATGAGGCTTGGTATGGAAAGGGCCAAAAAAGAGGCCGGTTTCGATTACTGCCTTATGGTAAATGATGATGTGAGCTTTTTTGACGGCTGTGTCGACAGGATGCTTAAATTCCATGAGGCTGCCGCAAAAGGCGGTAAGGAAACCGTGGTGGTCGGCTGTACCTGTTCGGAAGGCGGAGAGCTTACCTACGGCGGGATCAAATATACGGGCAGGGGAGTGAAATACAGACAGGTCGGTCCCGGTGAGGATACGGACTGTGATACCTTCAACGCCAACTGTGTGCTGATCCCGGGGGATGTTTTCAGGAACACCGATAGCATCGATCCGGTCTATGTCCATTCTCTCGGGGATTTCGACTACGGGCTTTCCCTTAGCAGAAAGGGCGTTTGCCTCAGAACCTTTTCCGATTTTGTTGGAAGCTGTGAGAAAAACCCGGGTAAGAATACCTGGACGGACAGGAGCCTCGGAAGGGTGCAGAGGCTAAAGGCAAAGGAGAGCATTAAAGGCGCTCCCTTCAAACAGTGGTTCTATTTCCTTAAAAAGAATTTCGGATATGCTGCGGCAATTTCTCATGCCTTTACGCCGTATATAAGAATAGCCCTGAACAGATAACGCGGGCGCTGTCACGCTGCCGATATGATTTGCGGTCCTTCGGACCGTGATGATAGCGCTGTCCCGCCGGGGAGCAGGAGATCCATGCAAAACGAGGATATCAGATATGCAGAGGGCGGTCCCGTCACGGAGGCATATGAAGCTGATAATTATATCATAAAAAGATACGCAAATGATTCGAACACCGTAGCGGTTTATTTTTCCAGTAACGGGATCTATTATCCGAATACCGAAGAACAGTTCAGAAAACGCATATTTGAGGAAAACAGATATGACTGGCTGAGGCTCGGGCTGAAGGATGTTCACACGGAGGTCTTTTTCAGGGACGTCTATAAGCAGTATTACGTGGCAGGCTGCAGCAGAGCCCTTGATTCTGTAGACAGGATAGCTGATTTTATCGGGAATGAGATATTAACCGGTTCGGACAGGCTGGTTACCGTGGGAAATTCCGCCGGGGGTTATATGGCTTTTCTGATCGGAACCCTTCTTCATGCCGACATGGTCTTTGATTTTTCCGGGCAGTTTGACCTGACCGGGGATGTGGAAAAGGAATTCCTTCTGAAGAAATACAGGGATGACGATTTAAGGAGCAGATACTACAATTTGGCCAACCTGAAGGCCGCGGGCTATACATTTCCGGATACTTACTATTTTTACTCGGGTCTGTGCGAAGCGGATAAGTATCAGAGCGAGCTTATGAAGAAAGCGGATGACGGGCATATCCGCATGTTTGAATTCAATACCGCCACCCATGAAAGAACGATGTTTGTTTTCAACCTGCCCGTGGTGATGGGCAAAACGGCAGAAGAGCTCGACAGCCTGTATTCATATTACAAAGGCAGGAGGATCTCGAGAACAGGCTTTTCCATAAGGGTGTGCGGAATATCAGGGACGGTAAGCGGAGGTCTTGCCAAGGCGGCTCATAAGCTGCGCAAAAGATAAAAAGTTACTATACATGGCCTTTCAGATTTTATAATAACCCATGAATGGTAACAGATAATGATCAAACAGACAGGAAAGATATCGGCATCATGAGGATAGTTTGGCTCTTAAACAGTATATTGCCTCAGATCGCGGCAGCGCGGGGCATGGTCTCTGACAACCCGCATGGATGGACGGTCATGCTTGCGGATCATCTGTCGGCGTCAGAGGACATTGAGCTAACTGTTTTTTATCCCCAGAACCAAAGCAGGGAAAACCTTACAGGCAGAGCCGGAAGCATGAGCTATGTCGGTTTTTACGAGGATGCGATCCCGGAGCTTGAATATAACAGCTCAAAGGAAGAGAATTTCAGGACTCTGATCAGGGAATGTGACCCTGATATCGTACACATCTGGGGAACGGAATACGTTCATACCCTCTGCATGCTCAGAGCCTTCGGACATCCGGAAAAAACTGTCATCTCGATCCAGGGGCTGATCTGGTTCTGGGGGGAGAAGTATACGGAGGGCCTGCCTGAAAGCATCATAAACAGGCATACGATAAGGGATCTTCTGAGGCATGACAGTATTTACGAACAGAAACAGAAGTTTCTGAAAAGAGGGGAATATGAGCTGAATGCCCTGAAGGAGTCGGAAAATGTCATAGGACGGACAGAATGGGATGAAAAGACCGTAAGATCGGTCAATCCCGGGTTAAAATACTTTCACTGTGGGGAGATACTCCGCCGGGAGTTTTACGAGGGAGACAGGTGGAACCCCGACCGGTGCGAGAAGCACTCCATCTTCATTTCACAGTCGTCCTATCCGATCAAGGGAATACATTTTGCTCTTCAGACACTCAGGCTCCTGGCCGATAGCTACACCGATGTACGGCTGTATGTGGCAGGAAAGCCCGTGTTCCCGCAAAGCTTCAAAGATCATCTGAAGAGGGATTCGTATTCGAAATATATATGCAGCCTTATTAAGGAATATGGCCTTACGGACAGGGTTATTTTTACCGGAAGGCTTGACGCGAAGGGGATGAAGGAAAGGTACCTTCGCTCTAATGTATATCTTCAGGCCTCCATAATGGAGAATTCACCCAATTCCCTGGGAGAAGCCATGATCCTGGGAGTGCCCTGCGTAGCCAGCAATGTGGGCGGAACAGCTTCGATGCTAAGGGACGGAGTCGACGGATTCCTCTACCCCTTCAACAAACCCGAGGATGCGGCCCGGTATATAAGCCTTATCTTCGACGGAAAAACGGAGCTCGGAGCCATGTGCGACAGCGCCGCAGAGTATGCCGGACGTTTATATGACAGTGAAAGGGCCTATGGAGAATATATGCAGGTATATGAAAAACTTATAACAGTGGGAAATATCGGATGATTACGGAAAAAAGCCCGGCGCCGGTGGTCGTTTTTGCATATAACAGACCTGCCTGCTTCAAACGGGCGATAGAGGCGCTTTGCTCGGATGAGCTGGCGGGAAAGACCGATGTATATATTTTCATAGACGGATGCAAAAGAGAGAGCGACAGGGAAAAGGTTGCCGCATGTGTCGACCTGGCTTGCGCCCTAAAGAGCTTCGGTTTTTTTAAGAGCGTTGAGGTAAGCGCAAACGAAACGAACAGGGGGCTTGCGGAAAGCATAATATCCGGGGTGACAAAGGTTCTGAGCAAGTATGGCAGAGTGATAGTCCTTGAGGACGATCTGGTGGTCAGGGGAGCCTTCCTTCGTTTTATGAATGAGGCACTTACATTTTACGAAAGCGACAGCGAAATATGGTCAATAAGCGGCTTTACCCCTTATCTGAGAAGGCTTGAGAGATATCCTGAGGATGTCTATTACAGCTACAGGGGATGCAGCTGGGGATGGGCGACCTGGGAGGATCGTTTTAAGCTGGTTGACTGGAAGGTGTCGACATACAGTGACTTTAAGGAGGATGAGGGCCTGAGGCGGCAATTTGCCAGAGGCGGCGGGGATCTTCCGGGAATGCTTGATAAACAGATGAACGGGGAGATCGATTCCTGGGCGGTAAGGTGGTGCTACGAACAGAGCCGCAGGAATATGTATACGATCTACCCCAGCCGTACCTTTGTGGAAAATACGGGCTTCGGAGAGGACGCTACCCATACCAGAAAACAGACAAGGAGAACAGCGCCCGTAAATGAAAAGGACAGTCTGAAGCTAATAAAGGGCGGACCGGATCCTGCGGTCACGAGGGAATTCTATCTGTATTACACGGATACCGTTTCAAAGAAGATCCGCAGAAACTTAAACCCCGAAGGGATAAAAAAACAGCTTGGAAGATTGCTTGGGAAGTGAGTCTTTATAAATGTGCGGAATCTTTGGTGTGATCAATAAGAATATCGACAGACAGCTGGCGGAGCGATGTGTAAATACCCTTAAGCACAGGGGCCCCGACGGGATGGGACTGTGGCAGGAGGCCGATGTTACCCTGGGACACAGAAGGCTTGCCATTCTCGATCTGTCCGAAAACGGCAGACAGCCCATGATGTACAGGGACAGGTATGTGATCGCATTCAACGGTGAGATATACAATTTTCTGGAGATCCGCAGGGAGCTTGAGAAAAAGGGGCACAGTTTCCGGACAGAGACCGATACCGAGGTGATCCTTGCGGCCTTTGATGAATGGAGAGAGGGATGCCTTTCCAGATTTAACGGGATGTGGGCATTTGCCATATATGACAGATCAAGCGGGGAGTGCTTCCTGGCCAGAGACAGGTTCGGGGTAAAACCGCTGTTCTATACGGCGCTTGAGGGAGGAGGCTTTGCCTTCGCCTCGGAGATGAAGGCGATAATACCTCTTATGGACAGGCCCGAAATCAACAGGGATATCCTGACAGACAGCAGCCTTATAATGAAATACGAGACCGGTGATGAGTGTCTTATCAAAGGGATCGGAAGGGTCAGGGCCGGGGAATATGCCCTGATAAGAAACGGCAGGATAACCTTCAGCAGATGGTGGGATACGCTTGAGCATCTGATCGAGGCGCCTGAAAGGTATGAGGAACAGGTTGAACTGTTCAGGGAGCTGTTTCTTGATGCCTGCAGGATAAGAATGAGGAGCGATGTCACCGTGGGGACGGCTCTGAGCGGAGGCCTTGATTCCAGCTCCGTTATTTCCGCGATGTCGGAGACAGGGAAAAGTTCCATGGGGGAAAGGATCAATCCGAACTGGCAGCACGCCTATGTAGCCACATTTGCGGGAACCTCCTTTGATGAAGCCGTATATGCAAGGATGGTTACCGATCATCTTGGGATAGACGGCACGTTTTTAAACATCGATCCGGTAAAATACTGGGATAACATAGGGGATGCCTTTTATTATTTTGAGGAAAACTATCATACCTCTCCGATCCCGATGATGGCTGTCTATGACGCGGAAAGAAAAGACGGCACGGTGGTGACCATAGACGGACACGGCGCCGACGAGCTGTTCTGCGGTTACTCGACGGATGTGCGCAGGGCCTTTAATGACTCTCTTCCGGACCTTAAAAAGACAAATATGGTGATCGACACCTACTTAAGCAGCAATAAAAAGACCGGGAGCCTGGATGACGGGATGAACCGCTTTAAGACGATATTTAATTTCTGCGGGCACCGGGTAAAGCAGCTCCTTCTCAGGGAAAGGGAATATAAGCGGCTGTACGGCCTGCATGAGCCCTGTAAGGCCTGGGACGGAATGGATTATCTGAACCGTGTGCTCTATGATGATACACATTGCTCCATCCTTCCCACGCTTTTGAGAAACTACGACAGATACAGTATGGCAAACAGCGTTGAGATAAGGATGCCCTTTCTGGATCACAGGATAGTGGAGCTGGCCTTTTCCATCGGGTGGAACAGTAAGATACGAAACGGCTGCACAAAGGCGATAGTAAGGGATGCCATGGCTCCTTACCTTCCCGAACAGGTAGCGTACAGGAAGGATAAGATAGGCTTTAATACACCGATACTGGAATGGATCTCGGGGGATCTTAAGGAATGGTTTCTGGATACAGTCCATTCACAGGATTTTCTTGAGAGCGACCTGGTGGACGGCAGGGCCGTATGCGAAAAGACAGAGCGCATAGCGGCAGGAGGGGATGCAGTGAAATACAGCACTCACGGAGATATCTGGAAGCAGCTCTCACCGTATCTCTGGAAGAAGTATTTCTATGACAGGGCGGTTAACAACGGATGAACATACTGGTTCTGGTAGATGACAATTACATCGGTTACTGCTCAGCCATGCTGGAGTCCCTTCTTACCAACAACAAAAAGGAAGCGGTAACGGTTTTTATCATACGAAATGACATGCCGTCGGATAAGGGCCTTAAGGTCCTTGACGGAGTCGTGAGGAGGTTTCCTGAGGGAGAGCTTAAGCCGGTTCAGATCGATAAGGACATGCTCGGGCTTTTTAAGGATTTTAACCTGCGGGAATGGCCCGTCGAGACGTATTTCAGGATATTTGCCCCCTGGATACTTGATGAAGATACACAACGTATTCTGTACCTTGACAGTGACATCATCGTGAACAGGGAGCTCTCCGGGTTTTTTCATACCGATATGGGAGGAAAGCTCATTGCGGCCTGCAGGGATACCTCGATACGTACCTTTGAAAACCGGTTAAGATTCAATGCTAAGGAGCAGGACCGGAGAGAGCTTGAGAAGATCATATCAGACAGGGTCGGGGATCCTGAGAGTGAATATATCAATTCGGGCGTGCTGCTCATGGATCTGAAGGGGATACGGGAGAAGTACAGGTATGAGGAAATAACGGATTTTATTTATTCCGTAAATGATTATCTTATGTATCCCGATCAGGACATCATAAACCTGTTTTTTGCAGATGACATCCTCCATGTGGATCCGATGCTCTATAACTGCCAGATAGGCACCGTAAACTACAGAGAAGAGCAGAATGTATTAAATAATGCCTGCATCATGCATTTTACGGGAGGAAGGCCCTGGAACCGCGATTACAGGAAACATTATTCGTCCGCGGTGAGGGGTGAGGTCTGGTGGAAGCATGCCGTAAGGAGCGGCGCGAGAACCGTATCGGACTACCGCAGATGGAAGGCGGCAAACCTGATCCTGACAAAGCCCTGGATGATCCTGTATGATATTAGGGAGCGTTTAAAGTTATGGACTCAGAAGAAATAGTATTAAGTATCATCGTTCCGGTCTACAACATGAACAGGGATGGTTTATTGCAGGACTGTGTTGATTCCCTGATCGGTCAGAGCGCGGGAGAGCTCTGGCGGTACGAGGTGATACTGGTGGATGACTGCTCCACGGATGATTCGCTTAAGGTGCTGCGTGAGTATGAAAAACGGTGTCCCGGGCTTGTAAGGGTTATTGAAAGAGAGAAAAACGGGCGACAGGGCGCGGCCAGAAATACGGGGCTGAAAGCTGCGAGGGGAAAATGGATCGGTTTTGTGGATTCGGATGACTGGGTCCATAAGGATATGTACCGTAAGCTTGTAGAGAGGGCACAGGAGACCGGGGCGGACTGCGCCACCTGCCTTAACCTGATCGTTAAGGACAGAAACACCTCAGATCCCAAAGGAGAGCTTCAGGGCACAAATTTCTCAGAGGGTGAGATAACCGGGGAGCAGACAGAGAAGTCGGTCTGCCTCGGGGAAAATATGTGGAATAAGATATACCTGAGAAGTACCCTTGTTGACAACGGGCTGTTCTTTCCGGAGGGGATCTTCTATGAGGACAACGCGGTAGCCGCATATTTTTATATCATGTCCGAAAGGATCGCCGTGGTTTCCGAGCCTTTATATTATTACTACGTAAACCCGGGCTCCACCTGCAATACTATGACGTCCGGCAAGATAGCGGACAGGCTCGCTGCCGCGGAATATTTCCTGGATACGGCAAAACGCCTTAAGCTGTATGACAGGAATCCGGAGCTTTTCCGGTTCGGATATTTCTGCCAGGCCTTTGTAATGGGGATCCCGCATGTCTGGAAGCTTAATGCCGGGATGCCGGAAAGATACGGCTTGATAAAGAGGATAAGGGCCGCGGTGAACCGTAACTGCCCCGACATGAGAAATGACAGGCTGTTTTTACAGTACTATCCGGAGCTTTTAAGAAGCTACGGGATATTGAGAGTATCTGCCGCCCTGTATATGCTGTATCATTATTACAGAGAGATGAAGTCCGGAAAATGATATGTTGAAAAAGATCGGATATATTTTTAATAAAAAACAGAAGCTTAAGCTGGTGCTGCTCTTTTTTGTGATACTTGTGGGAACGGGGCTTGAGCTTCTGGGGGTGACGGCCATCCTGCCGCTTGTGAATGTGGTGATGTCTCCCGAAATGATAGAGACGAACGGGTATATGCGCTTTATCAGGCAGCTGTTCGGCATTCAGACCGTAAACGGGTTTGTACTGTTTATGGCCCTGGTCCTGATCGTTGTTTATATCGTCAAAAATCTGTACCTGATCTATATGAACAATGCGCTGATAGGCTTTACCAGGAACTGCCAGGTATATCTGTCCACAAAGATCATGGATGTGTATGTCAGACAGGATTATCTGTTCCATGTGATGCACAACACGGCAGAGCTTCAGAGAAATATCAGCCTTGACGTTAATCAGTTTGTGCAGTTTATAAGCGCCGGACTGCAGCTTCTTACCGAGGTCAGCGTATGCGTTGTGCTGGTCGGCTTTCTGTTAAGACAGGATGTTGTGACAACCTTATCCGTTGCCGTTATCCTGTTAGTGTTCATTCTTGTGGCGGCTTCGTGGCTTCGCACAAGGCTTGGTGAGCTGGGAGAGAAGGCAAGGATAACGGGAGCCAGGGGGACCCAGATTTCACTGCAGATATTCAACGGGATAAAGGACATAAAGGTCTTTAACCGGGAAGGCTATTTTCTTAAAAGCTATGAAGATTATGCCGTAACGGAGGCCTCCCTCCAAAAACAGCAGCAGCTGTTCAGCTACCTTCCGAAGCCCATAATGGAGTCGGTATGCATCTGCAGTCTGCTTGTGACCCTTTCCGTAAGGATCTATTTCGGGAGCCAGGAGGATCTGGTAAGCTTCATTCCCACGCTGTCGGTTTTCGCCTTTGCGGCGTTTCGGATGCTGCCGTCCTTTAACAGGATAACCGGATACATGGGCACGATAAGCTACGCAAAGGCCTCGGTCAACGCGCTTTATGATGATCTCAGGCAGATCGAGGTATTGATAAGGGAAGAAAAGAAGAGTAATGTGGACTCGGGAGAGCTTTGTTTTAACAATGCCCTGAGGATAAAGGAGATCTCCTTCAGATACCCGGGAAGCGAAAAATATGTTTTCGAGAATGTGAGCTTCGACATAAAGAAGGATTCGTCCGTGGCCCTGATCGGGCCTTCCGGGGCGGGAAAGACTACCCTGGCCGATGTGATCCTCGGGGTGCTGCAGCCCGTAAAGGGAAGCATCAGCCTGGATGATACGGATATCTTCAGCCATCTCGGAAGCTGGCATAAGATGGTAGGTTATATCCCGCAGGAGATCTATCTTCTCGATGATACCATATACAGGAATATCGCCTTTGGCATCGATGATGAGGAGATAGACATGGGGGAGGTAAGAAGGGCTGCCGCGGAGGCGCAGCTTGAGGAGTTTGTAGAGACTCTCCCCGATAAATACGATACGCGGGTAGGCGAAAGAGGAGTCATGCTTTCGGGAGGGCAGAGACAGAGGATAGGGATCGCGAGGGCGCTGTACCATGATCCCCAGGTGCTTGTTCTTGATGAAGCTACCTCGGCGCTGGATAATGCCACGGAGTCGGCCGTTATGGAGGCGATCAACAGCTTCCGCGGAAGCAAGACTCTGATCGTTATAGCTCACAGATTGTCGACCATCAGAAACTGCGAGCGTATCTATGAGGTGAATGAGGGAACTGTCACGCAAAAGGATCCCGGGGATGTGTTCGAAAAAGAATAAGGGCCCGGC
>JAEEGL011767923.1_pt1 | contig 14424 bp, 13 predicted proteins | sample 9134231 | NCBI WGS metagenome assembly JAEEGL01 (sample SAMN16246548, study PRJNA631951) | gut metagenome | biome: gut microbiome; feature: rumen; material: fiber-attached | host: Bos | place: Iran: Karaj | collected 2018-10
CAGTGGGTGGGAAGCAGAAGAAGAAAGGTCGCATCCCTGAAAAAGAGAAAGAGAAGAAGCCTGGTAACCCGGGTGATCCTCTTTGCCATTGCCCTGGTGTTTGCTTCCTCCTTTTTGATGCCTATTGTACTTACCATGGCAAATTCCTTTATGCAGGAAACCGAGATCACATCCAACTACGGCGTGATCTTTGAAAGCCTGACACAGGAGGAGCCGGCCTACTGGGGAGCGCCCAAGACCTTTAAGTCTTCCTATGTATCCAAAAGTGCAAACCTGAAATTCATACCGGATATGGTAACCCTGAAGCAGTACTACACGGTGCTGTTACAAAGTCCGGATTATCTGTTAAAATTCTGGAACTCGGTGATCCTGGTAGTGCCCATCGTAGCGGGACAGGTGTTCATTGCGTTAGCGGCGGCTTACTGTTTTACCCGGTTTCGAAGTTTTAAAAAAGAAATATTGTTTTTTGCCTACGTCATCATGATGCTGATGCCCTATCAGGTAACGCTGGTTCCCAACTTTCTGGTAACCAAGTGGCTGGGGATTTTGGACACCCGGGCAGCGGTAATCCTGCCGGGAGTTTTTTCCACCTTCTCGGTTTTCCTTTTGACGAAGTTTATGCGAAGGATTCCCAACGGTCTTATCGAGGCGGCGGAGCTGGACGGGGCAACGGAGTGGCAGATCTTTACAAAGATCTGTATTCCCCTTTGTAAAAGTGCCATTGCCTCCACGGCGATTCTGGTGTTCATCGATTACTGGAATATGGTGGAGCAGCCCCTGATCCTTTTAGCGGATCAGGATAAGCATCCCCTTTCGGTGTTCTTATCCCAGATCAACAACGGAGAAGTGGGCCTGGCCTTTGCCGTGGCGGTGATCTACATGATCCCCACCATTTTGATCTATTTATACGGAGAAGAATACCTCATCGACGGCATTTCCTATTCCGGCGGTGTAAAGGGTTAACGGACAGAGTTAGTTTATTAATCAACAAGGCGAGTTGCAAAAAGAAAGCAAGCAGGAAAGAAAGCAAGTAAGAAGGGAGCTTCCATGAACGAACAAAACGAGAATCAACCCAAAACGAAAAAGGAGATCGTCAAAAATCTGCTGATCATCTTTTTAATCATCATGCTGATCTTAACCTTCTTTTCCAATACAATCATGAACTACTCCCTTCCGGAGGTTTCAACGGCCACAGCCATGGAAAGCAGCGTCACCAGCAAGGTGCGGGGCACCGGCGTTGTGGAGACGGCTGAGGATTATGAAGTTATGATCGAGGAAAACCGGACGGTGGGAAGCGTCAAGGTAAAAGTCGGTGACGAGGTACAGGAGGGTGATGTGCTCTTTGAACTGGAGCCTGTAAAGACCACAGCCGGAGCCAGTCTGGAAAACGGTCTTTCTTCGGAGGATTCTGCCCTGAAGGAAGCCCAGGATACCCTGGATAGTCTGGAGCTCGAGTATAATAAGGCTCTTTTGGATCTTTCTCCCAGCTACGCCATGGACAATCTGGATATCAAAACCGCCAGAGAGGATCTGGACGCCGCCATTGAAAATCAGAAAAAGGCTCAGTCCAAGAGTGCCTGGGAGGCAGAGCTGGTCGGTCTTAAGAAAAAGCAGGAAACCCTGGAGGTAGAGGTTGCAAGCCTGCAGAGTAAGTCGGAAACCGTCAGCGGCAATGCCCTGAAGAAGACCAATAACAAGCTCATCGAGAAAAAGAAGGAACTGACGGAGGTATCCGCCCGGGTATCTTCCCTGGAAGGGGTAATCGCAGATACTCCCAATGTCGATGATGCGGCAGAGGATGTCCGGAGCAAGCAAAAGGCCCTAGATGCTCTTTTGATCGGTCTTTCCGATAAGAAGAGAGAGGACGGTTCCACCCAGGGCAAGGCCAATCTGGAGCTGCGTGCCCAGAGGAAAAAGATCGAAGACCAGAGAGAACTGGTGGAAAAGCTGAGAAATAAACAAAACGGTGTTACGGATATGGAAGTGGTTTCCAAAAACAGCGGTGTGGTTAAGAGCATCAGCTGCATCGCCGGGGATACGGTAACGCCTGATAGCGCTCTGGCAGTCATTGCCGTAACAGGAAACGGTTACAGTGCCAAGTTTACCGTTACCAAGGAACAGGCCAAGCTGGTAAAGCAGGGCCAGGAAGCAGAGATTTTGAATATCTGGGGAGAGGATATTAAGGCGTCCCTTTCCGCTGTAAAACCGGATCTGGAGAATCCCAATAACAACAAGCAGCTGGTATTTACCATTACCGGAGACGATGTGGTAGTGGGACAGAACCTGGAGCTTTCCGTTGGGGAAAAGAGCGAGCGCTATGATTGCGTGGTACCCAACAGCGCCATCCGGGAGGATAACAACGGAAAATATGTGCTGGAGATCATTGTTAAATCCTCCCCTTTGGGCAATCGATATGTGCTGAAGCGGGATGATGTTTCCGTGCTGGCAAGTGATGAGACCAGCTCGGCAGTCAGCGGGGATCTGTATTCCTACTGCTATGTGGTAACCAATTCCACCAAGCCTTTGGAAGCCGGAATGAAGGTCAGACTGGCAGATAACTGATAAGACGTGTGAGGACCGGGTAATATGCGGATACTGAAATGGTGCTACGCGCACCGAAGGATTTTAATAGCGGACCTTGTGTGTCTGATCCTGTGTCTGGTACTGACCGTGGCTTTGCATGTGAAGATCGGACAGGCCTACAGCCAGCAGGAGGGAAAACGCTGGGCAGCGGATAAAAAACCCTACCATCAGGTCAGTGCTTTCTGGCCGGCCTTGTCCGGGATTGCGAAGGATAAGATCTCGGAGATTCGGGCGGGACTGCAAAGAAGCCTTTTGGATGCTTCCTTTTCCGATACGGATACCAACGGCAAGCTCTGGACGGACGCCTATATGGCAGTCACCACGGATGATGTGTCCCGCACCACCATGCAGGGACTTCGGGGCAAGGAAGATGTAATGATCATGGGTGTGGGAGGCGATTTTTTTCTCTTCCATTCCTTTCAGCTCATCAGCGGCTCCTATTTTCAGGAATCGGATGTCATGCAGGATCGGGTGCTTTTGGATCGGGATACTGCCTGGGCGGTTTTCGGTGGCTATGAGATTGAGGGACAGAGGATCTATATAGGCGGCGTGCCTTACGTTGTAGCCGGAGTCTATGAAAAGCCCATCGGAGAGTTCGCTGAGAAGGCCATCGGCGGAAAGAGCATTCTGTTTATGTCCTATGCCTCCTTCCACAAGCAGTATGAAGGGGCACCCATCGTAAGCTACGAGGCGGTATTGCCCAACCCCGTTTCCGGCTTTGCCTTAAACAAGCTTCAGGATGCGGTGGATCAGGAAAATACCAATGCGGTTTTGGTGGATAATGAGGATCGTTTCACGGCCGGAAAGCTTCTTGCCAGATTTGCGGATATACCTTCTCTGCTTATGCAGAAATCTGCAGTGGTCTTTCCCTTCTGGGAAAACGAGATGCGGGCGTTGGAGTGGCATGTGTTCTGTCTTTTCATGCTGCGGCTGTTGCTGTTTATGACGCCTCTGGTATCCTTTATTTTCGGAATTGTGACCTTTATCCGCAGGATCGGAAAGGATCTGTGGATCGACTTTTGGAAGAACCAAAAAGAGAAGCTGCGGCGAAGGCTCTATGAGCGGCCCGTAAAGAAGCGTGTGGGCATCGAGGAAGAAGAGTTTTAGGGGATATTTATGACAAAAGAGGAAGAAAAAAAAGCCCTTCGGCGAAATACCGTGATCCTGGTGGGAGTGATCCTGATGATCCTCCTTCTGGCTTTTTCTTCGGTCTTTTACAAGCAAAGCAATCCCTTTACCTATGCAGACCACCTGGATGACAGTGTGCTGACCTTAGAGGATGAAAAGGTGACCCTGCGGGAGTTTGGCTACTACATCTATGAGGTGGAAAGCTTTACCCAGCAGCAGGCGAAAAAATACAATCCCGGGGATCTTCTGGATTATTGGAATACCCATTTTTCCGCAGGCAATGACTCTACCTTCGTCAGTGAGCTGGCCCGGGATACCGCCATTAACAAGTGCCTGGGGGATCTGGTTTATGCCCGGATGGCAAAAGAGGATGGCAGAAAGCTTTCCGAGGAGGCCAAAAAAGAGGCGGCCGAGGAGGCAAAGGCCTGGATGGAGCAGCTTTCTTCCGAGCAGGTTCAGCTTCTGGGGCTGGATGAAGCTCTGGTAATAAAGATCAAGGAGCGGGAAAAACTGGCTTCGGACTATGCCTATGAATACAGCGCAAAAGCTGATCTGACGGGGTACAGCGGCAAGGTGACGGAGCTTCTTTCCGGAGGGGGAGATTACTTTAACGACAAGCTCTTATCCCGCTATCAATACAAGCAAAATGATAAGCTCATCGCCAAGCTCCGGTTCGGGAGAATCACCGTGAACAGCGCCAATCTTAAGTGATTCTTAAGAAAAAAATGGAGCAAATTCCTATACATAAATGCACATTTTTGATAATATGGACATAGAGAAACGAGAGTTTCTCTATTATCCCCTCATAATCCGTTAGCCAATCCCCTCGGCTAACGGATTTTTCGCGTTCAGAGGTTACGATTTGCAGGAAAGGAGATCAATGAAAGCTCTGTCTCCTATGCTTGCATAGAAGAGACAGAGCTTTTGTTGAGATCGGTGACTGCGAAGCAGGAACCCTGCGTAAACTGAGCATGCAGCTGCGAATGCAGCGGTAGAGGTGCGAAGCACCGTGCATGCGAAGTGTAACGCAGTCCTGCAAATCGTATGTGAATATGCGAAGCAGGAACCCTGCGTAAACCGAGTGTGCAGCTGCGCATGCAGCGGTAGAGGCGCGAAGCGCCGGGCATACGAGGTTTATGCGGGGGCCCGCGAATCGTAACCTCTGTGTGAAACAGGAACACGCCCCATACCGAGTGTACCACTGCGAAGCAGTAGTAGAGGCGCGAAGCGCCGAGTGCACGAGGTGTGGGGTGTTGCTATGAATCGGACGGTGACTGTGCAGCGCCGGGCATACGAGGTTTATGAGGGCCTGTGAACCAATACACCCCATATCTTGCAAATTATGGGAAAATGCGGTACAGTAGGAGGTGCATACGGGTTCGTAGCTCAGCTGGGAGAGCACCTGCTCCGCAAGCAGGGGGTCGGGAGTTCGAGTCTCCTCGGATCCACTGAGAGCTTAAGACCTTTAGCAAGAAACCGGAGGGAGCTTATGGACCTGTTTAATCAGATTGGAGAAAAGATCGGCGTTACGCTGAAGAGCGTAAAGGACTCGGATACCACGAGAAAGGCTAAAACCTATGCCGCTTTGCCGGGGCTTTCTTTGAAGGTCACCAAGCTTGAGGGCAAGATCAATACCGCCTACAAGGAGATCGGGGAAGCCTATTATCTGACCCACGCCACGGATTCGGAGCTGGCCTTTGAGAGGCAGATGGCTACCATCAAGGAGGCCAAGAGCGAGATTGCCCGCCTCAAGGCGGAGATCGAGAGAATCAAGAAGTATGATCCGGCTGCGGAAAGAGAAGCCGGCATCGTGTCCGACGTAGAGTATAAGGAGGCAGAAGATGAGTGAAGAGAAAAAGATCGACGATCAGGCCATTGACGAAGTCCTTCGCATGATAGACGGAAAAATGGACGGTGGGGTAAGCCGTCTGAAGGTACAGTTTTCCGAAGAACTGGAAAAAGGACAGGTAGAGCAGAAGTATCATCACGGAAGATGTGACGTGGGAAGTCCCTGGGCCAAGGGGACAGTATCCGGCTGTGACATCTGATGGAAGCAGATAAAAGCCAAAACGGATCTTAACGGGTCCGTTTTTCCTTTGTGAATAGAAAAATGAACCAAAAGAAAGGACAAAAACCATGTATCAGGTAGATTTTCAAAAGCCGGTATGGATCCACTTTATCGGCATCGGCGGCATCAGCATGAGCGGACTGGCAGAGGTATTGTTAAAAAGAGGTTTCAAGGTATCCGGATCGGATGCGGCAAAAAGCGCACTGACGGAGAAATTAGAGCAGGAGGGAGCCAGGATCTACTACGGTCAGAAGGCTTCCAATATTGAGGAAGGCATTGATGCGGTGGTCTATACTGCAGCCATCCATCCGGACAATCCGGAGTTTGCAAGATGCACCGAGCTGGGACTTTCCATGATGACTAGAGCCGAACTTTTGGGACAGCTGATGAAAAACTATCAGATGCCTATTGCCGTCAGCGGAACCCACGGAAAAACCACCACCACCTCCATGCTGTCAGAGGTGCTGCTTGCCATGGATGCGGATCCTACCCTTTCCGTAGGGGGAATGCTTAAGAGCATCGGCGGTAACATCCGCATCGGATCCTCTGAGGTTTTCGTGGCAGAGGCCTGTGAATATACCAACAGCTTTCTGTCTCTGTTTCCCAGGATCGGCATCATCTTAAATGTGGATGCGGACCATCTGGACTTTTTCAAAAACCTGGAAGAGATCCGGGAGTCCTTCCACCGCTTTGCAAAGCTGCTTCCCGAAAAAGGACTGCTTTTATTGCAGGCGGATATTGAGAACAAGGAAGAGCTGACAAAGGATCTTGCCTGCAGGGTACTGACCTTCGGGATCCCCGAAGAAGGAACAGATCCCAAGAGCTATGCCGATGTTTATGCAACGGACCTTACCTTCGATGAAAAGGGACGGGCATCCTTTGTATTCCATATGCAAAAAGAGACGCTGAAAGAGATCTCGCCCATCCTGGACTATGAACTGAGCGGCGCTCTTTCTGCTGCTGAAGACACCGTAACCTTCCCCGTATCCTTGGGAGTTGTAGGAAAACACAATGTCTCTAACGCCCTTTCCGTTATTGCATCCGCCCTTTTGATGGGGGCAGAGCCTGAGACCATTGCTACGGCCTTGTCCAATTTCCACGGAACGGACAGGCGCTTTGAGTATAAGGGCAGCATCGGAGATGTAACCATTATCGATGACTATGCGCACCATCCCACGGAGATTGAGGCAACCCTTCGGGCAGCTGCCAAGTATCCCCACAAGACCCTGCGGGTGGTATTCCAGCCCCACACCTATTCAAGGACCAAGTCCCTTTTGCATCCCTTTGCCCAGGCCCTTTCCCTGGCAGATGAGGTGATTTTGGCGGATATCTATGCGGCAAGAGAGACTGATACCCTGGGGATCAGCTCCCGGACACTCCTTGCAGAGCTGGAAAAACTGGGTGCTCCCTGCGCCTATTTCCCCACTTTTGATGAGATTGAAAGTTATTTATTAAAAAAATGTGAGCCCGGTGACGTGTTGATAACTATGGGCGCCGGAGACGTCTATAAAATCGGCGAACATCTGCTGGGTAAATAAGTTATTCACAATATCCACTTTTCGGGAGGTCAAAAAGGCCACCCGGATTGTGGAAAAATGACGGTTACATAATGCAACAACGAAAGGGCGCATTTTCGCCCCACTTTCCAAACTTCGGTGTTTATGTCAACGAAAAGGATGGAAGTTTTCCACAGTTTCCACAGTTTCCACAATCGCCGCAAAGTGCCTGTTTATCGGGCTTTGTGAGCAATTTTCGGGTTTTCTTTTGAGGTGGGTTGTGTTATACTTTGCTTTGCCCGAAGACGGGCAAATTGAAATGTGGGATGATGAAAATGAGCCGATTGACAATCTTTAAAGAGAATCCTTCCGACTGCGTCAGGATCTCGACGCAGTTTATTGATCAGTACCTTGCAGGGGCCAATGACGCCCAGATCAAGGTATATCTGTACCTGCTCCGTATGGTGAGCGCATCGCTTCCGACCAGCATTTCCGATATTGCCGACAAATTCAACCTGACTGAAAGAGACGTGGAACGTGCTCTTGCGTACTGGGAGAAGTTTGGCCTTTTGGAGATCGAATACGATAAAAAGGGAGAGATCTGCGCCCTGCAGCTGCCTTCCGATAAGGACGCTGTGCAGAAGGCCCAGAGCCAGAATCAGCCCCAGCCTCAGGCGGTGGCTACGATCCTGCCCCTTCCCGTAAAGGAAGCACCTGCAAAAGCAGAGCCTGAAAAGGTGCAAAAGAGGGAGTTTTCAAGAGACGAACTGAAAGCCCTGAAGCAGCAGGAGAGCTTTTCTCAGATCCTGTTTGCAACGGAGACCTATTTCGGAAGACCCCTGACCTCTACGGATCTGCAAAAGTTTGCCTTCATTCATGAGGAGCTGGCTTTTTCGGAAGAGCTGATGGAGTACCTGGTGGAGTACTGCGTAGGTGCAGGCCATAAGGATATGCGCTACATTGAAAAGGTAGCCATCGCCTGGCATCAGGCGGGGATCAAAACGGTGGCCCAGGCCAAGAACCGTTCCTCCCGCTATGAGAAGATCGTGTATAACGTGATGCAGGCCTTAGGGCGCCGCTCGGAGGTAACCCAGACGGAAGCAGACTATATTCTGAAGTGGTATCACGAGTACGGATTTTCAGAGACCGTGATTTTGCATGCCTGCGAAAAGGCTGTGTTATCCACGGAGAAAAACCGGATCACCTATACCGACGGGATCCTAAAAAACTGGCATGCTTCGGGACTGAAGACCATTTCCCAGATCCAGAAGGCAGAGGAAAAGAGAGCCCAGAGCACGCCCCAGAACATGGGACCTTCACCCAAAAACGCCATGGGTATGGTGCATAACCAGTATATCAGACGGGATGATACGGATATAGATGCACTGGAAAAGGAGCTTTTGAAATATAAATGACAAAGAACAGTGATCGGATCCTGGATGACATCCGGCGGGACTATGACAGACTGCAGCTGGAAAACAGGACACGTTTAGAAGAAAGAAAGCAGGAGATCTTTGAAAAGGTCCCTGCTTATAAAACGCTTTTGCAAAATACCAGAAGAGCGGAGCTTTCGGCCCTGTATCAGAAGCTGGCTATGCCCGGGGAGATGCAGGAGGGCGGATCCGACGATGAGGAGACTCTCATGGATCAGGAGAGCCTTCGCAGAAAAAAGGAAAGTCTTCTGGTGGAAGCGGGATACCCTGCAGATTATCTTTCCGGGGTCTGGCAGTGCAGGGACTGTGAGGATACAGGCTATCTTCGGGACGCATACGGTGCCCGCAGTATCCGCTGCAAATGCTTTACAAAGCGGCTGACAGAGCGCCTCAGTGAGGAGTCCGGTCTGTCGGAGCTGTTAAAAACAGAGAATTTCGATCATCTTTCCCTGGAGTATTATCAGGGAGAGGATCTGGAAAATTTCAGCCGTGCGCTGGATCTTTGCCGAAAATTTGCGGCAAATCCAAAGGACGGCTATAAAAATTTCTTTTTTTATGGTAATATAGGTACCGGCAAATCCTTTTTATCCTGCTGTGTGGCGAAGGAACTTCTGGACAAAGGGCTGGAAGTGGTGTATTATTCTGCGGGCAGACTGTTTGACAGACTGGCTGCGGCAAAGAATGCCGGAAGGTCGGATCAGGAGGAAGATGCGGGCGCTGTTCGCAGCATGATCTATGACTGCGACCTGTTGATCCTGGATGATCTGGGAACGGAATGGTTTAACAACTTTGTATTTTCCGAACTCTTTTCCCTGATCAATGAAAGGATTTTGAAGGAAAAACCCACCATCATTTCCACGAATCTGTCCCTTACGGATTTGAAACGGATCTATTCGGAGCGGCTTTTTTCCCGGATTACCAGCAACTATCTGATCTGCAAGTTTACCGGATCGGACATTCGCAGGGAAAAAGCAAGACAGAGGCAGGAAGACCAAAACTAGAAAGGAAGTACATGCATGTCAGAGCGTGAAGAACTCAGAAACCTCGAAACCATACCTGTAGGAAGTCTGGGACTGATCCCGGCTGCCAGCTGTGTCAAGCTGGGAGAAAAGATCGATTCCTACCTGGTAAAATGGAGAACTACCAGAGAGAACGAGCATAAAAATTCACTGGCATTTAAGGGGTATATGAGAGATTCTTATATCTTAAAGGCCAGGGTACCCAGATTCGGAAGCGGCGAGGCCAAGGGAGAGATCTTAGAGTCCGTCAGAGGCTACGATCTGTATCTTTTGGTGGATGTGGCCAACTATTCTCTGACCTATTCCCTTTGCGGATATGAAAACCGGATGTCTCCGGACGATCATTTCCAGGATTTAAAGCGTATCATCGCGGCAGTAGGCGGTAAAGCCAGAAGGATCACCGTCATCATGCCCTTCTTATATGAAAGCCGTCAGCACAAGCGTACGGCAAGAGAGTCTCTGGACTGCGCCATTGCCCTGCAGGAGCTTACCAGAATGGGCGTGGATAACATCATCACCTTTGATGCCCACGATCCCCGGGTGCAAAACGCAATTCCCTTAAACGGATTTGAAACCGTACAGCCTACCTACCAGTTCATCAAGGGTCTGTTGGGTCATGTGGATGATCTGACCATCGATGCAGCCCATATGATGATCATCAGCCCGGACGAGGGTGGTATGAGCCGTGCCATCTATATGGCAAACGTGCTGGGACTGGATATGGGTATGTTCTATAAGAGAAGAGATTATACCCAGATCGTTAACGGCAGAAATCCCATTGTGGCACACGAGTTTTTGGGCAGCAGTGTAGAAGGAAAAGACTGCGTTGTCATTGACGATATGATCTCCTCCGGCGAGAGCGTTTTGGAGGTTGCAAGAGAGCTGAAAAAGAGAAAGGCAAAGAGAGTCTTCATCTGTGCCTCCTTCGGTCTGTTTACAGGCGGCCTGGAGCGCTTTGATGCAGCTTACGAGGAAGGCCTCATCAGCAAGGTACTGACTACCAACCTGATCTACCAGACACCTGAGCTTCTTTCCAGAGAGTACTATATTGACTGCGATATGAGTAAGTACATTGCTTACATCATTGATACCTTAAACCATGATGCATCCATTTCCGATCTTTTAAATCCCAGTGACAGGATTCAGGCCATCCTGCAAAAATACAGGGACGGAAACGGAAAGATCAGCTAAAAACAAAAGAGGCAAAATTCACATGACTATTGATTATACACCGAAAGGGGTTTGCAGCACCCGGATCCAGGTTACCGTGGAAGACGGCATCATCAAAAGCTGTCAGTTCACCAATGGCTGCAATGGGAATACACAGGGCGTTTCCCGTCTTGTGGAGGGGATGAAGGCAGAGGATGCCATTGCAAAGCTTGAGGGGATACGTTGCGGGTTTAAATCCACATCCTGCCCCGATCAGCTGGCAATAGCATTAAAGCAGGCATTATAAAAGCCAAATTATCCCTTGTGTGCGGAGGAAGTATGAAAAAGATCGTATTAACAGGCGGCGGAACAGCCGGTCATGTAACACCGAATCTGGCAATTTTGCCCAGACTTCGTGAGTTAGGTTATGAGATTCATTATATCGGTTCCTATGACGGCATCGAGAAAAGACTGATCGCAGATTACGGCATTCCCTATTATGAGATTGCCACCGGAAAGCTCAGACGGTATTTTGATCCGAAGAATTTTTCCGATCCCTTCAGAGTTGTAAAGGGCTTTGCACAGGCCAGAAAGATCTTAAAGCAGATCCAGCCGGATGTGATCTTTTCCAAGGGCGGCTTTGTATCCGTTCCCGTGGTAAGGGCAGCGGGCACTTTGAAGATCCCCTGCATCATTCATGAATCCGATATGACCCCGGGACTGGCAAACAAGCTTTGCATTCCCATCGCTGAAAAGGTATGCTGCAATTTCCCTGAGACGTTGCAGACCGTTCCGGAGGATAAGGCGGTATTAACGGGTACTCCCATCCGCGCAGAGCTTCGCAAGGGAAGCAAACAGGCAGGCTTGGATTTTTGCGGCTTTGATGAAAACAAGCCCATGATCCTGGTCATCGGCGGTTCCCAGGGAGCAGCCAATGTAAATTCCGCAGTCCGGGAAGCACTGGATGAGCTGTTAAAGGACTTCCAGATCGCTCACATTTGCGGTCACGGCAAGGTAGATAACGTGCTTTTGGTAAAACCCGGCTATAAGCAGTTTGAGTATGTGAAGGCAGAGCTGAAGGATCTCTTTGCGGCAGCGGATGTGGTGATCAGCCGTGCCGGAGCCAATGCCATCTGTGAGCTTTTGGCATTGCAAAAGCCCAATCTTCTGATCCCGCTGATGGCAGGCAGCAGAGGAGACCAGATCCTGAACGCCAAATCCTTTGAAACACAGGGCTTTTCCGTGGTATTAAGCGAGCATGATATCACGCCCCTTCTTCTGACGGAAAAAGTGCATGAGTTGTATTTTTCCCGCCAAAGCTATATTGACAACATGAAGAACAGCGTACAAAAAGATCCCATTGAAACGATCATTTCCCTCATCGAAGAGGCAACCGCTGAGAAAAAGGAAGAGGAACCTGCGTCTGAAAGCTGACGGGAGGTAGTATGCATATATCCGTTCTGATCTTTGTTATCGTCATCCTCCTTTTGTTGGTGCTCCTCGTTTTGGGTACCGACCCGGTGAAGGTCGGCACTGCGGCCCTTCTTTTGATCGCCGTGGAGATGATGATGGGAGTGGAAATGCTCCAGATCGGAATCGGAATGCTGGTATTGATCTTTTTGGCACTGCTGCTCATGGTGGTGTTTTTCTCCCTTTCATTGTTACTGTTTTTGATCTTTCGCCCCGGAAAGGCTTCTTTTGAGCAGATCGTGCCCTTAAAGGAAGCGAAGGCGGGCTTTGCCAGCTATTCCATGAACGGCGAAGTTTTCTACTGTATCTATCCCATTGAATTTCTTATAACCAAATATTTTTATAAAGAAAGCAGCAGCGTGTCTGTCAGATATCACAGATTCAAACGCCGCAATCTCTTATTTGATGCTTACAGCCGGGTAGTTCTTTTGATCGGGCTGTCTTTTTCCGTGTTCTTTTTTGTGATCATTACCTCCGTGCTGCAGACGTTTATCTCGTTGTAAATCTTACGAAAAACTTTCTTTGCGTCATAGCGTATGCGGAGGCTTTGTGATATACTGACCATAAAGTTTGGAAAACAGGGGGTTACAGCTATGTATTATCAATTCATCGGCGCTGTCACCGAAGAGGACGGCAGCAGTTTCATTTCCATTCCTTTTAATGTCTGGGAGGTTTGTGACACTCAGGGAACCCTTCATATCGAAGGCACCACGGAGCAAAGAGAGTTTGCATGCGACCTTGTGCCGCTGGGGAAGGGCATGTACAAGATTCCCGTGGATGATTCCGTAAAAAGTGCCCTGGAGGGAAAAACCACAGGTCTGGACATTCATTTTCAGATTTCCAACCGCAAAGCATATATCGGTTCCGATTCTCCCTATTCTCTGGAGAAGCCCATTCGCAAGGTGGATAGCATGAAGCTCATCACCCAGCCCAACGACGGTCTGTGCGGACAGACCTGTATTGCAATGCTGGCAGGGGTTTCTTTGGATGATGCCTGTGAGATCATGCACTGCAGAGACTGGCAGGCCAGTATGGGGAAAATGGTGGATACTCTGGACTATCTGGGACTGGCTCATGAAAACGTGATCCACTATACCCAGGGACAGCCCGTGGAGCTTCCCAAGTGCGCTATTTTGATGGAAAAAATGGGACGCTACAGCCATTATCTGGTGATCTATGACGGCACCTATTTTGATCCGACTGAGGGGATCTTAGAAGACTTTGATAAGTCCAATCTGGTGGGGTATCTGGAGATCAAAACCTTCTGAGCGATTTTGGAAGCGACAGCTGCGTGCGAACGCCCGGAAGGGGAGAGCGCGTTTGACAGGGATTGTGAATAGGAGATGAACATGTTTCAGAGATTGAGGGATCGTAGAAGCAGGTGTGTTCTTTTTCTGCTTGCCATATTGTCGGTAGCTCTTTTGATGCCGATGGAGGCAATGGCAAAGCCAAAGAAGACGATTGATGTGATCGTCTTTGCGGGACAGAGCAATATGATGGGGCACGGCAATGCCAAGGGGGCTCCGAGCGTCAAAAAAAAGTCGGCCTATGCCTATCTTCCGGTGTCTTCGCCGGGAAAGGTGTCCGGGTTTTCAGAGCCCTTCGGCAGTCAGGAGAATGACAAGTACATCAACAACATGATGGGAGACGAAAACCTGGCTACCGGATCCATGGTATCGGCTTTTGTCAGGGCTTACTATAAAGAGACCAAAACGCCGGTGCTGGCCGTACCCTGTGCCATGCAGGGAACCGGAAGCTACAGCTGGGCTTCCATGCGCTATCAGGCCATCATCGACCGTACTAAGGCGGCGCAGAAGGCAGCAAAGAAAGCCGGCTATAAAGTAGGAAACGTATATCTTGTCTGGATGCAGGGAGAAAGCGACGCCCTGGCTATGCAGCGCAATGAGGATGGCACCTGCGACACTACCATGAGTCCTGATGAGCACATCAAAAATGTTCGCAGCATGTTCAAAAAGGTAAAGAACAAGGCGGGCTTTTCCAAGTGCTTTGTGATCCGGATCCCTTCCTTCTACGGCAGTCAGACAGATCCTTACGGAGAGAAGTGGAGTAACTACTAC
>JAEEGL012993534.1_pt1 | contig 14424 bp, 10 predicted proteins | sample 9134231 | NCBI WGS metagenome assembly JAEEGL01 (sample SAMN16246548, study PRJNA631951) | gut metagenome | biome: gut microbiome; feature: rumen; material: fiber-attached | host: Bos | place: Iran: Karaj | collected 2018-10
CGAAGAAAAACGCGTAATTCAAGTCATAGAGGTTAAGAAAGAATGAAACGTATATTGGCATGGATTACAATCTTATGTATCCTTCTCGGACACGTGAGTCCCATCAGCACCGCTTTGGCGATGGATGATGAGGCACGTGATGTTGCCATGTCGGAAAATGAGACGGATGCCGCCAATTTCACCAAAACCATCGTTGCCGGCGACGGCTCAACCTACGAAATCCGCGTAACCTATAACGGCGAAATCGGAATTCCTGCCGAGGGCACCGAGCTTATTGTTAAGGAATTGCTTCCGGGTGACGCAGAATACGATTACTATATCGCGGAGTCCGCTGCTAAGCTGAATAAGACAACGGACGAGCTGACATACTCTCGCCTGTTCGACATCAAAATCGTCGACGCCAACGATCCCGAGAAGGTCTACGAGCCCACCGGCGACGTAAGCGTATCCATTCGCCTGGTCGGCGAACAATTAAGCGAATACGACAACGTGGACGTGCTTCATTTTACGGAAAATGAGGCTTCCAAGTCATGCACTGTCGAGACCATGGCCCCCTCTGTCGAAGGCGAAAACCTCGAATTCACAACAGACAGTTTCTCCGTATATGTTGTTATTGCGCATGAGGACGGAGAGGTTGTTAATCCGAGAGTAATGTTCCATTTTATTGCCCCTGATGCATCAGAGGTGGATAATGGTTCTGTTGTGTATTATAATGGAGCCCCTTACGCTTTTGTTAACGCAAACGATGAAACGCAGACGACGCAGATCCTGGATAACGGTAAATCCTTGGAGTTGATTGTCGACCCGTTGAATCACGATTCGAAGTATTTCTATGGCTGGTATGTTGTTAATCCTTATGTGATTGAAGGTACAACGGATGCTAACGGAATTAATCTGTCAGATAACCACCTGTATTACACCTGGCCTGTTTCTCCGAAGGCTGTAGCATTTGATCAGCCAATTTCTATCACAAACTCCGGAAGCACGGTGGATTGGGATCTGAACGGAGTATCCGGTTCCGGTACAGTTGATGCTGAAGGAAATGTTCATGTATTTCTGGCTCCGATATATGAAAACTATAACTTTGTCAACTTCATGCTTCTGCCGAGAGATGTGAACAGTTCCAACGGCGGTGCAAGCAGTCTTATGACGCGTAAGCTGATTGCCAAGGGCAGTTCGAATAATGTAAAAGTGAAAATCAGTGATATTCGTGCTGTCAGCGAGGACCAGATACATCTGCTCTTTGTCGGTTGGGAGTATTACGATCCCAATGACTCTAATTGCGACAGCGCCGGCTATTGCCGGATTCAGACGGTAGATTATACCGGCGCAGAATTGAATGACCCGGGTGAAGACGGGGTATATTTGTCATTTTCGGGTCTCAATGACACAGACAGTATTGACCTTTATCCTGTTTTTGTTTCGGCACGTTGGGTTGACTTTAAGTCCGGTCTCAACGGCAGTGGTGCGCTTTTCGTCGGGGCTCGGTTCCGGGAATCCTGGGGAACTCCGGATAATCCTGTAGTAGGTATGGAAGAAGATCCAGAAAAGAATATTTTCACGTCTCTTCCTTGCTCCAGTCGTGCAGGTTATCAGTTTGACGGTTGGTATTTCCTGGCCAAAATGAGCGATACTACGGGTGAAATCACAAACCTGAATCCTTCGACTTCAGATTTGAATATCAACTATTATGATGCATCCCGTGTTCATACCGTTACCGTCAGCAACCAAACCGCAATTAAGATTGCGAATAGCGACGGCACAATCAATACAGCTGCAGCCGGCATGTACTGGCTTGTTGTTGACAGTGGTAATCAGGCTCATATTACTACATCCATAAGCTCTAATGATGATGCTCATCCCTTGTTTGAGATTACCTCTGAGGGCAAGTTAAAGCTTTATGATGGTCTTGACCGTCTCTCTCTTTGCGCAAATTGGATACCTGCCGAATCCGCGGTTACGGTTGTTTTTTGGACAGAGAATGCCCAGACGAAGGAAGATGTGTTACAAGGTTTAACCCCAGGATATACTTCGAGTGCGGTTATGACTATTCCTACTTCCGATTTGGGTGCTCAGTTGGGAACAATAGTTTCCGGCTCTACGCTTACGCTTACGGAACTTAAAAACTATAAAATTGACATGAACAATGACGGTGATGTTTTGGATGAAGAAGACATCAGCGTTTTGAACAACACAATTCTTGATGATATCGGTGCTGTCCCCGGACGTGAATTAAACAGTATTATTCCGGGGGATGAACTGTTTTATGAGTTGAATGAACAATTGTCCGATAGCAGTGTTGTCATTAAGGGCGACGGCAGTGCGGTCATTAATGTGTATTTCAGTCGTATAGAATTTACGCTTGTATTCCATATCGGCCGAGACAATTTTGTTAAAAGGGCCGGACAGCAGAAAAATGACGACTATCCGGGGTGGGACGGCAACTGGATCGAGTATATGTATAAAGACCGTAAGGTTACAGCACTCGGTTATACCGGAAAAGGAGATGATTCCTACGAAGGTTTATACTCTATGACCTATAAGGGAAAAGTTTATGATTCGTCTTATGTGACTGACCATAATAATGTCATGGGGGATTATATACCTCAGCCGGGAATTGATGACAATCTGTATACGATTACGGCAAAATTCGGTGCTTATATCGGTGACCGCTGGCCGTCGCATGTCAATCCGAACTTCTCCTTTGAGGACGCACCGCGCAATAACGTGACTTTATATATTTGGACGGCCTATAATAGAAGTCTCTATGCCGGAATTGCTAATAAACGTCCGACGACGGGCGGTAACAGCAATGGTAATAATTCGGACATCAACGGTGCATATGAATATATGACTAAGGAACTCTGTGCCAACCGGACAGGTACCGCAATTATGGATAACAGAGTGCATCATATGGTGGCATATTTCGGTCCGGCCGACAGTACGAACAGGTATAAGCGGTATCATATTCTTGTAGAAGCCATCCCCGGCAGCTATGATCCCGACGATCCCAATCTGTTGGATGGTTCAGATTATACAGTGTACTCTATGACGACATGGACGGAGCAAAACACTGATAAGAGCAAAAGTCAGATTATTGATCACCATTTCTTCGAGATAGAAGCGAATGAAGTTATTTCCAATATCGCTCCTCAATATCAGTTGAACTCGGATATAGATGGATATGATTTCGTCTATAGCTGTTACAATGGTACTGCACAGCTTAACAATCAGACCGGGCATGATGAATATGACATATATTTCTTCTATTCACCGGTGTCGAATTATACGCTGACATTCAAGTATGAAAATCCGCAGGACGTAAAAACGGACACATATTATTACGGGCAGAGTCTCGCAAATGCAAAGAAAGAATCGTATATTGATCCCTACAAAGAGGGCTCTGTATTCCAGGGTTGGTATACGAATGAGGCAGGCGCCGGTGATCCATTTGATTTTGCCAATGAGACTATGCCGAGTCACAGCATAGTTCTTTATCCTGTGTTTAAAAAACTGGATTATATCGTTACATATGACCCGAATGGCGCTGAGATTGACCATTGGCGGGACGAATCATCCACCAAAAATGATTCCACCGGTTTCCGCGCGGATTATCAAGAGACAATCAGTCCGTATAATGACCTTAAACGTGAATATATTGAAACGACTTCCGCTGAGATAGCAGCAAATCCTGCTACAGAAGTATATTATTACATGCGGACGCGGTATCTCAGTTTTGAGCATGACGGAAGATATATCCCCAGTAATTTGCGTGATGCACTGTTTCTGACAGCGTCTGAAATTGACACGTATTGGAATCACTATCAGAGGTATCCGGAAGAAGAATTCACCTCACGTGGAGCGACTAAGTTCGGAGCAAATGAGAAAGATGCCTGGATGGATGCGTATTTTGGCGGTCATGTTCTGGATGATTTACAGAAATATCGTAAGACTTCTCCTACAGAGTCATTCTATTTTGTAGGTTGGTATGAGGTAATAAACGGTGTTCTGGATACCGCTCCATATGATTTTAACACCAAGATCGAGCATGATACAGAGCTCCGTGCGGTATGGCGTCTTGAGGGTGGATTCTACCTGCAGTATAATCCGGTCTATAATTATGATGACGGAACGATTCAGAAGACGATTTCAGGTCAAATGCCAAACAGCAACAGTAGTCTGCCTACCGATCCTTCTGATATTTCTATGCAGCTTTATGCCGATCAGTCGCGCACACATATTCTTCAGGCGCCGACAGATTTCGGTGACGATGTAGTATTCCGCGGTTGGATTATCGTAGACGGTAATGGAAATCCCCTTCAGCTTGACACGAATAATCAGCCGATTTACTATCAGCCCGGTGACAACTTTGTTGTGGATTCCAGGTATGCAGAAAGCCAGCAGCAGGGTTCTGTTATCCATATGCAGGCGGTTTATGTGCTTCAGGATGATTTTGCCCGTAAACCGGATGTTGCGGACTTGATTCTGGATGCAAACGGCGGAACGGTTAACTCTTCCGCAGGAACACTTCCGGCGTTGCAGGTAGGCACTTCGAGTTTGAATGCTACGCAGATTTTGTTTAATGATATCCAGGCCAATCAGTCTTTGCATTTATACAGATATGCAACCTCAAAGACCTATGGCGGTGTTACCGGTACGAATTTCTTTAATCATTCTTCCGGTTATTTGCTTATTGGATTTGATGAAGGATCTGATCCGATGAATGCTTATGATGCAACGTCTGCACCTGACGGACTCAGGTCCGGTTATCCTTATATTCCGACATTTGCGGCAGATTCTTTGATTGCCGTAGATCCCGGCTCGGTATCGACAATCTATGCTGTGTGGGAGCCTATGGTATACCTTACGCTTGAGAACGATACTGACGAGGATATCGTTGTCTACATCCATTGCGCAAATACAAGCGCAATCCAGATTGTAAACAAGGCAACAGGTGACTTTGAGCGAACCGGAATTGACACGACTAATTCCACAGCTTCTGTAACGATTCCTGCAAAAAGCGGTAATGACAAAGGAACAATCAAACTTGTTTTCCCTTTGGGAGACGGAGAAAATTTCACCGCTACAGCTACGAACACGCATTTGAATAAGAAGATGAGTGTTTCCCGCCTGGATTTAGGCTCGAGTACTCCTGTCGAAGGTTCGCAGAATGTCACATATAACAATTCAGTTACTATCTCTGGTACGCTGGCAACAACGAACCTGACGCAGGATCCCGAATTGAAAGGCGTTATCGTTACATACACAGAGATTCCGGATGAAAAGGTAATCTTTGATGTGAACGGCGGAACATGGACGGAGATGGATCCCGCATATGTTTCTCTTGGTGAAAATCGTTATGGCATCAACCATGAAGATGTTGTGAATAACGGAAACTTGTATGAACCGGCTATTCCAACAAAAATGAAGAATAACAGCACCAAACAGCTTATCTTTGTTTGTTGGGTTACGGAAGATGTGCTTGAAAAACTAGTTACATACAACTCCAATAAGTTTAAGGATAAATCTAAGGTTTTGCAAAACATTGACTGGAGTAACGATAACAACAATAACGGACACACGATTGATGGCACTTTGTATGCAAACTATCTAGAATTCATTAAAGCTAATAAGTGGGATTTTTCCAACTATCCGCCTTATAACGAAGTCCTCTATGCTATATGGAGTGATTCCGTAACGATTACGTTCGATATAAGCATGGACGATACAAGCAATCACGAATGGTTCGGTCCATCTACAACAGATGAGCCGGGAGCATATGTTTATTACCGAAGTTCACCAGACAGCAGCTTGATTACCTATACAATGATGATGGGTGACATTGTACCTGAACCTGGGGCGCCTACTACAGCGAATCCCCTTTGGTATTTTTACGCATGGATAAATAATAATAATAGTTATAAAAATTCAGCTACTGCTCAACCGAATACAATTGGCAATTTATTTGATTTTTCGAAACCTTGCAAGGAAAACAAAACGTTATACACTTCGTGGATGGCTCAAGATCCTCAAGTTTTTACCTTTACTGTATATAACCAGGTGGAAAACGGTGCCCCTGATGAAGAGTTTACCTATAACATTATTGTATCAGATGAATGGGTTCGCGGAAAAATCGGCTCAAATAATTCCCAGAGTAATGGACCTCCGAATCGTCACTGGGGATCCTTGACAACGACTTTGAAAAACGGACAACTCTATTATGTAACTGTAACTGTTGCTTCCTTTGATACTTGGGACGGGGATTATAGTGTTAGAATTGATGTGACAGACAGTGACGGGAACCTGATTAAGAGTGGGCATGTGATTTATTGCAATAAGAATACATGCAAGAACTTCGCATCTCACTTCAAATATACCCTGACGATTGAGCAGGTGCCCAAACAGAATTTCAATTCTACAGTTAAGTCATCAGACCCTAATCGAACAGATCATGAAGATCACATAGGAACTGCTGATTCGGATAATCTCAAATATACGTTTTATTCGGCAATGTCTCGTCCGACAGGGCCTACTTATGGGGAATTTCTGCCTACTACGAACGGGTATGTGGAAGGACAGCAAAACAACATAGAAATTGTATTTACGAATACAGGAAAACCTGTTGCTCCCACCGATTTCCGTGATACCAAGTCGCCGTTCCTGTGGTTGTTCGCAGCCGGTTTGGTTCTGTTCGCGGTGGCAATCATTTACAACCGGAGAAGAACTGACGATTGTGAGTAAAAAGTAATTCATTGCAGACCGAAATGGTTAAAACCGTTTCGGTCTGTTTTTTTATCTGATTTGTTATATGGGAGTCGTGATATTGTCTGAAAAAAGAAAAAACCAAAAGAAATTGAAAGAAAAAAGTGAACTCCCATTGACAAGGAAAGCGTAAATAGACTATAATTTTGTCAATGACAAAATGAATGACATTGACAATGACGAATCGAGGAGGCAGAAATGAGCAAGTTTTTCGGAGGCATCGCAAGACAGGATATGCGAATCGGATTTACCTGTGAGCACTGTGGTCGAGAGGCCGAGGAAAAGGTTACGATTGAAGAAAGAAACGGATCCTATCATAATGCGTCTTCAAAGCTTGTCCTCCAGACAGGCAGCAGGGATATGTTTAAAGCTGCTGCGATTGGACAGATGAAGAATCGCATGCAGCAGATTGAAGTGAGTGCGGCATCAGGTAACTTTGCTGCTCCTGACGAAGCAGAGGGCAGATGTCCGAACTGTCATAAATATCAAAGCTGGTCTTCGCAGATTAAGAAGGTACAGCAGGGACAGGGGGCTTCATTTTCCTCAATTTTCACCGGTTTTATTGGTGGAACAATTTACGGTGGAATCATCGGCATTGTTATTGCTATCATTGTAAACCTGATATGGAAAACTCCGCAAAGCGTCAATATTCCGATTGCCGTAGCATTTGCCGCTGTATTTGCACTATATTTTGTTATCAAAGAGATTATTAAATATGCCCGTACAGCTTCCAGCTTGAAAGCGCTTGAAAAGATGACTGCACGTAGCTGCCCCCGTTTTATTTCCTGGGAGGGAGAGATTCATTCTTTTACATCCGGAAATATTTCATAGAGAGATTATATGCAAGGAAGGTTAAAACTATGAATAAGAATCTTAAGGAATTTCTGTTCGGCCTTCCGCTTTTGGTGTGTTCGGTTTTATTAATTCTGTATATCAGAAAAGATTCACAAGAATCTAAAAAAGCACAGCAGAATTTCATGTCGCTGGCATCTGAGAATATACTGGATTATGAGGTTTTCAGTTTTTCTTCCTTGAGCGAAACAGACGGAGAAAAACCGGAAAGCAAAGAAAACATCGTTCTTTTATTTGAGAAAAAGAACGAATGGAAGACTGTCAGCTTAACCGGAATACCATTGAATGAGATTAATACAGTAGAGGATCTTGAAAAGATCGACGTTGTTGTTTTCGCCATTTGGGAGTCTTACAGTAAGACATATCGACAGTACACTAACGGTGTAGATAATGGCACCGTTGAGTTGGTAACAGAGAAAGTAGATTTATATTATTATAATCCCAAGACAGAGTCATTTTTTAAGAAAAAAACGTTGCCTTATCGGGAATTGCCGGATAAAATCACAAACCGGAATTCAGAACAAAGAACTTACGATATGGGAAACGTCAGAAAACAAATCCGAAAAGACTTGGGTGTAAGATTCCGGATGGCTAAGTTCACTAAGATTTTCATAGCATTTATAGGTCTTAGTGTATTGTATTTGTTTATCTTGGTAATTCTTTCAAAACCTAAGAAACAGAAATTCTGGTAATTCTTATTGTGGATTTATGTGCCCCGGGATAAAGTGTATATTATCTTATGATTGAAAGGAACATATTATGAGCCCTATCATGACAGTGTATGCCGCTTTGGCTGTTCCTAGTGTTGTTACAATTATTATTATGTTTCTGCTTGTCAATATTAAACCAAGTGGTAAGGCTGAGGTTACTAATGCGCGTTGGGTTACGGTTAAGGGAGGCTGGAAGGTCCGAAATGCGACAGTCAAAGAACTATGGGAACATAATAATCCCGGACTAAGATGGGACTACGAGCAAGAGAAAAAGCGGAAGATTCGCGTGAAAATTGCAATACCGATTGCGATTATAATTCCATACTTTATAACAGAAGTGTTGCCCTCCGGATTGTGGGTTAGATTAGTCGCAAAAGGGCATGGACCTGTATGGATTACATATATCACTGTTTTGGTAATAGCCGGTATTTGCGCAGGTATAATCTTTGGTGTTATGAATCTCTTGAATGGAGGAATATTTCTCGAAGATTCTTTATGGGCAAGAATCATCGGGTTCATTGTAATTGTGTTAGGCGGGGTGGAACTCCTTTATATGATTGTTTTGGGGGTGGTTGGGTGTATTGCCGGCCTCAAAGATAAAGAGCCGACATTCGTTTTGTTTCGTTTCTATAGGAAGTCTTTATCGTTTGCATTTATAGGAGCCGGAATACTGTTCCTTTCATCAGGCTTAGTTCTTTTAATTCGATTTCTTTTAGATAAAGCAGAAAAGAAAAGAATTGAGAAAAATGGCCCGTCAGATTTTGTGATGGATCTTATTTTAAATCCTGATTTATCGTGTTCGAGTTGCCATAAAACCTTTCGCAAAATGGATTCCGACACAGTATGGTTGAAAGGCAGAAAAAATGTTATATGTTCGGCTTGTCATTTCCCCTGGGATGGAGGTATGGCAATTAACTACATAAAAGCGAAAGAACTGGCTGACAGTATTAGAGCGAGTGTGTCGAATCGCTAAACAATTAGAAATACATAAATGAGCGTATGTATCGGCGAAAAATGTGAAGTAAAAAGTGTAGAAAACTGTAAAACGGAGGAGGTAAATCATGAGTGAAATGTGTTGGTACAAAGTTCCGTATACCTGCAACTGTGAAGCATGTGGCGCACAGATGTCGGGGGTTATCAAACGCGGGCCGCAGCTAATTGAAACTGAAACAAGTTTTCTGACAAGCAGGATGCAGGCTGTAGCAAATATCGCAGAATTGAATTATGCTAAGAAAAATGTGGAGAGTAATCTGGAGCAGAGGAACGGAGTTGGCTATATGGCTGACGCGACATGCCCGGAATGCGGTCATATGCAGTCATGGAGCCCGGTGCATAAGCCGAGGATGAAGTCCTACGCTGGGCGGTATACTTTTTGCCTGTCTGTTTTTCTTATACTTGCGTTATTGATTTGGCTGATTTTTTTTCTTGATACTGATCTTTCCACGGTTTTCTTTTTCGTTTTAATGACAATCGGTTTGACAATCGGTATTCTTATCCCGGTTCGTGTTAAGAAAAAGAACCGGGAAAGGGATAAACAGAAGTATGAGGAAGATGAAAAACTATATAAATCATTCAGAGAAGGGCTTGCCAAAGTTAAAGTCAGGAACAAACCGGAGGTTGACTGGAATCGAGCAGAGTTCGTACCTACGAGATACGATGTAAGTGATTGAAAGGAGACCTTATGGCAATTCGCATTTATTACTCCATGCTCGGAACCTGTATGTCATATTATCGGTTTACCTGTGAAAAGTGCGGGTGTAAAACGCACTGGATTCCGGGCGAAGTATCGGCAGAGTCTCCCGGAAGATCGGAAAGTAAACTCGAGCAGGCAATGGAGAAGAGAATCCGGGAACTGAAAGAAGCACTTGAAGCTTGCGTTGCGGGTAAGCGGATGCTGATTGATGCGAAACCGGTCGGAATATTCGCATTTAACGGCAAATGCCCGAAATGCAATTACGAGCAGTCCTGGGCGCCGAGACTGGCGCCGGGCTTCTTTACCAGAAAGCAAAAGAAGAATGCAGATGCGTTTAATGCCACTCCTGTGCTCAGCGAACCGGATGTTGTCTTCGGGGGAGGCCTTCCGGAGGAGGACGAGCATGATTTTAAGGTTCCGTGTACGCTGGTGATTAAGGGGACTTCCTTCGGTGTTCCGCATGAAAGCCCGATATATCTGAACGGCGATATAGTCGGTTTTACCGAAAAGAATTCCATTGACCTTACTGTTGAGACATTTTACCGCGACAACCGAATCACGGTGATGCTCCCGCTTTGGACATCCTACGTGGAAGCGGAGGAAGGAAAAACAATTCAGCTCGAATATCGGAATTTCCTTGTTAGAAAAGTCTGAAGCCTATGAAGAAAGTCGGATGAGGAAAATGCTATGAAGAAAAAGAATTGGCAAAATATATTTTGGGTTGGATTGCTTATCCTGTTCGTGTTATTCATCGTTATTGCTATAAAAACCGGTAAGGAAAATCAAAAAGGGCGGGAACGGTTTATGCAATTCGTTTCAGAAAGCCTTCTTGATTTTGAGTCTTATGATTTTGAATATGCCAAACGGAATAGAGAAGTAGTATTTACCGGTCAGCGTGCTGCAGATCCGAAAAACATTGTAATTCTGCTTCAGAGAGACGGGGAATGGGCGGCCTATAGCCTTGTTGGGCCTTCACTGAAAGAAATCAAAACAGAAGAAGATTTAAGTAAGTTCGACATTTATGCTTTCGGAATTGCTGAGAAAGGAAGCCGAACTTATCAGCGGTATATCAACGGTTCTCGGGCCGGCACCGTTGATATTGAAACGGAAATGATAAATCTATACTACTATGATTTTTCGACGAAAGGATTCTTTGCAACGGGACAAATGCCATATAAGAAGATACCGAAAAATGCGAAAAGCACAGAGGCTCGTAGGTACAAGAATTCTGAAATCAGGGACTTTATCGGAAATGAGTTAAAGATTGATCTGCCGATACCTTTGTGGGGCAAGCTTATGCTTTGGACTCTTTTTGGTGTCATACCGATAATCCTTATTGTTATTTTCATCAAGAGAATAAAAAGTGGGAAATACTATTAAGATGTGAAAGAGGAACAAAAGGAACATGGCAGAAAGTACGAATCTGAAAACAGTAATTACAAAGTTTGAGCTGACGAATCTCGATGTGGCACGGGCGACGGGGATTGATCCGTCGTTAATCAGCCGATATGTATCGGGAAATCGAAAGCTAAAGAGGAGCAGCCGTCAGGCCGGAGAAATAGCAGAGTATCTGCTGACGCATGCGGATACGGCGGACCGGATTGACTGGCTTCGCGAACAGTTTGAGAGTGTCGGACTGTCGATGGATATCACATCGGTGATGGCGATGAAACATAACCTGATCCAGTGGATTTCGCAGGACGGAGAACTCGGCACGGAAGTATATTCGGAACTTCCGGAAGCGGATGAAGCGGCAGAGGAGGATAAGCCGATTGACCGTAACAAGCGGCTGGAGTTCGGCGCGATACCGATTGCTGCAGCCCTTGATGAGGAATTCCGCAACCTTTCAAAGGATGAGACAGTCGATTTCTTCTTAAGCAGCGACCGTTTCTGTTTCTTTACAAACGAAGTGTTTGCTAAGCTTTTGCATTGCATGGCAGCCGAAAGGAGTGCCAACATCAATATCGTAATCGGAATGTCCGGCGACACAAAACACTTCTCGGAAATAATCGGAACTTATATGGCCGAGATGGTGACCGGAAAAATAAGATTTTACACTTTCTTCGGTGCAACACGTAGCGTGGCGGAGCAGATGTTCGCTATCTTTCGGAACAACAAGGTCGTAATTGTCACCGAGACGAGTTCGGGCTCGGCTTATCCGGTAGGAACCTTCATTAATGACGCCGACTTCGTGCGGGAGATGAGCCAGAGCTTCGACGCGACCTACCGGTATTCGCAGCCGCTTTTTAACATCTATAACGACGATTATATGCGAAATATGATTGAAGTACTCTACACAGAGTACTGCCTGCCGGGGCCGCTATGTGTTGTTAAAGACAGCGTAAATCCGATGTATATGGCATTTGACGCGTACTGCCGCGTGCTTCGAAAGGAAAATGCCGACGACGGGGAGTACACATGGAAATGCAACGAATACCGGCGGTTTAACGACAGCTTCGAAAGCATGCTTAATAACGGTATGCCGTGCCGCGAGATTATTTCCTTAAAGCGTCTGAATCTGATTATTAAAGAGAAGAAATGCCGTATGGCAGGAGTATATTTCCTCACAAGAGGCTTCTTCGACCTGGATCTTCAGGGGTGTCGGGATATCCTGATCGGATATATTGAATACCTCGAGAAGTATCCGCATTTTTCTCTGTTAATACTTGACGACCTGCCGGAGCTGCACGGAAGCAGCTGCTGGCATGTTAAGGGCACGCAGAGTGTATCCATCAACGACTGGAGCGGGATGTCGCCGGTTCTGTGCCAGTCCGGTCACGGGGCTCTCGTTCAGGAGTTCCAAAAGCACTATGAAACCATCTGGAAGCGGGGCTCAGGAAGTCTCAGCAACCGGGCGTATGTTATCTCGATTCTTCGGGGTGTAATCAAAAAAATGGACGCGGTACTCGCGGAGGAGGAAAAGTGAAAATGAAAAAGCAAATGATTCTGTTACTGACGGTTGTGGCTTCGATTCTGTGCCTTGCAGGTTGTGGAAATAAGGCGGTAGAGATTCAGGAGATTAACGCTTCGGCCGAGAAGGAGACGCTCAGCGTCCAGGTTAAGTCGAACAAGGATGTAGCAGCCAAGGACTGCAAGGTCAAGATTTATCTTACACAGGATAACGATACGGTCAAAGGAACCGTATATCGTACCTGTGAGATTAAGGAGGATCTGAAGAAGAAGCAGCGGGTGCTTTACATGTACTTCACAAGTGCCGGAGCATGGGACGTGAAGGGAAATGTTACCTATAAGGGGAACCAGGCGAAGGACGGAGATAAGATTATGATCAGCAACGCACTTACGGAATTCGGATCCGGCGCCAAGCTGAAGGTTTCTTTTCTGATTGACGGCGATGTTGTAGCCGAGAAGACAATCACGCTTGAGTAACGTGAGATTCAGGAGGACGCATTATGGCTAAAGTTACTACAACATATTACGCGACACTGAAGGTTCCTGCGGCGGTTAACTTTACATGCGGACATTGCGGAAAGAATGTCAATCAGGCGATGCATGTATTCTTCAACGGTTCTGCTTCGGGACGAGGATATGAAAATGCGGCAGCGCGGGAGCAGGCACAGCGGAACATGGTGGCAGGGATTGAACCGCAGTTGAAGCTCATTGAGGAAAGCATTTCTAAGGGGGATTTCAACCGTCTTGTAAGTGAAAAGAATAAGATGGGTAGAATCGAGTGTCCTGAGTGTAAGACAAGGGCGTTGCTTGTTAAAAACGGGAAGCAGAAGACTCTGCATCCGAAGCGTTTTATTCTGAAGATAGTCGGATTCTATCTGCTTATTGTGACCGTTTTCGCAATCATTATGGGACTGGTTTCCGCCGGAAACGGCGGCGGAACGGGAGGAAACGCATCTTTGATATCCGGAGGTGTGATGCTGATGGAGCTCTTGGCATTGGCCTTTTTGTTCTTCGTAATCATCAGAAACCGCAAGCTTTCGAAGAAGGCTTATGCAGATAAAGAACTTATGAAGCAGCGTTATAACAGAGCGCTGACGGACCACATGACGGTTATGCTGATGCCGCTTGCCGATTCCGTGAGGACAATTCAGGTTGATGCGGACCAGTAACAGAGAAAAGGCCTTCGTGACATAACCACGAAGGCCTTTATTTCGCTTAAATCAGTTCGGTTGATTAGAACTTGCCGGCGGTAGCAGCTTCTTCAATGGATACGGCTACAGCAACGGTAGCGCCTACCATCGGGTTGTTACCCATACCGATCAGACCCATCATCTCAACGTGAGCCGGAACGGAAGAGGAACCTGCGAACTGCGCGTCGCTGTGCATACGGCCGAGCGTATCGGTGAAACCGTAGGAAGCAGGACCTGCTGCCATGTTATCGGGATGAAGGGTACGTCCGGTACCGCCGCCCGATGCTACGGAGAAGTACTTCTTACC
>JAEEGL013102904.1_pt1 | contig 14424 bp, 13 predicted proteins | sample 9134231 | NCBI WGS metagenome assembly JAEEGL01 (sample SAMN16246548, study PRJNA631951) | gut metagenome | biome: gut microbiome; feature: rumen; material: fiber-attached | host: Bos | place: Iran: Karaj | collected 2018-10
GGATAGTATGGCAATTAAAGCTACTAGCAAAAAACCATTATTTGGTAATCGTAGAAGTCATGCACTTAATGCAACAAAACATACTCAAAAATTAAATTTACAAAACGTAACATTAAGTGATGGAACAAAAATAAAAGTAACAGCAAGAGAAGCTAAAAAATATAGAAAAGATATTAAATCAAATGAGGAATAATTAATTATTTCTTTTTTTTTACATAAAATCTATTATGAAGTTTAAAATAATTCTTACTATTTTCTTATTTATTTTTAGCATATTATTAATAAAAAGTGGTACTTATTATATTCAAGAAAATGATCCATTAATGAAAATTATAAAAGTTAAGCAAAATAAATATTATGTTAAACCTATTGATGCAATCACTACTAGCCATACTATTATTCCAGGTCTTAACGGGAAAAAAGTTAATTTAAATAAAAGCTATCAAAACATGAAAAGAATAAACGAATTTAAAGAAAGCTTATTAGTATTTGATATAATAATACCAAATAAATCAATAAAAAACATTTACAATAAAGTTATTGTATCTGGTAATCAAAATATTAATAAAATTAGCATTATCCTAGAAAATGATAGTAATTACTGTTTAATAACTAATTTAGAAATTAAAAACATTTGTCATAATAAGCATACTATCTATGTAGAAAAAATAACCAATAATTACTTAAATAAAATAAAAGAAAAAGTCCACAATGGTATTATTTTCTATTTAGAAAACATTAACCAAAATGAACTAAATCTTATTTATAAATATTTAAAAAACAATAATTATGAAATTGTATCGATTAGTGAACTAATTAAAGAATAAAAAAAGCAAGTGCTTATCACACTTACATTTTTAGATACTTAGAATCTATTATTGAATACAAATAAATGTTTACTTCTTTATTCGAAATACTTTCAATATATTTTTTATATCCGGTTAACTGCTTAATATAAGCTTCATCATCAATATTTTTAAGTTTGTAATCAATTATATCAATATAAGTAGAATACTCTAGCATCAAGTCAATTATCCCATGCTTCTCTTCATCTTCAGTTTTTTCAATGAATTCATACTCTTGGTATACTTTAGCTTTATCTATATTCTTTAATAAATCACACTTTAAAAAATCTTCTATTTTTTCTTTAAATGGGCTTTTTACATCTGATAAATCTGGATTTTGTAAATCTATTGTCTCTAAATAATAGTGTATTTCTGTTCCAAATTCCATTTTGTTTTTTTCTTCTTTAGTAAATATCTTAAAACTAGATTTTGAAAAATGACTTTTTTCTTTTTCAATCATTTCATACTTTGGATATTTAGTAATTGTAATCTTATTATTAATTTTATTTATATTATCAAACAAATTACTACCATTAATTAAATTATAATCTTTAGATAGATTTAAACTATTAATATCAATTTCTTTAATATAAGTATTTAGCTTTGATTTAATTGATTCTAGGATATCAGAAAAACAACGATAACCTTCTCTTACTGAACTATCTACAAGACCATCATTATTATATATTTCATCTTTATCTTTCAAAGGAACTATAAAAATCATTTTTTCTTTTGCTCTTGTTAAGGCAACATAAAAAAGCCTTATTTTCTCACTTATCTCTTCTTGCATATATTTCTTTTTAAATAATTCTCTATAAATAGTACTTCCTATTCCCTCATCAAAAAATGGTGTAATAATCCCTAATTCATTATCAAAAATAATGCGTTCTTTTAAATCACTATCATTAAATTTCTTAGTTAACCCTGGAAAATAACAAATATGATATTCAAGTCCTTTAGATTTATGAATCGTCATAATCTTCACACTATTACCATCTTCTTTATTTAATGGAAAAGTTATATTAGTTTCACTATCAAAGATTTTGTTTAGAAAATCCACAAAATGAGTATAATCATACCCCATGCTATTAAGAGTTTCAGATAAAGTATATAAGTATTCTATTTTAACTAGATTCTCATTAAGTGAAGAAATCTTTCTTAATTTATTATAAACATCAAATTTATTTATGATTTCATCTAGAATCATTGAAATTGTTTTTTCCGAAACGGTTGTCACAATATCATGTATTATTTTAAAAATATCTGTTTCTTCATAACGATTATTTCTTATTACATCAAATAAATAATTATCATCTAAACTACATAAGAAACTTCTTCCAATGGATAAAAAGCAATATTCTATTTCTTTTTTATTACCATTATTACTTAATAAATCAATTAAACGAAAGATATTCTTAATAACTAAAAATAAATTACTATTCGTTAAATATTCATCTTTATAAATACTTAAAGGTATTTGTTTATAAAGAAAGATTTTTTTATATAATTCAAATGTTGTACTTCGATCAATTAGTATTGAAAAATCATTATAAGTAATATCTCTTAATATTTTATTATCTTTATCAAAAACCCTATAATGTGAACTTATCTTTTTATTAATATCATCCGCAATAATAAAAGCTTCTATTTCATCTTTATCAAAACCTAATTCTTTATCATATAAATAATTATATATTTCAAAATCATTATTTTGCAAGGTTTTCCCTTCTTCATTATAAGTAATATTTCCAAAATTCATGCGATGGGATTTAATATAATCCGCTCCTCCAATACTATCACTCATAATATAATCAAAGATTAAATTAATATTATTTAATACTTCTTCACGAGAACGAAAATTCTTTAGTAAATCGATTTTCATACCTCCATTATTTTTTTCATAATTATTATATTTCTCACGAAAGATATTGGGGTTAGCATTACGAAAACGATAAATAGATTGTTTAACATCACCAACCATATACAAATCATCATTACATATAAGTGATATAAAAGCCTCTTGTAAGTCAGAAGTATCCTGGTATTCATCAACTAATATTTCTAAAAAATAATTTTTTATTTCATCACGAATATTTTTATTATCCATAACTACTTTAATAGCCATTTTACTAATATCCACAAAGTCGTATAAATCATTTTCATGCTTATAAATATCTATTTTCTCATCTAATTTACTAATAATATCAATTATTGCCTCAACATAAGGTTTAGTCATTAAGATATTATTTTTTATTTCATCTATATTTTGAAAAGAAGTTAAACTCTTTATTTCATCTAAAACACCTTTTAAATCATCCTTTGTTTTTTTAGTAAATTCATCACATCCTCGTGGAAGATTAGGAAATCTTGTAATATTATCAACAGATGTTTTAATATCAAAATAATTATCACTATTAATTAAGTTATTACACATATCCATTAGTTTAGTAAAATAATCGGTATCTACCATGTCACCTAATTTATATAAAGTAATATCAAATAATTTAACCTTACTTTTAAGTAATTCTTCATATTGTTTTACTTTATCCATAATGTATTCATCACTATAATATTTTTCAAGATAACTATCTAAGTATTCTTTCTTATCATATTTCATATTTAATTTATTATTTAAATTTAATATCGATGCCTTAATATCATCATCATCTTTAATACAAAAATCATTAATAAGTTTACAAAAGTTATCATCTTTTAGAAGATACTTTTCTTCCATTACTTCATCTAAATATTCTTGTGTTTTAATATTTAGTACATTATTTTCAATAATATTAACATTCTTTTTAACATTTAATAAATAATGATATTTCTTAACGATGGATAAAGAATAACTATCGAAGGTTGTTATATAACTATTATCTAATTTATTTAATTGTTCAACTAAATTATTTTTCTTTATTTTCTTTCTGATTCTTTCTTTCATTTCTGCGGCAGCGGCTTTCGTAAACGTAAGTATTAATAACCTATCAACATCTGTTCCATGCATGACTTTTTCTAAAACACGTTCCGATAATACCGCGGTTTTTCCACTTCCTGCTCCTGCAGATACAATTATATTTTTTCCACATTCATAAATGGCACTTTCTTGTTCTTTGGTCCAACTTGGCATAACTTCACCTTCTTTTAATATCTTATCATAAAATAATATTTTTTTATTAAAAAACTTTTGTCACTCTTAATAACAAAAGTTTATATTAATATCTTTTTTTAAATTAAAGTAAATATTTTTTATTATTCATTATTCTTCTATTAATTCCTCATCTTCATCTTGTTCCGAATCATTTGTTAAATAAACTTTATTCTTTTCTTCCATATAACAAATATCTTTAAATTCACAATATTTACAAGCTTCATTTTTACCTTTAATTATTTTTGGATTAATACTAAAGTCTCCTTCTAAAATATTATTCATTGCATTAATTATTTTATCTTCGGTAATCTTTAAAATACTATTTATGGCATCATCTGAAAGTGGATGAGCACTACTTCCTATATTACCATCTTTATTGACTTTCATTCCTTTAATCATTTCACTATTTTCATAAGTTGCATCAAATGCTTCGATTCTTTCTATATTATCAGAACTATATCCAATTAATTTTAAATTATCATATTTTTGATCAAGATAACTTTTTTTACCCTTTTTAATATTTATATTTAAAATATGTTGTAAGTAAAATCCAGTAAACTTTATATTATTTAAAAGCTCACTATTATTAACTAAATATAAATATATTGGTAATTGCATTGATAAACCAAATTCCAAATTATCAATTTTAATATCAGGATTACCGGTTTTATAATCAATAATACTAACTAATGTTTCACCATTTCTTTCTTTATACATTATTTTATCTACAAAGCCTTTAAAATGAACATAAGGACTCTTTTTTAATGTAATATCAATTTTTTCTTCATATAACATTTTATTAAAACCTGTAATAAACTGATGTTTTTTTATTACTTCAATAACATAAGCTAAATCATTTTTTAATTTATTTAAAAAGAATGTTTCTTTATTACTAAATACACGGTCTTTTAAAAACAATTCATATCTTTTATCTAAATTAAAATCATCATCATTAATATGTCTTAAAACATCATGAAATAAATTACCAATAATGGTCATAAAAGTTTCTTCAAAAATATTAATTTTTAGAATATTACTTAAATAATATTTAAAACCACATTTATAGTAATTATCAATACTACTATAAGATAGTGTTAATTCATTATTTAAGTAATTAATTAAACTATCTTTATTAATTCCACTGAACTTGTTATCATAACTTAAATAATCATTTTCACCATAATTATCATATAACATATCCATATTATTGTTTTTTATACCAAATTTAACATAATCATCTAGATATGTTGTATATAAATTTTTATTAGACATCTCAGAATAATTAAAACTTCTTTGATATTCTTTTTCTTCATAATCCATATCATCTAATAAAATACTAGGATAATATGAATTAAATGATGATGTTTCTTTATAGGAAACAATTAAGTTTTTAATACTACTTAAATAATTTAAGGTATTTTCTTTACTTAATTTATTTATATCACTAACTAAAGGTAAACCAACTAAATCTTTAATATTATCCGTTATATATTCGGTATCAAGTTTTAAACTAGGAATAATAGGATTATTAAATCCCATTAAAAAGATATATTCATCATCACCTACATAATCAAAAACTTGTTTTATTTTAATAACATTTTCATATTTTGGATTACTAATTTTAGTATTTAATAAATCATATTTAATTAATTCTTTATAATTATCTATATCTATATATTTATTTAATAAATTAACTAATGTACTATAAAGATTATTATTTTGATAATTATCTAACCATTCTTTTATCTCATTAATTCTTTTATTATCATTAATCATTTGATAAAATGTATTACCTATAACGGTTCCCATGATGTTGTCATTACATTCTATCATAAGTGGTATATCATAATATATGGCATATCTTTTTAATAAAGGATAATATTCACTATCTACATTCATTAAACTAATTTTATTAATATCAATTCCTTTATTTAATAAATCAATTATTCTTTGAAAAACAAACTCTACTTCATCACTAATATTTTTAATATTATATACTTCATACTTATTTCTTTTCTTTTCATAATTAATTACTTTAGGATTATTAAATAAGCTTATTGTCCATTTATCAAGGATACCGTATCCATATATAATTACTTGATATTTCTTAAGTATCTTGTAAAACAACTTATCATATATTAATAAATTATTATTATCTAATTTATGTTTTAATTTTACTAAATAATCAAGCTTTTCATTATGATAATCTTTATCTTCAATATATAATAAATTATCTAGAATAACAATGGCATTCTCTACTTTCATACCTAATTTAACTAGATAACTAATTGTTTTACTATCATAATCAAATTTAATTTTTTTTATATATTCATTAATACTCATAAATTTAATATTATAGATTAATTTATTTTCTTCTAAGTATTTAAGAATAGCAATTTTATATGAATTAGGACATATAATTAATAAATTATCAGTTAAAAAGTCAAACATACTGTCACCTTATTTAATTATAACAAAAATAGTATGGCAAATACCACACTATTTACTTTCTTTTTCAAACATTAATGCTTCATACAGTAAATCTACCAAATGATTACTTGGTTCTAACTTGTATTTTTCAATTATTTTATTAAATACATCATCTGTAATTACTAAATCTAAATACTTAAAAACCGATTCTTTTTTATTTTTAATAGAACTTAAATAGTCAATAGTATAATAATTATCAATTATTAATAATTTATCTTTACCAATGAACTCAATAAATTTATTCAAAATAGTTTTCTTATCATTTATATAAGTAAACATTTCTTTATCATAACTAATCATATTAAGTAAATCATTATTTTCTATTAAACTTTCATCTACTCGTAAATCAAGTCTTTCTATTATTTTATCTTCTTTTATTTTTAAAGCTTGTAGTTGAACAATAAAACCAACTTTAGCATTAGAATGACTTGGTATAAGCTCTACAATTACATATTCTTTTGGTAATCTCATAATCAAAACCTAGCCTTATCTTTATTTATTTTCATCATACACGCATTAATTATATCTTCATCATTAAAACCAATTAAATAACCTAATTTAAATATCGTAACAAAGATTTCCTTTATTATTTCTTTATCATCATGATAATAAAAATCACTAGCTAATTTATATAGTCTTCCAAAAATATCTACTTTATCATATTCATCGACCGTTTTAAAATCTTCATCTAAATTAATATTCATAATATTAAAAAAATACAAAGTTATAATAATACAATCAGCATATTCACCACGAACAAGTTCCATATCAATTGGTTTATTAGACCAATACTTAAAATATCTTGTTTCATTAGCTAGTTCTCCTATTTCCACTAATAATTCTAGCTTATTCTTTTTATACATTTCATCATCAGGAAATGTATTATTAAACATTTGATCTAATTCTTTATTAGCTTTATAAACATCATTAAGCTTTATGTAATTCATATTTATCTCCTTTTATCTCAGCATTCTTTTATTATAAACTATCCTCTTTTCAAGATTATAGCACAGTAAAACGAATTTTCATTTGCTTGTTTCATCAAGTTTCATTTCAATAGTATCCCATTTTTCATCATAAAAAATATAGCTATTTTTATCAATTCCAATTTCTTTAAAACCCATTTTTTTATAACAAATAAAAGCCCTATCATTACATGAGAATACTCCAAGATTTATTTCTTTAGCATGAAATTTATTTTTAGCATAGTTAATAGCTTCCGTAATTATTTTCTTACCATATCCCATACCTCTTATACTATCATCAACAATTATAAAGCCAAGTCTAATTACATTAGAATTATTATCTGGATTTCGCAAAGTTATATGACCAATCACTTTATCATTATCAACTAAAGTATATGGATAAAAACCACCTTGTTTTTTACAAGTATCATAATTATTATTTATATCTTGTGGTTTTATTGGATAATTTTGATATCTGTCTGCACTCCATAATCTAAATTCTCTTTCATTTTTTATCCATTTAAGAATTATACTAGCATCATTTTTTTGATATTCTCTTAATTTCATAAGTCAAAATTTACTCCATTTAAAAATATTTCTTCAAGTCTTGACAAATCAAGACTTGATGTAAACACGAAAACATAATATTCTTTTGGGCCTTTTCCATAAAAATACAAATTAGTTTCTGCTCCATTATAATTCACAAAATGAATTTTAGTATAATCTCTATCTCCAACTTTAACTTCTTCTCTTTTATCATATTCCTCTACAGACCACTTAATTGATTCTTCCAAATTCTTATCAGTGTAATGATATATTCTTACTACAAAATATGGACTATCATTAATATTTTCAGAAAAATAATTAACTGCGTTGACTAACACACTTTTTCGAAAATTACTAGCTATCTTATATTTTATTCCATATTCTTCATCATCATGATCAAGCTTATATTTAATATTCTCTAATATTACTTCATCACTAGCTAATTCATCTTTTCTTCCACAGCCAGCTATTAAAACAAGAGACAAAAATATTATTAAAAAAAATTTCTTTTTCATATTTATACCTCTAAAAACAATCCGATAATGCCAATAATAAAAATAATACTACCTACTATCATTGTCCACTTACCAGTAACTTTAAGTTCAGCTTTAGTAGCATTAGGATTACGCCCTTTCCAGATAAGTAACTCACTATTGTGTCCCTTATAAATATATAGTCCAGCTAATATAACTAATCCCCCAAAAATAAACATCAAAATACTAAAACCATTTAATTCCATATTATAATTCCTTTCTCTTTATCAAATCTTTAGCTTTATTAACAATTTTCTTATTTACATTATATTTTATTAAATTCTTTAATAAACGAATTATTTTATCATTAATTAAAACCGTTTCCATATAACAAAGTAAGCGATATACATGAATATCATCCTCATCATCTAAAGCTTGTTCAAGAAGAGCATCATCTTTAAAAGTTTCCTTTTCAATTTCACCATATGGCTCACTAAAATCAGTCACAACCATTATTTTTTCGATATCATTTTTATAAAACAAAAAATGAAATATTTGCAAGCTATCTTCATTTCTACCAAATTCATGATAACAATAATCTCGGCAATTATAACTGCAAATGCCTTCATAAATCTTACCATCAATACATTTTATTTGAACACATTTACCATCATATTCACTTAATCTCATATTACCCCTATTTCTTTAAATCAATACATGTATCCAATACAATGCTTTTTAAAAATTCCAAATTATCCACATCTACAACTAAATACATTGGCTTAGCATTTTCGTATGGAAAAACTTTTTCCATGTGATACTTTTTATTACTATCTACAATCTTTACTAATAGACGATTATCATATATTCCACCAAATAATAAACCTTTATAATAAAGTAAATATTCCCCCATCATTGGTTTACAAGTTATATCATTCATTAAATTAAGTTGTTCTAAAATAAAATCTCGATAATCTTTAGTACTAGCCATTATACTACCACCTTCAAAATTAATATAATTTATATCTATTACATTAATTATTATATCATGTATTTTTCAAAACAGTTATTTATTCTCATGATTTTTTTTCCATCTCTTGATAACTTCTAATCTTTCCTTAAATCTAATTTCATTACCTTGTATGCTAGGATTATAATATACTTTTCCCTTTAAAGATGGGGGCATGCATTCCATATTAGTAAGTTTATCTTCTGTATCATGTGCATATTGATATCCTTTTCCGTAATCCAATTCTTTCATTAATTTTGTTGAAGCATTTCTAATTACTAAAGGAACTGGCTCAGCTAACATTTTTTTAGCATCATTTGAAGCGAATATATAAGCGTTATAACAAGAATTAGATTTAGGAGCTAAAGACATATAGATAACTGCTTCAGTTAGATGGACATTACATTCTGGCATTCCTATAAAATGACAAGCATGATAGACATTTATAGCTACATTTAAGGCATTAGTATCGGCAAGCCCAATATCTTCACTTGCAAATCGGCAGATTCTTCTAGCTAAATAAATGGGATCTTCTCCTGCTTCTAACATTCTAGAAAGCCAGTAAACAGCTGCATCTGGGTCACTATTTCTCATTGATTTATGAAGGGCCGAAATAATATTATAATGTTCTTCACCATTCTTATCATATAATAAAGTTTTTTTAGTTAAACAATCTTCAATTACCTCTTTAGATACATTAATTACTCCCTTTTTATCCATTTCACCATTAATGACAATCATGTCTAAAGTAGTTAATGCACTTCTTGCATCACCATTTGCAAATTCAGAAATAATTTTTAAATCATCGTCAGATATATTAACCTTTTCTTTACCAAAACCACGATTATCTGTTAAAGCTCTTTTTAATAACTTCATAATATCATCACTTGATAACTCTTTTAGTACAAAAACACGACAACGGGATAATAAGGCATTATTTACTTCAAATGAAGGATTTTCAGTTGTTGCACCAATTAAAACAATTGCACCTTTTTCAACAAAAGGTAAAAAAGCATCTTGTTGTGCTTTATTAAATCGATGAATTTCATCAACAAAAACAATTGTTTTTATTCCCATTTTTTTATTTTTATCAGCATTTTCCATTACCTGTTTTATTTCTTTTATTCCCGATGTGACTGCCGAAAAAATAATAAACTGTGATTTAGTCTGTTTAGCAATTATTCTAGCCAAAGTAGTTTTACCTACTCCAGGTGGCCCCCAAAATATCATTGAAGAAAGGTTATCACTTTCAATCATTTTGCGCAATATTTTACCTTCACCAATTAAATGCATTTGACCAACATATTCATCTAAATTAATTGGTCTCATCCGAGAAGCCAATGGCTCACTATTAGGCATTTCAAATAATGATGACTGTTCCATAACACTACTCCCTTACACTTTTCATTTTTTTATTATTTTTTGATAATTATCTACATTTATATCACGATATTCATTTCTTATATAATTCTTATTTTTTACATTATCTATCATTAGCTTTATTTTTCTATTTTGATCTTCAAGATTTACTATTATCTTTTCATTACTTAAAATTTTGCTCTTTAAATAAGCAATATAGTCTTCTTCCATCATAAAAAAACTACAATTAGAAGTTAGATTTCCATAATTACTAAAATAGATTTTACCATCTTCTCCTACAGCAACATAATTAACTATTAAACCATCTGAAATATTACTATTAATAATTTTTCCTCTAATAAAGTGAACCATATCTTGATTATCTTCTAATTGAGGAATATATTTAAAAATTAATACTTCTGTTCCATTTTCTATTTTTTTTCCATTATTTTCCATCATAACCTCCACACCAATTGTACCACAAAAAAAGAAGATTTATCATCTTCCACAATTATCTTTACAGAATTATTATCCTTTTCTTATTCCATTCTTTCTTTAATTTCACTTTTATATACCTCAACACCAGGTTGATCAAATGGATTAACATTAAATAATATACTAGAAAAAGCAGCACTTAACTCAAAGAAATAAATTAACTTACTAATATTTTCACAAGTCATTTCATCAATATTAATCATAATACAAGGAACATTCCCTTTGTAATGAGCATTAATCACTGAATCAAGAACAATATTATTAATATCATGCAAACTTTTATCGTTATAAGATATCATACTAAAATCGTTTTGAATTTTAAAAAATGTTTCAAACAATATTTTATTACCTTCTTGAATAAATTGCCCCAAAGAATGCAAATCTCTTGTGTGAATAGTAGATATTGGCAATATTCCTACACCATTTTTACCTTCACTTTCACCAAATAGCTGTTTTAACCATTCAGTAAAAAAGGCCATATTTTCCTCATAAACACAATAGTTTTCAACAACTTTTCCACTTTTAAATAAAAGATTTCTAATAACTGCATAATTATATGCTTCATCTACCAAATTACTTCCTTCATAGTATCCATTAATAATACTATCTAAATTATAATTAATTGCTAATGGAAGTAAATGAGCAGGCGTAATAAATGAATACCTACCACCAATATCATTAGGAATAATAAAGGATTTATATCCTTCTTTATTTGTTTCTTCTCGTAAACTACCCTTTTCTTCATCGGTTATTGTAATAATATGATTTTTTACTTCAGAATATAAATATTTTCTTTTTAATAAATCCTTTAGTAATTCATATGCAATAGTAGTTTCAATTGTTGTTCCACTTTTACTAACAACACAAACACAAAAGTTTTTATTTTTTAAATAATCCAATAATTCACTCATATATTTACTAGATAAACTATTACCAGCATATATTATTTCAAAATTATTACTAAAATATTTAGAGAACATCTTAGAAAAAGCATAACTACCCAAAAAAGATCCACCAATTCCAATCATTACTAATGAATCAAAATTATTTTTTATATATTCCGCTTCCTCTTTAATTTCATCAACTATTTTCTTACTAATTTGCTTTGTCCAACCAATCATATCATAGCTATTAAATTTTTTTAATATTTCATCTTTTTGATTTAATAACTCTTTATATTCATTTAAGTTAATAAATTTATTAACATATGTATTAAAATCAAATTTTATCACACTATCACCTCAGTTCGTTACCATCACTATATACGCTATTATAACATGAAAAACTAACTATTTCTAGTTAGTTTTGTCACTTTTGTAAACTATAAGTATTGTATGACTTTTGCCATCATCTATTAAATCAATAAGGGCATTTTTCAACACTTTATTATCTACTTCTATAGAATTTGTTTTTCCTTTTTTAATTTTAATATCATACAAAGTATTTATATACGTATATTTAATACGAACTTCATTCCAAGAAGCAGGTAATCTAGGACTAATACTTAATTTATCACCTAATTTACGAATTCCTAAAATTTCTTCTATACCTACTCGGTAAAACCATCCTGATGAACCAGTATACCAAGTCCATCCACCTCTTCCTGCAAAGGCTTTAGCAGAATAAATATCAGCTGCAATAACATATGGTTCAACTTTATATATATCAATATCTTTTACATTTAATGTTCTATTTATTGGATTAATCATTTGAAAATATTGATATGCCAAATCGTAATATCCTAATTTTATCAAAGCCATTAAATACCATGCAACACTATGGGTATATTCACCACCATTTTCTCTTATTCCTTTAGCGTAATTAGCAATATATCCAGGAATATTTTTAGACTTATCAAAAGGTGGTGTAAGTAATTTAATAATTTTCAAATCTTTATCAACAAGATTTTCTTCAACCGCATTAATTACTGAATCAATTCGATTACTTGGAATAACACCACTAATAATTGAAAAACTTTGACTAATTAAATCAATTCTACATTCATCATTTTCCATACTTCCTAATTTATCACCATTATCATAAAAGGCTCTTAAGTAATAATTACCATCCCAAGCTTTTTTATTAAGATTTTCAGCTAATTTCTCTTTAAAATTTTCATATTTATTAGTATTAATATGTAAATTAGTCTTACTAACAATCTTAATAAAGCCATCTATTACAGTGTACAAGAAAAAGCCTAACCAGATACTTTCACCACGTCCATCAATACCAACTTTATTCATTCCATCATTCCAATCTCCACCGCCCATTAAAGGAAATTTGTGTGAACCAAGGGATGACATTGCAAGTTCAAGTGATTTCAAACAATGATTAAGAACTGAATCTTTTTTATCAGTATAATTAAATATAATACCCTTTTCTTTTTCATTTTTTTTCAGTTCTTCTCCCGTAATATATGGAACTTGAATATTTAATATTTCATAGTCTTCTGTTGTTTCAATGTAGTATGTAATGGCATATACTAGCCACAAGTAATCATCTTTAACTCTACTTCTTAAACCAAAATTATTTTTTTGATGCCACCAGTGAACAACCTCACCATTTTCAAATTGATGTGATGCATTAATTAAAATCTGTTCTTTTGTATATTTAGGATTAACTGGTGAAATATTCATAGCATCTTGTAGTTGATCACGATATCCAAATGCACCACTTACTTGATAAAAACCTGACTTAGCCATAATTCGTGCAGAAAGTGTTTGATATAAGTACCAGCCATTCATCATATAATCAAAACTCATATCTGGTGACTCTATTTCAAAAACACCCAAAGTTTTTTTCCAATAATCTTGAACATTTTTTAATTCTTTTTTAGCATTATCAATCTTAGTATATTTACTAGCCAAAGACTTATTTATAGAATCACTTAAACTGCACCCTAAAACAAACACAATATTCTTTTCTTCATTTTTATCAAGTTCTAAAGTAAACGAAATGCTCTTGATTAACATATTTTCACAAACAGTTTTTTCAATTTTTTCAGATGATGACATAAATACATTCACATTGCCATAATTAATACTATATACGTTACGCATTTTAAGATAATTATCATCACCATAATATTCAGTTA
>JAEEGL015101088.1_pt1 | contig 14424 bp, 16 predicted proteins | sample 9134231 | NCBI WGS metagenome assembly JAEEGL01 (sample SAMN16246548, study PRJNA631951) | gut metagenome | biome: gut microbiome; feature: rumen; material: fiber-attached | host: Bos | place: Iran: Karaj | collected 2018-10
CGAGAAAGTTGCATTATTACTCCATTAATAACCATTACTAACAGATTTAAACCATTTAGTAATGAAAGATACAAATAAATATAAGACAAGAGCGAAAAAAAAGTGAAAAACATTTGGAAAACGCCAAATTGTTTTGTATCTTTGTGCTTTAATAGGAAGAATGTTCAATGAAGAAAGAACAATTAATTAATGAAAAATAAAAAAAATGAAAGATAATATGAAAACTAAGTCAATTTTTGGGATTGTCCTAACGGGGGTTATGTGCCTCTGCATGATAGGATGCCAGAACGATGATTTTATGGAGAAGACCAATCCACTTCGCACGGCACAGAAGGGAGTGGTTACGGGCGACACCTGGAGCCTTACTTTGGAGGCAACTATCAGTGATGTGGCTGATACTAGGGCTGTGAAGTTAGTGACAGAGGAAGGCCAACCTGACGTACTGAATGGTTACTGGGAGGTGGACGAGCAGATTGGCGTGTATCTGAAAGGCGTCAAACTGGGATTCTTTAAGATAACTGAAGTGACTAGCGAAGATAAGAAGAGTGCCAAGTTCTACGGCACAGGCTTGTCAGATGAAGGTATGGTGGATGGTGAAAATGAGCTGACGCTGATCTATCCAGACAATAACAACGTTTGGGACTATACGGGGCAAAACGGAACGATTGACGCTATCTCCAGCACATACGACTATATGCTGGCTAAGCTGAAGGTAAACAAAAGTGGCGATAAGGTAACGGTCACAGATGCCAGTACAAGATTTACTAGCCAGCAGAGCGTTTACCGCTTCGGACTTAAGAATGGCGAGAATGCCATCAAAGTGAAGCAGCTTACGGTGAATTCCAAAAAGAACACAATTATTCAGCAGCTAGCTTTACAAAATAATGACTCATGGACTCCCACCTATGGCCCTTTGACCATTACTCCTGAGGAGAGCTCTACTACCGACCTGCTGTATGTGGCAATACTCAACGAGCTGGCTGGAACGGAGGGAGAAGACACTTATCAATTCTCTGCCATAGGAAGCGACGACAATGCACTCTATATGGGTACGAAAAATACCAAAGGAACCGAACCCGAATATGATTTCCTGGCAAGCAAAGTGCAGTTCAACAGTGCTAGGGAAGTGGCAATGGAAAAGGCGATGCTGACACCGCAAACATCCACAACTTCCGATGCGTGGTGATAGCGTTCGTATGAACCTGATAAAACAAATGCAGTGATGGAAAAGGAGAATTACGAACAGCCCGCCGTTAGGGTGATAGAGATGGAGCCTGTGATGCTTCTGCAGTCAAGCAGAGACTCTTATGGCCCTGCTCATGAAGGATAAATAACTCATAAAAAAATAGAAAATCATGGAAAAGAAGAAGTATGTAAAGCCCGCCATGCAGGTGATTAAGCTGCAAAAACATGCACCTTTGATTTGCTGGTCAGACGGTGGTCAAGGCGGCCGACCTTGAATATTTAAGAGACAAATATCGTTTCTCCAAAAAGAAAGCGTTACAATTAATTGTAACGCTTTCTTTGAACTTGTAACTCCTATTTGTCATCACTTCCCAGCTCTTCTGATCAAAATGCTGAAGACCAGGACTTCGATGGCGAGAAGGATGGCAGGGATGATGACCAGGATGGGAGCATCGTTCAGCATCGCCAGCAGAATGCATATTCCCATGATTCCCATGATGATGTTCATGACACGCGTCTGCGTTACCAACAGCTTCAACTGCTTCAGCGTGGTGATGGTTGTGGGTGGATTCAGCAAACGTGGACGGTAAGCCGAGAAGCCTATCAGGAACATCAGGAGAGTCCAAAAGCCCGATATGACAAACAGAGCCGTGGGACCCGACATCTGATCTACCTTCCCTTCCAGATTCCAGTGTGTGGGCACTAAATCGCCAGATGCCTCACGCCACAGTACGGCAGCCACTACCCAGATGGCGAGCAGCAATACCAATGCTACGAACTCCATGATGCGGTCGGTCCACGTCACAGGCAGCCGCACGTTGTAGATTTTATTCGTACGTTTCTCGTTAAACAGTCTCTTCCAGTTCATTGTTCTTTGCTTTTTTCAGCCTTCCGCTTTTGCGCAACGCCTCGTTGATAATCCATAGCAGCTGTCCGTTGGTAGAGCGAAACTCATCGGCAGCCCACGCCTCGATGGCGTCCATGGTCTTCGCATCGACACGCAGCACAAAGCTTTTGGTCACATTATCCTTCTTTGACATGCTAAGGTCGATTAAATGATTAATGATTCAACGTACCGGTATTCACCACAGGCTGTGCAGCATCGTCGCCACAGAGCACCACCATGAGGTTGCTCACCATAGCAGCCTTCTTCTCGTCGTCAAGTTCTACCACACCTTCGTTAGAGAGTTTGTCGAGTGCCATCTTCACCATCGATACGGCTCCTTCCACAATCTTTTCGCGGGCAGTGATAATAGCAGCAGCCTGCTGACGACGCAGCATCACAGCTGCAATCTCAGGTGCGTATGCCAAGTAGTTTATGCGGGCTTCCACCACCTCAATGCCAGCCAAAGCCAGACGATCGTTCAGCTTGTTCTCCAACTGCTGGTTAATCTCCTCACCTCCACCACGAAGTGTCAGCTCATCGTTCTTCTCGTCGGTATCGTCATAAGCATATTGCCCGGCTACCTGACGCAAGGCAGCATCGCTCTGCACCTGCACGAACTGCTCCAGCGCCTTCATGATGCCTGATACGCTTGCAGTGATCTGGTCAGCCCTCACATTACCCATTGCCATAGTCTGAGCATCAATCTCAAACATAGCTTTATAGGTGTCTTTTAATTTCCATACCAGCACGAGGCCAATCATGATGGGGTTACCTGTCTTGTCATTCACCTTAATGGGCTGAGCATCGAGATTCCTGGCACGGAGAGAGAGCTTTTTGGTGCTCATGAATGGGTTGATCCAATAATAGCCCGTCTTAGTGAATGTGCCACGATACTTGCCAAAGAATGTCAGCACGCGAGCCTCATTGGGTTCCAGCATGATGAAGCCTGCCCAAAGGAAGAATGACACCAGCAAAGCCAAAGGACCAGCCACGATGAGCCACCAATTCCCATAGATGATGAACAGCACAATGGCAGCAATGCCAGCCAAAGTGAGCAGCAGATTGAAGAACAGCATGGCGAAGCCGTTCAACGTTGTTCCTTGATAGTTAAATTCTTTTGTTCCCATAATTCTTGAGTATTTAAGTTGATATCATTTTGATATCGCAAAGATAACAAAATAATTCTTATATCTCCAAATATTCGGGGAACTTTTTTTTCAATAATCTTTCTCTACATAAGTAAAGAAGGTATTGCCGATGGTGAAAGTAACGCCGTGACTCAAAGGTTCTGAATCGCCTTCCTGTAAAGGATTGTCTCCCAGCAGTACGCCTTTCTCCAAAGCCTTGAGGCAAACAACGCCTCGACGTTGGAAGATTTCTGCATGAACAGGTGCCACATCACCGGCGATATCCCAAGAAAGCTGGATGGAGCAATCAACACTCTGACCCAATGTTACCACAGCCGACGGATCAGCACGCAGCCATTTGTAGAGGGCAATCTCCAGCGGCTTGATGGCTCCCCGAACCTGCAGGAAATAATGCTCACTCTTTGGCGCCTCGAAGGCGATGCAGACGGCTATCACAGTAGATGTAAACAGGAAACTGAGCAATACGAACAGTCGGAAATCAACCAATGTGTCCTGATAGAACAGCATCCAGATATACATGGAAAACAAACCCAAGAAACAGGCTATGATGAACCACAACAGACGGATGCGTACACGGGTGTGCCATGTAACACAGTACATAATGACAATTGTCATCAGAATCCAGGGCAAGCAGTCGAGTAACATGGAGTTAGTCTTGATATCCATCAAAATCGCCAGCATACAGCCTGTTGCAAAGCTCTGATATCCCAAGATTCCCGCTATGACAGCTCGCAAGAACATGTTGACAATGCGTTTTCTCCACTTGACATGTCGCAAGGAAAGCATCGACAATACAAAAGTAGTGAAGAAACTGATGCAAAAGCCAAACGAAGGCTGAAAATCCAAATGCACGGAATAGTTCAAGAGGAATTGCTCTGCCTCGAGAGTTCCCTCCTTAACACCGAAGACGAAGAACATGATTTTGGTGACCAACGGAGTGGTGTCTAAATGCATGCGCCACATGAAGAACATCCATGCCAACAGTCCGGCTAAGATACCACCCAGGATCCAATCCATATAGAAGGTGGCATTGTTGTGGTCAAGCAGGTTATGGAAATTATAGTAGTGCGACCCATGTCGGCAATTCCTGCCATGCTCCGGGCATTGATAGCCATTTTCATCCCAACAGTCTTTATGCATCACATGCTCGCATTTGGTAACAATCTCATCACCCACCTCAAAAGGTGCCTTGCAAAGATAGCAGCTTTCAGCAAGCATGATGCCATCTTTACTCATCTGTGAGCCAGTATAACGCACCACATGACGATGCAGGAAGATGCGATAACGTATCCAAGGAACCACAATCTGCAAGGTAAGCCAAATACCCATTAAAAGACAGATGGTTACCAAATAGCCACGCAAAATGATCTCCGGGAGACTTTTGCCTCCGATGATGATGGGATAAAACACACTACCAAATGAGTAATCAACCTTGCAGGTTGTAACTTTCTCATTCGTGCGGCGGTTGAAGAAATCAAGGTTGAGCTCCATGTGGTTACCACGGAACACCTTATTATCAGGCATCATAAGACTGATTTGGTAATCATCGAAGTCCATCTGGTGGTCTTTCATGAAGTCGTCACGCAGGGCAGGCCAGTCGAAAGAATTCTGTGCCAAGCCTGTTGTCTGACTTACCAACAAACGCAACATGCCCAACTCTTGCTGAGAGCCAGAAGCCCCTTGCCGCGCCAACACATTGGCACTTGTGGATGGTGCCGGAACTGACGTAGAAGGCTGTTCAGCAACCAATGAGTAATATACAGAAAGGTACTGCTGCTGCAGCAATGGTACTATCTCCGCTAATCGTTGCTGCATATCAAAATGACGGGGATCAATCGGACGATCCTCATTGTAGGTCTTACCGCTTGTAAGCACAATGAGTCCTTTATGCACAGCATCGGAAAACACACTGGTTGAGTCGGTCATCTCCTGCAGTTTGGTTAACACAGAGCGATAGAGGTAGGTGAACTGGGCATTTTGATGCTTAAAATAGTTGTCGAGGATGTAGTCGGTGGCCTCATAGGTTTCACTCACCTGGTCGCCCTGCATGAAAGCTACATAGAGCTGATTGGCATTGAGCAGGGTACGCGCCTGCCTAACATCCTCCAGCTGACTATCCACAAGAGATTGGGGCAAGCTTAAATCTACAAGCATGAGCATCTTTACTGGCGAGGCAGCAATCTGTTCCTTAGCCACATTACGGATTCCCAAAAGGATAGGTGGACGCGAATCATCCATCATCACTCCTCTAGACAAGCCTGCCTTTTGGCTGATACCCACTCTAACGGCAGCAGTATCAGAAAGCTCCAAGCCTCCTGTACTTCTACCCAGTTTCATGGTGATGTCCATATACTTGTAATCATTGGAAGTGTAGAGTTTCCTAACCTCGCACTCCACAGGCTTCTTGCTTACAGTACTGTCAAGTTTGGTAAGCATGGAATCCACATCGGGGATATCCTGCCCTGTGCAAGAAGACAGCATCAATGCCATCGTGCACAACCCAGTAAATGCTATATGTTTAATCACATTCTTCATTCTTCTTTCCTCATTTATATCGTAGGGTAGTTCTGTTGGCCACCCATCGTATTTTTCATCTTCTCAGCCTGAGACCTTAACTTCAGGAACGACTTGATACGAGTAAGCACCATATTGAAGAACATCAGCACAATGGATACGGCTGCAATATTCATCAGATAGTCCTTGATGCGCTGCAAAAGTGGCATATATGCTGCCTCCTGTATCTTGCCAGACACCACCTTCAGCTCCAAGTACTTGCTCTCCAGCCTTTCCATACGAGGCCTAAACTGCTCAAAGGCCTCAGCTGTCTGTTTGGCTTCATCATAATGTTTCTGCACATCAGCAAACTGCAACTGCTCGGCAGCCTTGACCTTCTCCAGCTCTGCCTGCAGCTTGGCTGATATCGTCAGGCTCATGGCACGACGGTAAAGGCTGCTGTAGATGGAGTCTTGCCCAAACACGAACACCTCTGCCCTATTGAACGCAGCAATCTGGTCGAACTGCTGACGCAATTTAGCTACAGACTCATTTACCGTTTGCTGCAGTGTTTGCACATCCGCTACCCTGTTAAGCAGGGAGTCATCCATAGCAATATAGTTTTGCGTCGCCTGCATGAAGGTGCTCAAACGGGTGCCAATAGACTGCATCGTCGCCTCCATCGAGCTAATGTCATTGGAAACCGACTGCAGCAAGCCTTCCGACATTGTTTCATCGTAGTCGATGCTCAGCTGCTGAGTGCTACGCAAGTAAAGCTCATTGAGCTCTTCCTGAAATAACAGCACACGGGTCTCCAGTTCGTAAGTGTTGACATACTGTTCATCCACCAACGTCTGAGCAAGCAGAGCCAAAGGCCACCACAGCCACATCACCAACAGCCCTATCTTCCATCTCATGGCTTTGTGCAATTGGTTTTAAAAAATTGCTGTGCCTGACGGAACACATCCAAAGCACGGCGTTGTTCATCTGTCTTGATGCCCTGTTGAGACACCAAGGCATCTACCTCCTGAATGACAGCCTCCCCCTTGGCAATGATGTCGCGACGTTCGATGACATCGTTGGTGAGCATCCATCGAGACACCATATTGTCAAGCTGACGAGCCTTTGTGAGCAACATACGGGCATTGACACCATCACCGCCCACGCCAGCAGTACCCGTAAGGCTCACCTCGCACTCCAAGGCAGTGATTTCACTGACGGAGCGATTATAATCCTCCCAAGCCTGGTTTACAGCAGGACAATTGCTGGTGCCCTCATGGGTAGGGAATTGCTGCACAAACAGGTTTTTCATCTCCTCAAAAATGGCAAGTAGCTCCTTGTTTGCCACCAATCCTGTGCCGAAACGGTTCTTGATGGCATCTGCACCCTTCTTGGCACTAGCAGCAGCGTTCTGTGCAGCAGCTACATCTTCATCCATGCCGAAACATGGGTCACGGCTGATGAGAACCTGATACTGCATATTGAGATCGTTGCTGAATGTTATCTCGTAACGCTCAGCCTTGCCAACACGAGTAGGCAACTTATCCATAAGAAGAATGTCACGCAGGGTCACCTTTACCATATCGCGTTTACCTGTTATGTCAAATTTCTGCTCGATAATATCGTTGACAAGCTTATAGGGTGTAGGCACAGGTTGCATGCCTTCTACGGTTATCCAACGGTTGAATACGTGGTTATTGCGAGGCAATGGTATCGAACGCTTGAACTTTCTACTGAGTTTGATTTTCGTGGCTGGGTTCCCCTCTGTGACGTATGGCAATAGCTGAGGACGCAATTTTCCGTTCCAAACGGCTGGTTTATAGCGCACCTGATCCCAAAATACGAAGAGTGAGCGATAGGAAATAAGGCTTACAGTCAGCGTATTCTCTCCTTCGTTAAAGATAAACTTCACCATCAAGTCTTTATCCCTGGCATCTTGTGACAACGTCAAGTGGTCAGTATAAGGTGACTGCCCTCCGACAGTGATGGTTTTCATTGTCTGAGCGGCAACGCCATGCATCAACAGGCACATACACCCTATCAACCCTATTTTTTTTATCATTCCGTTCATTTTCAATCTATTGATTAAAATAAATCCAACCATTCGGTTCGCCTTGCAAAATTACCCAGGATGCTACTTTCAAATCCTCTGGATAAGGAGGCTCTTGTACCGCATGATATATATCGTACCGTAAATAGTCTGCCACTCTCATCACCCCCCACACCAAGTCGGTAAAAGTGTCTGCCATATTGATGCAGACGCGTCCGGCAAATGCACCGAAATACCGGATATTGGGATGCCACGGATGTGGTATCGGCCTACCCTGTTCATCCTCGGTAAGAAACTGGAAGGCTGGAGGAGCATCCACTGACGGATAACCATCAGGCAGTTGGATACTCATCAAATACCCTGTGGCAAACTGCGGAGGATTGCTTACACGTGGATCATCCAATCGTTCCACATCGCTCACCCCACAGATACTTTTCAGCCGATAGTGCACCAGGTAACTTGTTGGCATCCCCGCTGCATTACGTTTCGTTATCTCGTAACTGATGTCCTCTCTGCCAGCAAGCCTTTTCTCCATGAGTTGCCACTCGGCAAGAAGCCTTCTGTTTCTACCGTTGACCATCATCCTGGAAATGGGTCAGGTATCAGGAACAACTTATCCCCGTTGTTCACATTATAATCCTTCAACTTCTTGTCGGTCTTGCCAATGCGAGGCCTCAACACTCTCACTTCATTCACTACAGGGTCTTCCTTACCAAAGAAATAATCCAAGGGAGCACCCGTCTGGTCAATGGAAGGAAAGTCGAATATCAATCTTCCATCGCTGCCCACAGCATGCCGCAAGTTCGTCATCAGCTGACTCAGTGGTGCATCAGGGTTCACTACCCTAAACCTCACCGTCTTGTTCTTATACGTTATATCCAAAAAGTAATCTTCCATCTCTAATTATATAATAATAAATAATGAAACGACATAGTTTTCATTGTTCATTGTTCAACTTTTATCAACACTGTTATAGGATAGACATTCGCACTGCGAACCTCCATCATCTTCTGTATCAATATCTCTACCTGCTTTATCTTATCACTAAAGCTACGAATCACGAACGAGTTGTTGGCCAGTGTAATCTCCACCACAATCTCATATCCACAAGACCTCAACTCCGGCTTCTGTCGGCGACTCACTGTGATGCTCCTCACCATATCGCGAGTGATACCATAATGAGTGAGCAGTTCATTATAACAGAAAAACTTAATGTCAGCTGGTGTCACCACACGATCTTGGGTAGCCAAGTAATAACGTGAGAGGCTTGCTTCAGCACTCTGTTCCCTGATTTCATTCAGTCCCATCACCGGCTCGGCAATCTGACGCGTCTTGGTTGTATCAACTCCTGAAGGAGCCACAAACTTGCTGGAGCTATTGAGCAAGGTATTGATAACAGCTCCGCTAGTGGTGAGGTATGAAACATCCACACTATAGGACTCATGTGTCGAAGCCTTGATGGGACGAAGCATGAGATACACACCAGGCGTCACCTTCAGTCTATCTTTACCTATCACGTCTATCAGTGACACTAAAATATTCTGCAAAGACAACACGGTCTTATCATTGAAACCTTCAGGCAGGTTGCGATAAGCAATAAAGTCTGAACGATATCTCATCACCAACGAATTAAGCAATCCCATCAATCGACCTTGGTCGAAACGGTCGGCAGCTACACGGCGCACATCAATTAACGCATCAGCAAAAATCTGTTCCTCAGCAGGACGTACTGCGTGCAAGAACTGTTGTCCCGTCTGTATTTCATCTGAGTTGGCACCCGTCACTCTCACCACGGGAGAAGCCTTCGAGAGTGTAGCTGTCTGCTTACGAGCATTCACCAATATTGTGGTGTTTAACAAGAAACTTTCCCTGTCTAACACAAATTGGTCATTGATACCAGAAAACTCCAATATCAAGTCAACAGATTCCATCTCCATCTGCATCATCGGCTTGCTCGCATCGTTTTTCTTTATATAAAACATCCTCACATTCTGACGGGCAAACAGGTCCAAACACGTTGCCGAAGCATTGTAAGTCTGAGTACGATTATATAAGATAGAATCCAGACCAAAACATTCGTTTAGAGGCAGTTCGCTAAAGTCCCAAGGTTTAACAAGTCGAAGTGTCTGCCCACCGACAGTGATCTTCAAATCCTGAAACCATGCGTTTCTGATAGTGAAGCACAGTCCTGACAAGTCGGATATTGCCTGCTTAAAGGTCAGTGAAACCTTCCAACGTCGGCCATCTATTCTTGATATCGAACGCACTCGCGCATTCAACAAGCGTGTCTCCAACAATGGGATAAACGTATAGGCAGTTCCCTCCAGGGTGAACTCACTGTTCTCGTTAAGCACTATTTCTTGAACGCCATCTTCTAATGCCAGCTGAACTGCAGCAGTTGCTGGTACAGCATGTCCCACCTCATACGGCACCAACAAATTGGCGAAATCCTGCAGCACCTCCTGCTTGATCTCTTCCAAATCGCTGGCAGACTCATTAGCCTGATATGCCAAAGCGGTGATCAGCAGTCGCATGACAGGGTCGTTCTCCAACCCCTCCAAAGCGTCGTTTCTATCGCTTTGTCTCCAAACATTCACTGCTTCACGCAACAGTTCCTCTGCCCTCTGCCTGGTTTCAAACACAGTCTGTTTCATCCTAACTCCAAATCTTCAGTATATTCGTATATTCATATTCTTTATTCGTAGAAGCAATCACTCCTTTTATAGTGACATACACTTGACGCTCCTCACGCATATAAGTCATACTGGCGGTAACATCACGCAGCCGTTTCTCGTTGGCAATAACGGCTTCCTTTAAGTCTGCCGCATAAGTATTCATATTCTTCGACGAACCCGTGATCTTCTTGTCATACAATCCCTGAATGCCATATACGCCACCAGAATCGTTGCTGTCGAACACCACACCTTCATGCTCATCGAAGATTTCAAAGCGCACGTTATTGAACACAAAGCCGAACATAGGATCGGATGCCGAACTGAACAATCGAGTGGTCAACAACAACTCTATCGAAGCATCAATGCTTCGTTTCAGGCTTCGCTCCTTGGCCAGTCCCGAACTCGTCACTCTCAATGGTAATGCAATGTTCGTCATTTTTTTATCATATTATTATATCAGTGGCACAAACGGTTCTTCTTCCGGTTCTGGCACATACAATGCGTTATACAAGTTGTCGAACAATTCGAAGTACATTCTCTCAAACAGGCTTTGACTGAGTTCATCACTCATCACAGCCACATGCTCATTCAAGTCATTGTCCAGCTGTATGCCTTTCTCCTGCAACAAACCAGTCAAATGCTTCTCCAACTCCATCCTAAGCGTTTCATTGATATAAGAGGTTATCTCCTCCGACTTTTGCTGCACCTCTGTCTTCAATTCTTCCTTCATGTCGGCCAACAACTTCTCTATCAACTCAGGATGCAAACGACTATAGAGTTCTGCCTTAGCTTGTGCCAACAATGCCTCATAGTCAATGGTATTGTCTTCCAACACAACAGCATCGAGAACTGTAGTTGTACCTGAAAAGAAATCATCCAGCCACTGCAACCACAATTGTATATCCACATAGCTCACCAGTGGCACTTCCACGGGGTTCTCCTGGTGACGCGACAGTATATAGTAGTCGATAGCCTGTGCTATTTCCTGCATCAACGTCACAAAACCTTCTACGCTACCGCGCATATCATAGCCTTTAAGAAGGAACAGGTAGTGTAACAGGGCACGTTTTCCCTCTCCTTCTTCCAGGTTAGGATGCTGTGCCAACCGCTGTACATGATCAGTAAATTTATTAGCATATGCTTTAAAACGATCATCAGTCTCAAGCACCAAACATGGGGGAATGAAGTCGGTATCTATGCTCAACAAACCATCTTTTGCTTTGAAACGCACCAAAGGTAGCATATCACCCTGCTCAATCTCCTCCTGAGTATGGATGTTGTAAACATAGCGGGGAGTAATATAAGGTATTCCTTCGCTCTCAAACTCACGCTGTTCGTCGGTAATACCTACAGTCAAGTAATAACGGTCGCCAAACAACATGGGTATATCTACTGACAAGTCCTCATCAGCATCTACCAATTTACCAGAAGGGAGCAAAGCCATACACCTGAAGTTATCAGCTTCAAAATGATTCTTAACAAATACTCCTTTACAGACAAACGGCATATCAGGCAGTCGGCCCATGCGTACGGCTCCTACAGCTGCTCGCAAGGCAATGCGATGCTTTATATCACCTACAACAGCTACACCCCGCATAGCTTTTGCAGTGACCTCCATGCCTGGTTTCCAATTTACTCTTGCATTTATATCCATAATTATCAATTGTCAATCGTCAATTGAGCTTAGCTCAATGTCAATTAGTATTTTGTTTCAGTATTATAGTCCAGCACCAATCGTTTATCAATTTGTTGAGACGCCCCATATTCTTTCACCAAAATTCGGCACATCACCTCCATAGGCATGAGCCATTCTGTAATAAAGTTTCGTAGGGGTTCTAGCGACTCATTCTGTTGTTTATACCCCTCAGCGGTAAGTCCTGGAATAAGCACATCATAGCGCACCATAGGCAACCACCTGACAGTATTGTCGGTGTGACTATACCGCCCTATCTCCATCTTTACCTCGCAGTGCAACACTGTTTCCAAGAGTTGACGTACAAAACCAAAGTCACCCCTCCTGTTGCTCACAAAGGGGAGCATTACCGCTACCTCTTTTACCAATGGGTCTTGTTCCTTACTCATATCGAACCCGAAATAAGTAAGCAACACATAATCCAATTTCTCTTCCAAAAGCTCACTTACCTGCCGTTCTACAAAGAGGCTTTGTTTGAACCAATAGGTGTCAATCGGCATAAAAGCCTCCCTAAGCAAGTGGATGCGCTGTTCAAGTTCTTTAAACTTAGCTCGCATATCTTCACCCTTCAGTTCATCCTGTCGGTTGTACAGACCTTCCGGCAACAAGTTTAAGAATCCGTCACGGCTCATCTCCACTTCTTTTGCATCCTCATCAAGGAACAAAATGTCTTGGGTATAGTTCCGATAGAAAGAGCCCATATTACGAGCCTTCCATTGTTGCTCCAATTCCGGATAGAGGTGGTTCAACAGCACCTCTGCCCTGATATGCGGTATGTTATTTTCTATATTCATTTCATCTCAACATAACGGTCTTTCCCATCAACCTTAACACAGAGAACATCCTGTTCAGGTATCCCTAACGCAGCTAATGTCAATCCTTGATAAGGGAAGCCACTATCTATGCGTCTATACTCATGTTGGTACAGCCCACTCAAAGGAATACCAGACAATCGTTCATGCTGCTCCACAAAACTCTCAACTGCTCTGCCTGGAAGCATTACCTCCCATTGTTGGTCTGTGGCACGCTCTGAGACAAAGTCCACAAAACAGTCATTTCTCAGGCAGATTTCCACATCTTGAGCTTTCAGCTCCTTATAAAGCACTTGCAACGCCTCGCCTACAGACATCTCTCGATGCACCTCGATATGCTCCACTGGTTCCCAACATTCATGCTCTACACAATCATCATCCCAAGCCTGGAAATCCACCAACCGTGTTGTCAAATGTTCTCCCTCATAGTAGAACATCTTACCACATAGGGACTCTAAACTGCCATCGTTCAAGGCATCGCGCTGCAGCAATTTAAGTGCCTCTTGTACCTGCACAGCTCCAATTATTGAAGCAATCAGTGAGGTAGTAGGCGCAGTGCCAGCCTCTTCATGTCTTCGGATGAAACCCATGCATGGCGCTCTCCGTTTCAAATCTTTCAATCCTTCAGGTCCCAAGTTACATGCATAGCAGTTTACACCAGGCACGAAAACTCGAACAGTACCTTCCAGTTCATTGATGCCACCATCTACCCATGGTACCCCTGCCCTCATGCAGAGACGATTGATGCAGAAACGTGCCCATTGGCTATCTACACAGCCAATTACCACGTCCATCCGCCTGATCAACCCCAGACCTACATCATAAGCGACATCGCCCCTGATGGTCTTTATATCTAAATTTGCATTCAACTCTAAAAGCCTTTCCTCAATCACGTCAGTCTTATATCGTCCTTCTAATGCATCAGTTTTTCTGAACAGCACTGAACGTGTCAGATTGCCAATCTCAACGTGATCAAAATCCACAGCCACAATATGCTGAACGCCCATTAATGTCAGGTTCTTTAACACCTCATTACCCAACGCGCCACAGCCGACAACCATGACATTAACCCCTCTATCTACTGACCATCGAGCTTCGCCCCTATTTCGTTGTGACTCGTTATAGTTCACATTCATTCAAACTCATTAATATATACATAACTCTCAACTCCCTACTCCCAAACCCTAATCAATTATCAAAGTTCAGTGTTTTGGCAGCTTTCTCGTCCATCGCTTCATGCTTATCCTGTTGCTCTTTATCTTTTTCCTCTTGTTTTTTCTGCCAACGCTGATAAGCCTCCTCTATCTCCTTTTCTTTGTTCTCCCGATAGGTCTTAATAATGTCTTTATGTTGATTATACGCCTGCTCCAAGTTTTCTTTCGCCTCATCAACATCATTAGGGCTCTCACCCTCCATCTTAGAAAGCAGTCTAACGGTATAATCGCTCTTTGTTTTATCCAACTGCATGCCACATTCATCATA
>JAEEGL016270372.1_pt1 | contig 14424 bp, 14 predicted proteins | sample 9134231 | NCBI WGS metagenome assembly JAEEGL01 (sample SAMN16246548, study PRJNA631951) | gut metagenome | biome: gut microbiome; feature: rumen; material: fiber-attached | host: Bos | place: Iran: Karaj | collected 2018-10
CCTCGCCGCGATCGCCGAGATAGCCGCGAACTACAAGGTGTCGGGCATCCACCTCGACTATGTCCGCTGGCGCGACTTCCCGTCCACCCGCAACACGCCCGCGTGCATGGCGCGCTTCGCGGAGGCGCACCCGGGCGTCGCGGACCCGTCCGACTCCATGCTCTTCGACTGGCGCGCGCGCGTCATCGGCGCGTTCGTGGCCGAAGCGCGCAGGCGCGCGCTCGAGGCGCGTCCAGACACGGTCATCACCGCGGCGGTGTACGGCAAGTACCCGTCGTGCGTGGACGCAGTGGGCCAGGACTGGCTTTCGTGGCTCGAGACGGGCATCGTCGACTACATTCTCCCGATGGACTACACGGAGAGCCTTGATCAGTTCGCGGAGTGGACCGGCGAGCAGGCGCGGACGCGCTCGCAGGCGATGAAGGTGATAGCCGGCATAGGCGTCACGGCAGCGGAGTCGAAGCTAGACGCCGCCGCGGTCGTACGCCAGATCGAGGTCACCCGCAGGGCAGGGCTCGCAGGGTTCGCCCTCTTTGACCTCGACGACACGCTGGAGAAGGACATACTGCCGGCGATAGGCGGAGGGAAGTAGTTCAAAGTTCAAAGTTGAAAGTTCAAAGTTGAAAGTTTGAAGTTTGATGTTTGAAGTTTGATGTTGAAAGTTCTAAGTTCAGAGTTTGAAGGACACGAGGTGAAGGACAAATGAAGATAAACGTCGCAACGCACAACAAGCACAAGCTGGAGGAAATAGCCGCGATATGGCCGGAGGCGGAACTGAACGCGGAAGACACGGGCGCGGAGGAAACGGCCGAGACATTCGCGGGGAACGCACTGATAAAGGCCAAGGCCCTTGCCGCGCTGCACCCGGGCGAGTGGACGATGGCGGACGACTCCGGCCTGGAAGTCGAGGCACTCGGCGGAGCTCCGGGCGTGCGCAGCGCGCGCTATGCAGGCGAGCCGACCAACACGCCCGCGAACAACGCGCTCCTTCTCAAGAACCTGGCAGGATGCGCGAACAGGCGCGCGCGATTCACCTGCGCCATTGCGCTCGTGTCGCCCGACGGCGCAGAGCGCGTCGTCGAGGGGCACTGCCCGGGGACGATCTCCGAGACGCCGTCCGGCGCGAACGGATTCGGGTACGATCCGCTGTTCGTCCCCGACGGACATTCCAAGTCGTTCGCCGAACTCCCGCCGGAGGAAAAGAACAAGATATCCCACCGCTCCCGCGCCCTCGCCGAGGCGAAGAAGATCGTCGCCTGAACGGCACGCGCATAGTACAGACAAAAAAAGAGGCGTCCGGTCGGACGCCTCCTTTTTCCATCGAGATTTTCCGGCTCTTACTTCTTGACGAGCTTGCGCACCGCCTTGTGCGAGCAGAACGTGCGCTCGGTGTAGAGCTTCGAACGCCACGACGGCGTCTTCTTCACGACCTCGATCTTCTCGATCCAGGGCGAGCCGAACGGGAAGAGCTTCTCGACGCGGACGCCGAAGCTGTCGCGCGAGACGGTGAACGTGCCGGAGCAGTTCTTCTGGCCGTTGTCCACGGCGAGCACCTTGCCGGTGAACACCTGCAGACGGGTCTTGTCGCCTTCCTTGATTCGGACGGAAACGGAAACGGTGTCGCCGGTGTGGATCTCGGGGAACTTGCGCTCCGCGATCTTGTCGGCCGTCTCCTTGTTGATCTTGTCAATGAGCTTGATAGCCATGATTCACCTCGTTTCCCGTTAGGCCTTCTTGGCCTTCTTCTGCTGCTTCGCGACCTTGCGGGCGTGGTGGGGCTTCAGCTCGGGGTTGCGCGCCCTGCGGATGAGCGAGGCGACGGTCTCGGACGCCTTGGCGCCCTTGGAGAGCCAGTAGTCGCAGCGCTCGAGGTCGAGCTTGAAGTTGTTCTCCTTGAGCGCGGTATCGTACCAGCCCAGGATTTCCAGGAACTTTCCGTCGCGCGGCGAACGTTCGTCAGCCGCCACGATACGGTACGCAGCGTGGTTGTTGCAACCCGTGCGACGCATTCTTAGTTTGACCATTTTTTTGCTTTCCTCTCGATGTGAGGGCCGTAGAATACCAAAAACGCGGCGACAGCGCAAGGGGGAAAAACTAAAACCGAATTTTCGTCCGGCATTTCGCCTGCTTACTGCTTTCCGCGGCAATCCTCCGCGTACCGCTCGCGCAGAAGCTCAAGGGCGACGATCGACCGCTCTCGTACCTTTACCGCCCAAATACCAGCCCATATCCCCAGGACAACGTCATACAGCTCATTGCACACCAGCCAGACTAGCACCTCACGCCAGCGCCGTCCGAAATCCCAAAAATACGACAGGGCGCTGGATATTATCAACCACGTGCAATACATTGTCACCGCATATCCGGCAATGCACGTCAACACTCCAATAAAATACTTCCCAATGTAGAAGAACCCGCCTCCATGGAAATACAGGCATCCGACAAACGCATCCCAACCGCTCTTGTCCACGTACTCCTGAAGCTTGACCATCTCTTTCATCACCTGCTGAAAGGACTTTTGCCTCAGCTCTTTATCAATCCAAGACCTCACGTACTCTTGTTCTGCTGTAGTAAGAGCCATGCATTACCTTCTTCTTTCGACTTGAAGACATGTAGTATGGTTGCGTCAGGGGTCTTCACCTGCCATGGATAGCGATAATATGCCGCCTTGATCCTTGAATACTCCGAAGACCTTCCCAACCTGCTGAGTATCATCCGGACAAGGACCCTGTGGCATGGTACGCTCATGAAGTTTTTGAAAGACTCCACCCTAAAAGAACGGGCATTAAGGCGAAGAAGCACCGAATAAATCCGGCATTTTTCGCCGTATGTCCCGTGGATGCCAAGTGCCCCATAGAGCAGCAAGGCACCCACGGTTGCCGTTACGGCAGAACAGAAAACAAGTCCGGACCGAAACAACACATACGCCATTCCGAATGATGCCAGCGCCATTGCGTCAAGCAATAGTGCGTAGACATTGACAGCGGCCCAGAACATGATTTCAGGCAGCATAGCCTAGCGATTCGACAAAAGAGTGTTGAGTGTTGCGTTGGTGATCTCCATCGCTTGGTTCCTACCTCCCTTGAGGACAAAACCGTAGACGACACCGCTGTTCGTGGCTATTGCGAACATGTACTTGGGGCAGAAGCAAAGCAGCTGCGCCACAAACCCATAGTCCACAGACGCTATTGCGGTCGGCATCAGCGTGGAAAACGTAGCCTTGGCGTCAAAGCAATACAGCATCTTCTGATGCTGCTCGATTACGACACGTCTGTTGGTGATCGTAAGCTTGCCCCAACGCTTGCACCCGAACAGTGTTGCTATTGCCGCGATAATTTTCGCAATGATGTTAACGATGATGTTTGTAGACTGAGCATACATCTCAGTCTGAAGGGAAGCGACGAGTACTTCACCGTCTATGAGCTCAAGATCCGACTGACTGGCCATCTTTCTTTTCCTTTGCTTGTTTTCCCGTTTTACAAACTGACTTAGGCGGGGACAACCTCAATCAGTTTTGAAGCATCAGCTTCAAATCCCAATTATTTAATGCCATTCAACTTAAAATACCAATCAAGTCCTGTAGCATTCACTTTATAACCGAGTTTCTGGCAGCAATCTCTAACACCTTTCCAAGCCCATGGATCACTTTTGTCGAATTTCAGCGCCTGAATGTAGGCTATGAGTGCGTCTTCAGGTTTGTTCTGGGCCTTCAGCACACCTCCAAGATAGGCCCATTTCTTCTCGCCGATTGGGTTGATACATATCGACTCGGCGAGCAATGTCAATATCCTAGGAACATCCTTTCCCTTCTTATAAAGCACCTCAGCATCGGCAAATCTTCCACCGTCATTCTCGTTCCAGCGCGGGTAGAACATATCAGATTCGCTCTTTTTGTGCGTCTTCCAAAGCATATTGGGATACTCATTGAACACAGAATCCTTAGCAGGCTCCCAATTTATGATCTTCTCAACTTCTGCAACGCCATCCTTCTCATCCTCATTGACTTCTTCCACCACGAATTTCCCAGTTCCAAGGATGAAATCGACAACGGGGCAGCCAAGCATGACATTGAACTTCCGCTTCTCCACAGGCGTCTTGAAATTCTCATGTGCCGACTTTAACGCCACCAGCCAATCAGCATCCGTTCTCTCATTGACAGCGAGAGATGTCTCCAAGGCTCGGTTTTTCGCAGCTTTCAAAGGCCCAGCCTCAAACGCATATACAACCTTCCTCGCGTTTGCCAATTCCTCATCCTTCACGACAGTCCGCTCAACTTCAGGGACACTGAACACAGGTTCCGGCAGGAGCCATGTCGTCAATGCCTTGCAAAACGGAGAATTAGTGCATATTATCCTCTCCGGCGCAACATACTCACGCAATGCCCGCAACACTGCAGAGAGCTCCTTGGCTTCTTTGTCCTCTTCCTCCGCATCTGCATCAACATCCCACTTGATTTCCATAAAGACGTAATTCCCTACCTCCGTAGTAGAGGATGTGAATGCCGAGGAGGACTCGCCGAAAACCCGGCGAGCCTCCTCGGGTGTGAATGCAGCTGACAACGTCAACTGACAAATACAAGCGCAGGTCATCAATATCCGCTTCAGATTCATACATTCACACCTCATTTGCAGTTCAAATCAACCACTCAGTCTTCATCGTCGTCATCGACTATGGCCTGAGCCCCCGTCTTGAGCTCACCTTTCGTCTTTGCATCCTGCACCGCGCCAGTTTGCTTAAATCCAGTACCCCATTTCGCCCTCGCCTTGGCACGCTCCTCCTGCTTCTTTCTCAGATCGGCATCGGCTTTCCTCGCACCCTTATCACGCGCGGCCGGGTTGTCTTTAGAGTCTTCAAAACGCTTCTTGAGCCGACTATCATAACCGCGTTTTTCCTCCTGTGCTGTATTGACTTCAATTCCTAATTCTGTCGCGCGCGTCTTAATATCTGCCAACGTCTTGGCACTGCCAGTATTAACGCCGTAGACGACGACCTGAATATCAAGTCCAGACGGAGCATGCCGTACCGTGCCGCTGTACAGTTCATTGTTTCCAGAAATCATGATATCCTTGAACGATTCACTCTGCTCCTTTGAATAGTCTTCCAATGTCTGGTACTCCTTTGTACCGTTTGCTCCGACTTTCGTCTGGGTCAACGTCTCCAGCTTCTTGGAGCTCCTTGCATCGGCATAAAGCGAGAACATCACTTCAGCCTTGGCCTGAAGTTCTGCAATCTCGCGCTGGGTGTTGTTGTCGTCAGAGTCATCCATCACAGGAGCGCAAGCGATTCCAAGGAACCACATGTTGCCCTTGTCGTCGATGAACTGACGAGGCCCAATCCACTGCGCAATTGCGCCCTTGTCCTCCTTGGACTGGAGCCACTGCTTCACAGAGCGCTTTCCGGGCTTGAACTTCATCTCCTCACCCTTGAGAATGCTTCCGGCCGCTTCCATCATCTCGCCACTCCAGGCATAGAGAATCGCAATCTGATACTTGTACTTGCCGTCGCTTCCGCGAGAGATCGATTCAGCCTGCTGAAGGACAGTGCATCCGTAGATCGGCATCTCGGAAATGCTGGAGATGCTGGACTTCATCTTGCTCTTGACAGTACCCTTTAGCGACTCGGCTTTCTCGGCCAGTTCCTTGTAGGACTTTTGGGCATCCTCAAACAGAGATTTCGCCTCGGCATAGTCGGCCTTCTTCTGGGCATCGAGCTTCTCGCCAAGATTTTCCTTGTCTGCCTTTGTGAACCACGATGAAATGACCGCAACTAGTTCGCTTGCCGTTATGTCATCGCGTGCCGCCAGTTTGTCGGCCAGGTCCTTGTCAAGTCTAGCGAGGTTTTCACGAGCAACCTCAAGGGCCTTGTTCATTTCCCTGTTTTCCTTCTCAAGCTGTTTCGCTATAGGATTGCCAGGGATTTCCAGAATACGCGAACCAGACATCTTGCTCATAATACCTTCGATGATTTTTGCTTTGCCCATTAGGCACAGCTCATCCATCTTGGCCTTGCGGAGCTTGAGAAAATCTGTCGAGACCTTAGGGTTCTTTATGTCAAAATCGATGTGAGCCTCAACAACTATGCGATCTCTCTCTTCGTCATATCCAGCCCCCCAGTCCTTGGTTGCAAGATAATCTTTAATTGCTTTTTCAGCAGTTGGAGCTGGAGCAATTTCCTCGGCCAACGCCTGTTGCATCTGTTCAACACCAGCCCCCTGTCCAGCAGGAGGTGGCATTGCCGCTTCTGCGGCAGCGGCCGGAGTCCCTTCAGCAGCGGATGAAGCCTCACTTCCGAGCTCCTGTGCATTGACGGCTACCGCAACAACGGCAGACATCGTCGTAATTAGCAGTTTCTTCATTTGTTTTCTCCTTTCACTGTGTTAACATCGGCACGAGAACATCCCGCCCCTAACCTTACTTTGACTTTTCTCTAATCCATTCTTGCAATGGTTCGACTATTCCAGACAAAGTCCCCTTCAGCAGATCTGCATCTTCGTCTGCAGCCAGCATCTCATCAATTGCATCGTTATCCAAGGTAAGAGTAAGGGTGTCATTCGCGGCTGTGGTTCCAGTGCGAACGTTGGTCAGCCGGAAACTCAACACTATCTTCATCGACTTGACCTGTCCGAATTTCTTCGTGACCTTATTCTGCCCAAGCTTGCTGGAATAGGAAATCTTATCAAGACGAGTCGACAGGATATAATCACATGTCAACATCTGACCGGCCTGCAATAACTCTGAACTTGGAGCCATGCCCGCCCCGACCAGCGCTGCCGTCAAATTGTTGTTAGCGATAGCCTTTTTCATGTCTTTAGTTGTGCAAACCTTGAATTTGCTGGAGCCTGCAAGCGCACCGCACAGAGCATCCTCAGTAACACCAGCAATTTCTCGTCCGCTAACGGTTCTTTTCGGCCCCACTTTGATCATTTCCGCCTTAAGTTCCACCGAGGCCTCCGGCCTTGTCACCAGTATCACCGCATCAACACCCGCGCGGGGACTGATGATTCGCGCATGGACATGCGCCTTCACGCCGTCTTTGACAGGCACTGCTGAAATAACCTTGTATTCCCGCACGAATCCCGCCGTCTTGGTTTTCGTCGTTGTATCCAGTGTTGTATTTTTCCTTTTGACCTTCGCATCGCCGTCAGGACCTGACACACTCATTTCTGCAGAGTGCGTCTTCAGATTCTTCTCGCCGGACATGAGCTCTCCATATACCATGGAAACCGCTCGCTTGAGCGCCTCGTCAATCGCGGAATCCTTGTCCGCCTTAACCCCATCACTTGCGACCCAGTGGTCCGCAAGCTGCGCTTCAGTCAAAGGGGTCGCACACTCGTCGTCTATAGCACAAGCCACGCTAGCCAACATAGCACAGGCGATAGCGGGCACTAAATTTAAAATGTTCATTCTTTTCCCCTTTTTGCGTTATTGTACGATTCCCATGCGCAGGCGGAAGTCCGCGCAGTCTTTTTTCGGGGCGATGGAGGTGTACGTGCCGTCATCGCCCGGTATCAATGTAAGTTTCTCCCATCCAGCGTGATCGGGATCCATGATGACAACGCCGTTCGCATCCTGCCAGTCGAAGCGGTAGCGGGTGCGGATGGGCGAAGCCGTTAGGTTTTTCACAAGCACCTGAATGCGCTCGTAACCGTCGTTCGTACGCGAGCGTCGGACATCCTGCACCGCCACCCATTGGTGGAGATTGCCGTCTAGGATGACCTGGTTGAACGACTCGTGATTGACTTTGGCCACGGGATTCGCCGTAGACAGTGCATTGACCTGCGGTACATAAGGCGGTGGTGCGGGCTGCACGGCGACCGCAACTTCCGGCTGCACCACCTCTTCGGTGGCACAGCCGGCCGCAAGCACACACAGGCAGGGAATGACCTTCATCATCATTCGCATGGATGGCATCCTCCTTACTTGCCGATGGTAACGGTGAGCGTGTCGCCGTTTTTCTTCGCCCAATCGTCAGTGATTTCGATTTCATCGCCGAGAAGCTCGGGGATGATCTCGGACACCTTGCACCAGACATCGTCGAGATCGCCATACTCCTTGTTCGGCTTTACGACACAGGAAAGCGAATCCTTCACGACCTTCGTCTGGTCCGTAATACCCGCCGCGACAAGCGCCTTCTTGAGCCCGTTGCGGACCTTGATCTTGATCTTCGAGTCGACCTGCGAGCAGTTGATGACGAGCTTCATCGGACCAGAGGGGCGCTTAGCCTTGCTACGCATGGCCTTGACCATGTGTGTTAGATTCGCACCTGCTCCTTCGCCATTCAGAAGTGCAAACATCGCCGATTCGGCGCATCTCGCAAAATCCGCCATGATCATGTCAGGCTGCGTGTTCCGTGAAATGAGTGAGAAGTCTCGCGTTCCGACATTCACCGTCTTGTTGGCCGCGAGCTCCTTAAAGTTCAACGCAACCCTTGTGCGGATCTTCCGTGTGTTGGGATCAAAAGCGAGCGTATCGATGCGATAGTAGAGCGCAATCGCGTCGGGGTTGTTCTCCTGAACGGTTCTGAGGAAATTCGGCGTAAACGTGAACCCCTTCGTGTCGCCGTTGACATTGTAGCTGACGCCAACGAGAACAGGGTCTGTCTTCTTCATGTCCTCGTACTTCTCGTTATCCTCGAGAAGAATAACCGAGAAACCGTACTCGCCGATCTTCTTTACGAGCGCATCGCGGATGCGCCGCTGGAACATGTTGTAGCGCGTGAAGAAGAAGTTGCCGACTTCGTCGCCCAGCTGGATTTGTCCGGCGTCCGGTGGCTCTTCCATCACGAAGATTTCAAGCGATGAGCCGTCAGCGGCCGCATTGAGATCAATGCCCTCGCCCTCAAGCCACTTCGCGATGTCCTCCTGCTTGATCGTCACGGTGTAGGAGCACGTCAGTTCGCCGTCCTCGTACTCCTGCTCGTCGGCTTCGATGTCCTCAATGAACTTTGCGTAGGAGGACATGGCCTCGGAGACCACCTTCTCGGTAATCTTGTCGTTCCCCATCTTGTCGAGGTATTTCTTGACCGCGGCCTTTTTGCCTTGCACCTCGCATTGTTTCTTCAGCGCTGAGTTGTTAGCTCCGGCAACTGAAACCTTGACCGTTACCTCTTCGTCACCGGCAAATACCGACATCAGCATCGCACACGCGACTACCACAGCCATCATGATTCGTTTCATACGATTTCCCTCTGCTTTCATTTCAGTCGAATAGCATTAGATGTTATTCCGGAGGCCTCTTGATTGAAACCTCCGGTTCTGGCAACCGCTAGTCAGTCCAACTTCGCCTTCTTCGCCGCCTTGTTCTTCGCCTTCGCAGTCTGCTTCAGACGTGCACTTTCTCCCATCGCCAGGTACACGCGGGAAAGTCCGAGGGCATATTCTAGCGAAGGCTTCACGTTGAACGCGAACCGATGGTATTCCATCGCTTCATCCATGTTCTGCATCGCCTCGTTGCAGATGCCGAGCGCATAGAAGTAGATGTCGAGGTCCTGTCCCGCGAGATAGGCCAGCATCTTGTCGTTGTACGTCGCCGAGGCCTCCAACACGCGGGCGGCTTCGTGCGCCAGACCGAGCGTATAGTCGTGAAGGTTGAACTCGCTCTTCAGAAGTTCGTTGAGCAGACGTTCGTCGTAGCCATCGATCTGTTTCTCGGAATCCGGGACGGGGTAAGAGCATTTCTCCGCGAACTCCGGCAGGAAGCGGACGAGTTTCTCGCATATCTGCTTCCCAAGCTTCTGGCGAAGCATATAGAACGAATAGTCCTTAGCAGATTTGAACGCTCCGTTCTTGAGCAGGTTCAAGAGCCGCGTGTCGCCGATATCCGCCGATACGTCGAACGTTGCCTTGGACGGCGCAATCTTCGCGGACAGGCTCTTTGATACGCATTCGGCGAGCATAAGCTTGGCCTGAAGTTCCGTCGGCATAGAGATGGTCTCCTGCGTCAAGACAAGCTTGCCGTTAGCGTCGACCTTGCGGTTCTCCTTGTTGTCCTCAGTCTTCTCCACGGCCTGATCTTCCTTCTTGCCGCCGAGAAGCCCGCCAAAGCCCGCCTTCAGCCCAGAGGCCATCGCCGCGCCTGCATCGGCAAGTGCCTTGCCGGCATCCGCGAGCGACATCGACTTGGGTGCGAACATGTCCTCGTACGCAGTTGTGCTCTTCTCGTCCTTGCCTGTCTTCTGGAGTCTTGTCACGGCGTTATCGTCCTTGACACCCACTCCTGCACAGTCAAGTTTCATTTCTCCGTTCATCAGCGTGAAACCATAGTTCGTGACCTGGTAGGTATCCGTGATCTTCACAATGTCGCCGCTCTTCTCTAGTCGGTAGATTGAAAGCGTCAGCATCAGCGTGGCGTTCTGCACCCGGTAGTCAAGCATCTTGAGGACATCCTTGCGTTGCGTAGTGACCTTCGCGATCGCCTGGACCTCCTTGCCTCCCAACCCTCCTTTCTGCATGTAAGGAACGTTGTTCCATGTCTCAAGGGTGTACTTATGCGGATACTGCCCCTTTGTCTCTGGCGTGACCTGCCACCAGAGGCGACCGTAGATGACGGCGTCAAAGCGCTTCTTCGGCCTCGCCTCAGTCTCATCGTGGATTTTCTTTTCAACATCCATATCTACGATTTGATACATAGGTGAGGAATAGAACGCTGACGCCACGGACCGCTTCACGAGCGCACATGTCTCGTCGTCCGCCGCCATCTTCCCAGTAAAGGGATCACCTGGCAGAGAGTTGAAGTCCGCAATCGCGATTTTGCTCACACCGTTCAACTTGATTTCGCCCGACACATTCATCGTAATCGGAATCGTGGGCGTCGAACAGCCCGAGACAATGGCAACGATCCCGCCGACAACTACTGCCGCCCTGAGAATAGTCATGTCATGTTTCATGTTAAAAACTCCTTTGCTTACTTGGAAAACTTGGTGTCCTTGTTCTGCTTCGCGCCCGAATCCTTGACGGCCTTCTTGCCGGAAAGCGCGTCTTCGACGCGCTTGACGCCGGCCTTTGCGCTCTCGGATTCCGGATTGGACTTGACGGCCTTCGCAAAGGCGTCACGCGCCGAGAAGAACTCGCCCATCGCCTCGAACGCGATGCCGAGATTCTCAAAGTCAGCGCAATTCGCCTTTCCGATCAACTCAAGCTTCTCAACCACCGACACAACTTCCGGAAACGCCTTGGCGTTCAGAAGGTGGACCACTCTCTTGTCTCCGCCCTTGATCGCCACGAGTTCGCGGCTCACCTTATAGGGGGAGATGTCAGCCACAACGCCATCGATCGCGGGAGAAACCGCTGCCGCGAGAGCCTTCATCTGTGAAGGTTTGGCAGAATCAAACCGATCAGATTCCGGCATAGAAATCTGGAACGTGTTCTCGTACTCCTGCGGAGCCGGCTTTCCGTCTGGCCCAAGGAATTTCGCCCTAAGCGTGCCCTTGGCGACTGTCTCATAGACTGTCACCTCCTGTTTCACGTTTTCGGTGACAATTCCCTTAACATCTGGCTCGCTGACGGGGATTTCTCCCTTTTTGACTTGCTTCGCCTTGTATGGAATAGTCTGTAGGGTAAACGGCATTATTTTTCTGATAGGCTTCGCGTCGAGCGCAAGGTCGAGCGCGATGTCAACAACAACCTTCGCGTTGTTCTGCCCCATCGCACCAAGAGCCGCGTATCCGTGTCCGGAATCCTTCTCCGCAATCGCCTTTTCTATAGCGCCGGCTCCTTCTGGCGTAGCCCATATGTCGTCCGTTACTTGATAGTACCCATCCTTGTACAAGCGCATCGCGAGAAGCTGTTTAACAAGCCCTGCATTCCTATTGTTGTCCCCAGCCAGGTTGCCAGTGACATTCGCTCGAACTCTAATCGCAGCCACATTGACATTGCTGACGTCTGCGACCGCCTTCGCGGGCATGACATAGTCAACCGTTATCTTCTCCGTAGCGCATCCAGCAAGGAGTGCCACAAGACCCACAGACACACCGCAGATTCCGAAACTTGAAATGTATTTCATGTTTAATTCTCCTTAGTTCATTCACCGATGTTGGCCAGTTTGTACTCAAGACGCGCCAAGGCGACAGGCACCGCCTCAACAATGCCCTTCGCCTCAGACGCCTCAAGTATCATGAGTTGATCGTCCCTGATTTTCGCCAAAGTCTCATGATCCCCCCTCAGCGCTTCCTTCACAAGAAGGAACAGATAGTGGTTTCCCAGTTTCTTTGCCGCATCCGAACCCTCATAGGTCTTTGTACGCAGCTTCTCGCAAAACTCCGTAAGATTGATTTTTTCCGGCTGGTACGCCACCAAGAACGGCTTATACGCCTTCTCCCCTTCCTTTGCAAACATTTCGCCCCCTTTTATAAAGAGTTCACGGAGTTTACCGTCCGCCTCCAATGGAATCGGGGTCTCAACCTGCTTCTGCTGCGTGATGAGGGCGTCCGATATGCGCTCGGCCACCTCCTTGCCAAATGCCGACGCGTAGATATCCGCCGTGCGAACAGAACCCTTCGTCCTGTCTCCGGAATAGTTCGGCACCTCGAAATAGTACACAGGCGCCAATGTCTTCGCATCGTAGACCGCTACGCTCACGCCATTGGCGGCGCTGGCGAAATTCAGGCTCTCTTCCGCAAATAGCTCCTGCCCACCAGAAGCATTTTCCTTTTTGACTACGGTTATTTTCGTCTGCGGCGTACCCTTTACATATTGGCTTACGCCGCTAAGCACAAACCAGTAATCAGCCCCAGAATCAACGACACTGAGCTTCCCGCTCGCACGGAACGCATCTGAAACCGATTTCACGATGGTGCCCAGATTGTCATTCGCCGTGACGATCTTGACCTTTGCCTTTTCCTTCAACGGGACCTCCGCGAACGAGGTCACTGTATATTGCGCCATCTCAACAGACGCGCATCCAGCAAGAATAAGTGCCATGCCAGCACCCAGCAGCTTTTTATCCATGATGTGTCCCTTTCCCGTTTCTGTTCCGTTGTCGGCAGGCGAATGATGGCACAATTCCCCTGCCGCATTATCCTAGCGCCCATTGTTGTTCTGCACCTCGGTGCCGCAGGGCCAGCGGCTCCTCGATGCCGGGAGTGACCATCTCAATAAAACAAGAGCGGCGCACTCTCGAAATTCTGTCTTTCAGAGGCACCGCTAAGAGCCCATGCAGAAACAGGGATAGGAAAGTGCGCCGCGTGGATAGCAGTCCACGCGCACGCACAGTCGTATTTCGCTTCTGCATTAGAAAATTAGCGGTTTTCTGAAAAGCTACTATACGCTGTTGCGTACGTTCCAGCGACTACCTTTCGGTCTCACTGGCACCGCCTTATAGCGGCACGGTTAAAAACCGCGCCCTATGGGCGATGGTCGCGGCAGAGACTTGTGGTTCCACACTCTGCCGCTCGGCAGCCGGATACTGGGTTCCCCGGCCTATATCAAAAGATCAACTTCTCTCACGTCCATATCCCAGCTGAGCGCATAACTCTTCACCTAAGATAAAATACCTTAAATGAGTTTACATTGCTATTGTACAACGTCTCGCCGAAAAAGTCAATACGGCTTGCTCATTTTTTTTTCGTTGTTTGCGGAAGTGAATGCACCCGATCAGGTTTGTTAACTTCTGCAATGGTGCATTTACTTTCGCGCGCTACGTTTCCCCGCCTGCCATGGCGCCGCGGCGCCGCAGTCATTCCCCGAAGAGCTGCACGGAGTTCGAGAACGTGATCTGCGCGAAGCGCTCGAAGTCGGTCTTCCGCTCCTCCGCGATGCGCCGCGCCGTATGCACCACGAACGCGCTCTCGCACCGCCTCCCGCGCATCGGCACCGGCGCGAGAAACGGCGAGTCCGTCTCGACGAGTATCCTGTCGTCTGGCACGTACCTCGCAGACTCCCTCACGTTCTCACCGGCCCTGAAGGTCGCAATACCCGAGAAGGAAACCATGAACCCCCTGTCTAGCAGCTTCCGCGCAAAGGCCGGATTGCCGGTGTACGAGTGTATCACGCCGCGAAGGCGGTCCGTGTGGCTCCAAGGCACTTCGTCCAGGACACCAAGCGTCGGGTCGTCGGCCTCGCGCGTGTGTATGATCACGGGCAGCCCGCGCGCGTCGGCGAACTCCAGCTCGGCGGCGAAGAGCCGGCACTGCTCGCCGACAGTCTCCGGCGTGTAGTGGCAGTCGAGGCCAATCTCCCCCACGGCCGCGATCCTTTCCGCGTGAGCGTCGAACATCGCGGGAAGCTCGGCGACTTCACCCGCAATGTCGCCGAGCTGGTCGCGGTCCCATCCGAGCGCCACGCGTCCTGGCGTCCTCAGCGCGTTGCGGTTGAGGTCGGCCGATCCGCCGACTGCGAGTATGCGCGCAACCCCCGCCTCCGCGGCGCGTGCGTATATCGCCTCGACGTCGTCGGAATCCTCGAAGTGCGCGTGCGTGTCGTAGAGCTTC
>JAEEGL016611603.1_pt1 | contig 14424 bp, 10 predicted proteins | sample 9134231 | NCBI WGS metagenome assembly JAEEGL01 (sample SAMN16246548, study PRJNA631951) | gut metagenome | biome: gut microbiome; feature: rumen; material: fiber-attached | host: Bos | place: Iran: Karaj | collected 2018-10
AAAAGAGAGCCTGGATGAATTCACTGAATTGTTTTCGTTAATGGGATTTTCAGAGGACTTTGAGGATTTCCTGGATAGTGTTGACCTAGTCTATATTGCATCGCCAAATGAGACGCATGCAGATTATGTAAGGCGGGCTATACTGGCAGGTAAGCATGTTCTGTGTGAGAAACCCATGACTTTTACTTATGATGAGGCAGTGGAACTTTATGCGCTTGCCAGAAAGCATGAAGTAGTGCTGATGGAGGGTATTAGGGCAGCATATTTGCCGGGATTTCAGCAGTTACTTACTGTTGCAAGTAATGGCACTATTGGCGATATCTGTAATGTTGAAGCTTGCTTTACCAGAATCGGTGATCCGGAAACCAGAGAGATGTCAGATGCTAAATATGGCGGAGCATTTATGGAGTATGGCAGTTATACACTGCTTCCGATTTTTAAGATATTAGGACTTGATTACGAAGAGTTTACCATTGACTCTATTCTGGGAGAGAATGGGATAGACAGATTCACTAAAGTTAATTTCAGATACAAGAATGCTCTTGCAACCTCAATGACCGGTGCTAGTGTAAAATCTGAAGGTCAGTTGGTCATTGCGGGGACTAAGGGCTATATAATTGCACAGTCACCATGGTGGTTAATTAAAGGTTTTGATGTGCGCTACGAAGATGCGGAAAGAGTAGATCACTATGAGGCTGGCTTTGTTGGAAGAGATGGCTTTAGGTATGAGATAGCAGAGTTTCTGACCAAGATTAACAAGACCGGAGGAAGGGACTACAAGCTGACGTCGCAGGAATCTATAGCAATGGCAAAGGTGGTTGAAAAGTTTATGGATATCAGGAGAAGTCAGCAGGGATTCTGACATATGTGGCTTTACTATAATAATCTAATCTTTTATAATGATTGAACAGCGCCATTTTTATAAATGGTGCTGACATGTAATAGGTGGGGTCCTCATTATTACGGGAGGAAATACATGGATATAAATGAAAAATTAGATTATGTAATATGTAAAGTAGACTGCTTAGTATCAAAAGTGGATAACATGGGATCTAAGATGGATAGTATGGAATCTACAATTAAAAATCTCGATGATAAGGTTGAATCATATCATGATGATTTAAAGAAGGATATTGCTAGGATAGACCTTAAACTTGAGAATGAGATTGCCAGAGATATCAGGATTATTGCAGAAGGTCATCTTGATCTTAGTCGTACTTTACACGATGCAATTAAGAAAACTGCAGAATATGAGATGCTTAGTATCAGGGTTAGTGGACTGGAAAGCAAAGTTGCTAAATTAGAAAGAAAGCATAAGCCAAAGAAACAGAAGACTCAAAGCTGATAGTAAAACAAATATGCCAGATGGGAACAATCAGATCTCATCTGGCATTTTTAGAGGTAGTAGTATGTGGTATGTGATTCAGGTAAAAAGCGGTGAAGAGCAGGAAATGAAAGCGCTTCTTGATAAGCTTCGCGGAGATGGAACTTATGGTGAGTGCTTTGTCCCACTTTTTGAAGATGTTAAGAGAACCGGCGGAAAATGCAGGATTGGATTTAGAAAGTTGTTTCCGGGATATATCTTCGTGGAGTGTGAAGAGCCAGATAAATTATTTGATACTCTCATGGGGGTAAAAGATTTTACTAAGCTTCTTGGCGCTGTGGAAGAGGATGGAACTAAAACCTTTGTCCCTATAGGAAAAGAGGATGAGCAGTTTATGAGAACCCTCTTCGATGATGGCCTTATGCATGTGAGTTATGTGCATTTGGCTAAAAATGGTAGGATAGACAAGATTGTTGGACCACTCGCTAACTACAAAAACCATATAACCAAGCTTGAAATGCGCCATAGAATGGCCATTGTTGAGGCTGAAATGTTCGGCAAGAGACGCAAGGTGAAGTTCGGACTATGGACAGATGATGACCCGATAATTCCTATGCTTCAGCGCCTGCGTGATCAGGCAGATGGAAAAGACATCCTGGATGGCATCGTAGATATTGATCTTGGAATTCACCCCGGTGACAAGGTGGTTGATGAAACAGGGATATATGGAGATCAGGTCTTTGTGGTTCAGAGTGTTGATACTAAGCACAGAACATTGATTTCCACATTCGAAATGTTCGGAACAAATGCAAGGATTGAGCTTGGGGCTGATAATGTTAGGAAAGTGTGAAAAAATGATCTTAATGACGTCAAATTCTTAAGATTTGCAGTAGAGATTCTTAAGATTTAATGAATATGCTTTACTCCAATAATTTTCGATGTTAAAGTCTTCTCTGATGGATTTATCTCGAGAAATTCCAATCGGAATGATCGCAATATTCTTGTTGCGATGCGATTTTCCAGTTTTTATAATTAAGGAGAAGACAATTGAAAGAATATGAGGAACTGAAGTTTTATGATGACTTCATGTTCTGTAAGATTTTGCAGGAAAATGAAGATCTCTGCAAAGAACTTACAGAACTTGTCATTGGACGAAAAATAGGAACTATTGTAAGGCCTGAGAAACAAAAATAAATCGAGATTACGGCCGACGGGCACGGCGTAAGATTTGATGTGTATTTTGAAGATGATGAGCAAACTGTGTATGATATCGAGATGCAGCGATCAGACACTTTGGAATTACCGCTTCGAAGCAGATATTATCAAGGAATGATCGACCTTGATTATCTCGAAAAAGGCAAGGAGTATAAGGAATTACCTGATAGCTATATCATATTCCTTTGTACGTTTGATCTCTTCAAGCTTGGATATCACAAGTATTCTTTTGCCCCTAAGTGTAATGAAGTAGATGATTTGATCCTGAATGATGGAACAAATCGCGTCTTTATATGTGCAGGAGGGGACAGAGAAGATGTTTCTGTAGATATGAAGCATCTTATTGATTACATGGTTGGTCATGAGGCAAGTAGTAGCCTGACAAGTCGGATTGATATGAAGGTCAAAGAGGCCATCGAAACAAGACTTTGGAGGAAAGAATATATGACTTACAAAGAACAGATGGATCAGGAATTCAATCGAGGATTAGAGCAAGGTATCAGAGCGTTCATAGAAGATAAGGTTAGAGACAATGTAGATTCAGAGGTCATAGCTAGTAGGCTAAAGGATAGTTTTGGACTAGACTATAAAAAATCCAAAGAGTATATCGCCAAGTACGATAAAAGGGCATGAATGTTGGTAGAGTATAGTATTTATTGATGTTGAGAGAAAGGACTGAGCTCACATTTCTGAGCTCAGCCTTTTTGCTTACTTAAAGAAATTGACGAAACTGCCGATATATTATAATAACGATAAGTATTATACTTGTGATGGTGCATAAATTGGCTTAAAATTAATGTATATGCAGCATTAATGAAGCATCCACGGCATTAGGGCGGTTATACCGACAATGATACGGGATGTGGACATACTTACATCTCGGTCGCATATAAAGAAATCTCGCATATGCGATATGGCGTAGCATGCTGTAAAAATGAATGAACAAAGGCGTAGCATAGGCTACGCCTTTTATAATACACAAACCTTATGAATGAACGAAATTATATAAGATACAGAAAAATAAAAGCCGCGCTTGAAAGTCTATGTTTTTATATTTGTCGGATATTCCCAATAGATAAAGAATTAATAAGTGTATGTACCTTTGAGGGTAAAGGCGGATTTGGATGCAATCCTAAATATATTGTTCAGGAGATGCATCGAAGGAATCCTAACTACCGTTTTGTGTGGCTTGTCAACAAAAGTGCATGGGATAAAGAGTTTCCTGCCTACATAAAAAAAGTCAACAACTCTTCAATTTGGAGCAGAGCATACTGGCTGTCTAGATCAAAAGTTTGGATCGACAATTACAGGAAATCTTTTGGAACAAGAAAGAGAAAGAATCAGTACTATTTAAACACAAACCATTTCACAATCGGAATTAAATGCACAGGACTTAATCGGGGAAGTGGTTTTTCTGAAATGGCACGCCTAGTCAATCAGAATGACTCTAATATGATGGATGCTCTAGTTACAGACTCTGATTGGTGCGAAAAGACATGTCCCAAAGGGATGCTCTTTAATGGACCATATTTGCGTACTGGTGCGCCGAGATGCGACATCCTATATGGGAAAAGAGACACCCCAAGAATGGATTTTAGAAAAAAACACAACATTCCCTTGGATGCCAAAGTTGTTATGTATGCACCGACTTTTAGGGAAGGAGCAAAGGACGGAAAGCGCTTTGTGTATTCTGAGGAATGGACTCTAGATTTTGAAAGACTACTGAAAGCATTAGAAGAAAGATTTGGCGGAGAATGGTACCTTTGTTTAAGAGTTCATCCACAGCTTGCAGCAGCGTTTAAGGAATATAAGAATGCAATGCTGCAGGGGTGCATTATAGATGAAAGCCAGGCTGATGATATGTATGAGATTCTGGCAGCAATGGATGCGTATATAACCGATTATTCAAGTGCAGTTTTTGAAGCTGGATTCGCCAAGATCCCTGCTTTTATCTATGCCGATGATTTAGAACAATATGTCCATGACAGAGGACAACTCATGTGGAATATCGCCACTGATCCTAAAGATCATGTGACTAATAATATGACAGTTCTCCCATATAAGGAACTGATATTCCCATTTCCAATTTCAACAAACAATGATGAGCTCGAGAACGTGATTAAGAAATTTAATCGAGTAAAATTCGAAGATAGTTTAAACAGCTTTTATCATAGGATTAGTCTTGTTTTTGATGGGAAATCAGCTAACAGGGTGTTCAATACTCTAGAGGAAATTATTCATACATGATTTTTGAAAAGATGTATTACTTTGTGATGATAAATTCGAATTAAGTTTATGCTTTGCAAAGAAGATTTGTTATTTTGTCAGCATACATGGGGCATGCCATTCGTTTATCTGTTATTTGTTGAGGTTTGTGGCTGGCTCAATAGAATTGAGGTTAATTAGGTGGTTGTAGATACTCTTGAAAGACTAATTGACATTTGTAGAGGTGCACCTGAGAACCTATATATGGTGAGCAGGGTTCTATGGAGAAATGATTGGACATATTTGACGAATTACAAGTAGAGTGGAAAGCCTATTATGATAATTATGTGGATGATGATAAGACGATAAGTAAGCCCATAAATCTAAAAATGAGATAGATCTTAATGGCTTTTTTGTTCTATCTATGGGTGGATATGGTGAAGTATATAAACAACTAATTATTATTGGAGCTAGAAATGAAAATATAGTGTACCTATCAAATTGCGTATGTGAGAAAACGAAGTGTTTATAAGAAGAAATTCATGATAACATAGAGCACTTTATAAGAACATAAAAAATAGATCAAGAGGGAAAGCAATAATGAAGAAATTAAGGATTTTACAATTTCCAATTGCCAATACGTATGGAGGGATAACTCATTATGCTATTAACAATTGGCTTCATATGGATAAAAAGAAGTTTTCTTGCGATTTTGCCACTATGAGCAAAGAACTGGATTTTGAAGAGGATTTACGAAAGTCTGGTAGTAATATATTTCATATTTCTTGTTATGCAGAGGATGATGAAGATCAGTTCTGCAAGGAATTTAGTGATATTTTAGACAACGGTTATGATGTTGTCCATTTACATACTAAGCAATGGAAAAGTCTTTGTGCTGAAAAAATATGTAAACAAAAGAGAGTAAAAAAAGTAATAATACATGCGCACTCTACGCAATGTGAAAACGCTGACGAATTAGAGCGAATGTATGAAACACGTAACCATTTTGAGGTTCGAAACGAAATATGTGAGAATCTTGCAACTGATTTTTGGGCATGCTCAAATAGAGCGGCTGAGTGGCTGTTTGGGGACAAGGTACCTGAAAAAAAAATCAAAATAATGAAAAATGCAATTGAAACGGAAAGATTCTTGTTTGATGCTGTGGCCAGAAATGATGTAAGGCAGAAATTGAATATTGCTGATACTGATATTATTATCGGGAATGTGGGAAGACTTTCATACTCAAAGAATCAGATGTTCCTAATAGATTTAATTTCGAAAATGAATTGGAAAATACCTGAATTGAAGTTGATGCTAGTTGGCGGAGGTGAATTATATGAGCAGTTAATGGGCTATGCTTATAGTAAAGGGGTAGAGGATAAAGTTATCTTTACAGGGAGGCTGTCAGATGCTAGTAGATTATACAGCGCTATGGATATATTCTGTTTACCGTCTAATTTTGAAGGGTTTCCGATATCATTGGTTGAAGCTTTAGCTTCTGGATTAAGATGTTTTATTTCCGATAGAATAACTGAGGAAGCGCTAGTTAACAGCCGAATTAAAATGCTTTCGCTAGATGTTGATATATGGGCACATGAGTTGGAGATGGAATTATTCAAGCTTAAGAATAATGCTGATTTTCGGAATGATATGAAAAAAATAATCGAGAGTATTGGGTATGATATCTCAAAACAGATCAAAAATGTTGAACAAGAGTATTTAGCAGAGTGATGACTAATAATAGTATTTGGGGTCCCTGATTATAGTATTCATTAGATGTTATGAAATCGTAAATATGTATTGAAATTCATGGTTGTTATAATAGAAAGTTGAGTGTTGTGTTGCAAATCAATAATATAAGTATTTTATTAGGATAAGAATAACATGTGCGATATACTGATAAGCATAGTTGTACCCATATATAACATAGAAGAATATTTAACAAAATGCATTGAAAGCCTAGAAAAGCAAACATATACAAATATAGAAATAATACTTGTTGATGATGGCTCGACTGATTCAAGTGGTGTTATTTGCGATGATTATGCTGCGCGTGACTCTCGAATAATCGTAGTGCATAAAAAAAATGAAGGACTTGTGAGTGCTAGAAAAACCGGAGCTAATATTGCCACAGGTTCATTCATTACTAATGTAGATGGTGATGATTGGATAGAACCTAGTAGAATAGAGAATCTCGTTCAAAAAGGACTTTCGCAAAATGCTGATATGGTATACATGAATGGCTTCTACAAAGATTATCTAGATAGTACAAGATTTGTCTGTTCACGGATAAAAGAGGGGCTAGTATCAGGGAAAAAGGAAATAAAAGAAAGCATTATAGACAAAGTGATGAATTGCGAGTGTTGCTTTAAAACCAATTTATATCCAGCAATGTGGCTGTGGGCCGTAAAAACAGCTATTTATAAAAAAATTCAGAATTTGATTCCTAATAATATCAAAAGGGCTGAAGACGTTATGTTTAATCTAATTTGTCTTTTGTCTGTTGAATCTGTTGCAGTAGTTCAGGAATGTGGATACCACTATGTGCAAAGACCAAATTCAATGATGGGGAGTGGAATCAGATTAGAGTATAGCTGGAGAAACACTATAAAAAAAATAATTACTGAAGAGATTGGAAGTATTGATGTATACCTAGGGCGATTAATTGATTATTTTACTATATCTTCTATTCTTTTGTCTGACTATGAGGCGATTGCGTGTGGATGCAAAGATTTTTTATATCCGTATAGTATCGTGCGGCCTCAAAGTAAGGTTGTGGTTTATGGCGCAGGAAATATGGGGCATCAGATTGTGCAATTTATCAGAAATAGTAAATTTTATTTCCTGTGTGCTTGGCTGGACAGGAACGAGAAAATAATAGGCACAGTTAAAGATGGTACAATGATATCAAGTTTAGATATGTTAGTAAGAATTAAATTTGACTTTATTGTTGTTGCGATTTATGACTATGAAAGCGCACAAGAAGCAAGAAAAGAGTTGGCTTATGCAGGGATAGATAAAGAAAAGATAGCACTAATGGATCCAAATGTAATTGCTGATGAGTTCATTCCTGTCATTTATAGATAAGATGTTATGTATACTAAGCAAATTGAGATTATGAAGGAAGCAGCCATGAAGTATGACATAGTGCGGTACAAGGGCGGTATAGGAAACCAAATGTTTCAGTATGCATTTCAGTTATCATTGGAAGAGCAACATCGAAATGTTTTTGCATCGGATGGATATTATAGAAATCATATAATGAGTCATAGACATTTTAATTTGCAAGAGATTTTTCCTAATGTCCACTTGCAGTTTATAGATGATGAAAAGTTTAATAGAATTAATGAACAATGGCAAAAAATAAAAAACGACGAGAAAAAATATGATGCATTTATTTCTGATGTTAAAAATAGGTTTTTTTGGGTGGAGGAAAATGAATCACAATACGTTAGCGAAGTATATGACACAACTGCTTGTGCTTTTGTGGGGTATTGGCAAACAGAAAAATATTTTATCAATATAAAAAAAAAGGTTAACGAGAAATTTCAATTTAATGTACAGAATAAAGATGTGAAATCTTTTGTAAATGAATGTAGAAATAGCATAGGAGTACATGTCAGACTGGGAGATTATTTAAATACTCCAGAATTATATGGGGGAATTTGTACTAGAGAGTATTATCAGGCTGCAATACGTCTATTAACAAAAAAAACGCATATTAATAAAATACTTGTTTTTTCAGATGATGTTAAAACTGCATTAGATTTATTGAGTCTAGATGAAAGTGATATTAAGTGTTTTTTTTTAGAGCCAACAAAGAATTATAAAGATTGGTATGATATGTATCTTATGTCAAACTGTAAGCATATGGTTATCGCCAATAGTTCTTTTAGTTGGTGGGGGGCGTGGCTGAATAATGAGAATAATCGTATTATAGTTGCTCCACAAAGGTGGCTTAATGGAAGAGAATGTCCGGATATTTGCCCAAATGAATGGATTAGGTTGTAAGCGAGTAGCGCATAGGGAGGGTTAAAATATAAAAGAAAAACATTTTAAGAAAAGAATAATTGTATACGGGACAGGGAAATATGCAGAGAGATTTATTGCAAACAATTTAGAAGCATGTATTGTTTGTGTTTGTGATAGAAGGTTAAAACATGGAAAATTTTTGGGGAAGGATATTAGACGAATTGAAGATATTGATGCTGAGGAAGCTGACGAAGTAATAATTGCGTCATCGCCAAAGAATGTTACCGATATTTTTTGGCGATTGGTTTTTCTATGTATAAAAAGAGGATGGGGATTATTTGACGTGAGCTTTAATTCTTTATTTGCTGAATACTTTAAAAGGTCGAATATTCAAGACTATAAATCTGCTAAATATCTGCGGAAGAATGAAAATGAATTAAAAAAAACAATTAGTAAATATGATGTTGTTAGTTTTGATCTTTTTGATACGTTGGTTACTAGAAAGGTCATGTCCCCAGATGATGTATTTGATGCTTTAGATGTGAAATTTGAAAAAAAGGGGCTGATAAAAAGCTTTGCCTATAAAAGAACTCTTGCTGGAGAAAAAGCAAATGGAGCTAATATTAATGAGATATATTCTATTATGGGGAAAGAATTTAATATTGATAATGAAACTCTTGCAAGAGTATTAAAGGAAGAACTTGAGTTTGAGGAGCAGTGTATTATTCCTAGAAACCAGATGGTTAATATCTTAAATTGGGCATGTTCTGAAGGAAAAGAAGTTTTTGTTGTATCAGATATGTATTTGTCAGCAGACTATCTTGATGATTTATTAAGACGGAAGGGTATTGTTGGATACAAACAAATATTAGTTTCCTGTGATTATGAGGGAATTTCAAAAAAAGATGGATTGTTTAAAATATTGCAAGAGAAAATTGATGGAAAAAAGTGTATTCATATTGGGGATAGTAGAACATCAGATATAGAACCGGCGGAGTCTGAAGGGATAGACACATATGAAATATATAGTCCATTAGATTTAATGAGAATATCGAATATTCGAGGACTTATAGGAAAGGCAAGTACGGTTGGAGAGAGGATGTTGGTTGGGTATATTGCATCATATATTTTTAATGATCCTTTTTCACTTTTTTCCATGTCAGGTATAGTATCAATTAAAAGCATAAGTGAGTTTACGGTTGCAGTATGTCTGCCTATAGTAGTTGTTTATTTTTCTTATTTGATCGAATATATGGGGCGCTATGATTTGGAAGGAATCATTTTTGCGGCGAGAGATGGATATGTTTTTTTTGAGATTTACAAGAGAATAAGAATGCGAGATAAGGAACAGTATTACCTTAAACCTTTTTATATTTATGCATCTAGAAAACTAAATGTAAAAAATATGGTTAATACAAAAGATGATATTGTTAAAGTGGAAAAGTATACAATCCAGAATAATCCGGCTTTGACACTTGAATTACTATATGGAATTGAGCTAAGTGATGATTTGAAAAATAGGGAACTGTCATGGCAAGAGATTGAGGATTGTTATGGTGATGAAATAGTTGAGATCTCAACGAGAAGTACATCTAATTATAAAGCATATTTAAGTAAAGAAGGCATATACGCTGATAAATCATATTGCTTGTTCGATTTGGTGGCTCAGGGAACAACGCAAAAAAGTTTATCGGAATTAGGGTATAAAAAAGTAGTAGGCCTTTACTGGGAGCGTGTACATGGTAACCATATATACAATTTACCTATTGAAGCTGTTTTTGATTCGCTAGATGATATGGGGAAGAGTGCTATAGAAAAAAGCAATTTATTAGAAATGATTTTTACTTCTCCTGAAAATAGTTGCGTTGATATTGATGATGAATTAAAGCCGGTTTTTTCTAAAGAACGGAGAAACATAGAGGAACAGGCGACGATACGAGAGATCCATCAATATTTGGTTGAATTTGCGGAAGAATATTTGTGTTTTTTTTATGACGGGGAAGTAATTAATAAGGACTTGGCAGATATGTGTATTTCGATGATAAACGAATTTGAATACACAAGAGATGCAAAAATTTTGGAGACAATTGAATCTAACAGTGACAACTATTATGTTAAATGGATAGATAGACAATAATGAAGATTATTATATTTGGATTGGGGAAGAACTATGAAAGAGTTAAGTACAGTCTTGAAGAGGAAATGATTGTTGCATTATCTGATAATGCCCAAGAATTATGGTGGAAGGCTATAGACGGGAGAATAGTTATACCTCCTCAAAAGATTGTGGAATTAGAATACGATATTATAGTTATTACCTGTAAGTGTTGGAAGGAAGTAATAGATCAGCTTGTACAACTTGGTGTTGATAGTAGTAAGATATATAATTTCCTAGAATATCCAATGATAATTGGTGAGGGGCGGAGAAAGTTTTTTTTGACACAGGATGAAAATGGACGCATAGGTGATATCTTGTTCTTTGCATATGAGATGATTGAAAATGGAGCCTCTATTGCAATGATAGGAGCGATAGAAGCTTTGACAAACAATGGATTTCAAGTGGATGTTATTTGTTATAATGATGGACCAATTCGAGAAAGCTTGTGTAAAAGAGGAATTAGTGTTCTGTTATACTCTGAAGTATGGACTAATAAATACTTGTTAACGACAATTGTCAAGAACTATTCACTTATAATCATTAATTCAGTGCAGCAGTATCGCATAGTAGATAGGCTATCAAATAGCGAGACAAAAATTTTGTGGTGGATTCATGAACCACCATATTTTTATGAATCTTATTTGCGAAATGATAGTATAGAGGCAATTCAAAATAGAAACTGTATGATATTGTTTGTTAGTGCCATCAGTAAAAGTGTTTTTCAAAACTATATTTCAAACAGTTGTCTTCCAAGCTTAATTTTATCTCCGGGAATAGAAGATAAATACATTGAAAAAAAACGTATAGTTCCCAATACATTAGTTACAATTGCAGTTGTTGGTCATATATGCGAGGAAAAAGGGCAAGAATTATTACTTGATGCTTTGAACTTATTGAATCAAACAATTATTGATTCAGTAAAAGTATTATTAATTGGAGAAATCCCTAATAATGATTTTGGTAAGAGAATTAGAGCTAAAATTAAGTTGAGGCATAACGTTATTTTGATTGGAAAAATGAAGAATGCTGATATTCATCAGTTGTATAATGACAATCAAGTTGATGTTGTAGTGTGCCCATCTAGAATAGAAACTTTTTCATTGGCAGCTGTGGAAGGACTTATGCATGAAAAAACTGTTATAGTCTCTTCTAATACAGGAATCGCTGATTTTATAACAAATGGTATAAATGGATATGTCTTTGAAGATGGGAATGTTGCTGAACTTGCTCGACTTTTAACATTCGTTGTAGAACATAAAGATAAACTTTCGGATGTAGGTAAAGCTGCGAGAAGGACGTTTGTTGATGAACTCTCAGTGTCTGCGCTTCAACGTAATTTTAATTCAATCATTAGCAAAGTTGAGGTGCAGTGCCATAAAGGAAAAGGAACGTATAAAGAATTATTCTTCAGATGTTGATATTTTGAATTTCTATAGAAATAAATAAAAGGATGTTTGTATGATGCTTCCATCCAAGTTAAAAGAACATGAAAAGAAATGATTAGAGAGCTAGCAAGAGTATATAACCTTGGTCATGCAGTAATAAAGACACTTAAAACAATATTTAAAGTTTTTGGGATGGACGCATCGTGAATTAAATCTCGAGCATGATAAAAAACAGAAGGTAGAAGATGCTAAAATTTTATTATTAATAGGTGTATATACAGATGAAAGTTTCGATTATTATTCCGATTTATAATATACAAGACTATTTAGAAAAATGTGTTAATAGTATATTAGTCCAAACATATAGTGAGTTGGAAATAATATTAGTAGACGATGGATCTACTGACAAGTCTTCGCTTATATGTGATCAGTTTGGGGTGATGGATTCGCGTGTAAATGTTATACATAAAGAAAACGGAGGATTGGTCTCAGCTAGGAAGTGTGGTCTTGCAAGGGCTACTGGTGAATATGTATTAAACGTTGATGGAGACGACTGGATAGAACCAAATGCTATAGAGGTAATGTTATATAGGGCACTAGAGTTTGATGCGGACTTTGTCCAATGTAGCTTTTTTTTTGAGACGGGTATACAAAAAAAAGAAATGACTTTTGCTGAAAAAAATGAGGTGATGATTGATGATGCCAGTGAAATTATTTCTCAATGGCTTTGTAATGATAATAAAAATCAGTTAGATAGTCAGATATTTACAAAGCTTGTAAAAACAGATGTATTTAGAAGTGCATATGAAAGTGTTCCTGACAACATGAGTAATGGGGAAGATTTTGTCTGCTTCGTTGAACTTATATGTAGAGCAAGGAATTATACTTCCATTTGCGATAAGTTATATCACTATGTATATAGGGACAATTCGCTTTCTCATCAAGTAACACTTCCCCGACTATTAAAAGAATATTACTTAACACATTATATTGTGGCGCTGATAGAGGAAAAAAGATTAGATATCACAAACGAAGTGACTAACAAATGGATTGAGCAAAGACTTATCTTGGCATCTGCGGGCGTTTTAAACAAATTATATCGAGAATATATTTATATACCCATGTACGTAAGCGCTAACATTAAAGAATTTAGAAATAAAAGGGTGGTTATATATGGCGGAGGAGTGGCTGGAAATGATTTTTATAATCAGGCCACAAAGTACAAGGATATACAGATTGTTTTGTGGGTGGATAAACGATATTATGAAATATCAAATCCATTCATGGCGGTTACTAGTATCGGACGCATTACAGAAGTTATGTATGATGTTATCTGCGTTGCAATAAAGAATAAAAGCGTATATGAACAAATAAAGATGGAGCTACTAGAAATAGGAGTGTCCAAAAATAAAATAATATGGATGGAGCCCAAAGCTATTTGGGAATTATAATATTGCTTATGCTAGATGGCTTGTGCAACTGTGGGATACTAATCAATGCTTTATAGTTATGATATCTTTGACACAATAATAACTCGTACCACAGCAACTCCACAGGGGATTTTTGCTCTGATTGAGAATGATTTGAGAACAAACCACGTTGAACTATTATCAAGGTTTCAGCGCGGTTTTTTTATTACTCGTGTGGAGGCAGAGACTCAGGCAAGATTAGATTTAAAAGCTCAGGGACTGAATGAGATAACCTTCGATGACATTTACAAAGTCATGAGTACAATGGTAAATCTTGATGAGGACGAAATAGAAATCATTAAGCAAATTGAATTTAATCTGGAGACATCTAATAGTTTACCAATCGAAAAAACTATTAATGAAATAACTAGTCTTCTGGAAAATGGGGACAGGGTTGTTTTGATATCTGATATGTATTTAAGCTCGAATCAGATAAGGACAATACTATCAAGTCATTCTGAAGCGTTTGAGGATATCGAGATATACGTGTCATCTGAATGTCAGTATACTAAGGCTTCAGGAGATCTGTATAGATATGTGCGTAATATCGAAAAAGTTGAATGGGAAGAATGGACACACACCGGCGACAATGAGCATTCGGATGGCGAAGTGTTCAGAAAACTCGGTGGAAATGCGGTATTAGTGCCGCTATATGTGATGAGTGAATGCGAAGCATATATGCTGCGCAAGTATAAT
>JAEEGL011600906.1_pt1 | contig 14423 bp, 12 predicted proteins | sample 9134231 | NCBI WGS metagenome assembly JAEEGL01 (sample SAMN16246548, study PRJNA631951) | gut metagenome | biome: gut microbiome; feature: rumen; material: fiber-attached | host: Bos | place: Iran: Karaj | collected 2018-10
AATACACATACTCCTGAAAAGGTAAGCGTAAGCGGCATCAAGGTATGGGCTGACAACAACAACGAAGACAATATCCGTCCTTCCAGCGTAACGGTCATTCTGAAGGCAGACGGAACGCAGATCGATACCACTACCGCAACCGAAAGGACGCGGTGGGCATGGAGCTTCACGAACCTGCCTAAGTACAAGTTCACTGAAGGAGAAAACGGCGCAGTCGACAAGACCGAGATCGTTTATGAAGTCGACGAGTCAGCAGTACCTGAGTACAGCACTCAGATAGTCAAGAATAACGACGGAACATACACGATCACGAATACCCACACCCCTGAAAAGGTGAGCGTAAGCGGTATCAAGGTATGGACCGACAACGACGACGACGACGAGATCCGTCCCGACAGCGTAACAGTTATCCTGAAGGCAGACGGACAGCAGGCCGATACCACTACTGCAAGCGAAGATACCCAGTGGGCATGGAGCTTCACGAACCTTCCTAAGTACAAGTTCACCGAAGGAGACAACGGTTCCATCACCAAGACTGCGATCGTCTATGATGTCGACGAATCAGCGGTACCTGAGTACAGCACTCAGATAGTCAAGAACGAAGACGGAACATACACGATCACAAATACACATACACCTGAAAAGGTAAGCGTAAGCGGCATCAAGGTATGGAACGACAACGACAACGAAGACGAGATCCGTCCCGGCAGCGTAACAGTCATCCTGAAGGCAGACGGAACGCAGATCGATACCACGACCGCAAGCGAAAGGACGCAGTGGGCATGGAGCTTCACGAACCTGCCTAAGTACAAGTTCACGGTAGGAAATGACGGCTCCGTCGACAAGGCTGAGATCCAATACTCTGTTGACGAGTCAGCAGTACCTGAGTACAGCACTGAGATCGTCAAGAACGCCGACGGAACATACACGATAACGAATACCCACACCCCTGAAAAGGTCGAGGTAAGCGGTATCAAGGTATGGGACGACGCCGACAACGATGATAAGATCCGTCCCGCCAGCGCAAATGTCATCCTGACGGCAGACAAAGAGGTGTACGCAACAACTCTTGCAACCGAAAGGACACAATGGGGATGGAGCTTCACGAACCTTCCGAAGTACAAGTTCACGGTAGGAGATGACGGCTCCGTCGACAAGGCTGAGATCAAATACGATGTTGACGAGTCTGAAATACCTGAGTATACGAAACAGATAGTCAAGAACGAAGACGGAACATACACGATAACGAATACCCATATACCTGAAAAGGTCAAGGTGACCATAAAGAAGGAATGGGTCGACAAAGACGATCAGGACGGATTACGTCCGGCAACACTGGCCATCACCCTGAAGGCAGACGGAGAGAGCATACAGACCGTAACGCTCAGGGCTGAAGACCAATGGGCACAGCAGACAGTCAGCAATCTGCCGAAGTACAAGTTCACGATAAATGATGACGGATCCATCACGAAGGAAGTCATCGTATACACCTGGGCAGAGGAAACGGTACCGAATGAGTACACGCTGACCAATACCGTTTCGGCGGAAGGCACTGAAGCAGAGGGCGTCATCACCACCATGACCAACACGCACGAGACCAGGAAGAGAGATATCTCGGTAGAGAAGGTCTGGGACGACGCGAACAACCAGGACGGCAAGAGGACCGATCACGTCACAGTCCAGCTTTATGCAGACGGTGAAGCATACGGAGAACCTGTGGTACTGAACGAGAGAAACGAATGGAAGTACAGATGGATCGATCTGGACGAAAGGAAAGCCGGCAAGGTCATCGTATACACCGTTGAAGAGACTGACGTTCCGGAGCTGTATGAGGCTCGGATAACAGGCAGCGCCGATAACGGCTACGTGATCACCAACTACCATGAACCTTCCCTGATCGACATCAGAGGAACGAAGTTCTGGGCTGACAACAGCAACACGACCAGAATACGTCCGAAGAGCATCACGATCCGCCTGTACGCGGACGGAGAAGAGATCGACAGCGTCGTAGTGACCGGAGGAGCCTACGTAGCCAGCTGGAGCTACGAATTCACGCAGCTTCCTGAATACAAAGACGGAGTACAGATCGTATACACAGTGACAGAGGACAAGATCTTCGCATACAAGACGACTTACGACGGATTTGACATAACCAATACGTACAAGAGGAAGCCTCCCAGACCGCCTCACGATCCGCCATCTCCTCCTTCTCCTCCGGACGAGCCTCCGCCACCTGACATTCCTCAGACAGGACAACAGCTGTGGCCGATCCTTCTCTTAGCAGCAGCAGGATTCGTTCTTAGCATATTCGGAGGACGTATGCGGCGAGTAAGAGGAGCCGAGGAGAAATGACCAGAAAACGTATCGGGACCATCATCCTGATAATCGGGATCATAATGATCCTCTGTGCGGCAGGGCTGCTCATAAATAACGCCCTGTCCGCACGGAAAGCGGAAGAAAGATCACAGAGCGTACTGCAGGAACTGGAAGATATCCTGTCAGCCGCCGGAGAGGAGAGCAACACGGCGGAGGAAACGCCTGAGGGTGAAACGCAGGATGCGGATAGCCAGCAGGAGCAGGAGACATACCTACCCGGGCCGCTGCCTGAGGTCACGGTCGCAGGGCAGGGATACATAGGGATACTCCGTATACCCGCACTGTCACTTAACCTTCCGGTCATGAGCGAATACAGTGAAGAGAACCTGAAGATAGCTCCGACCCGGTATTACGGTGAACTCAGTGATCAAAACCTGGTCATATGCGCACACAACTACTATTCACACTTCGGCCGGCTGAAAAATCTCCAGGTAAGAGACCTGGTACAGTTAACTGACATGTCCGGTACAGTGTACGATTACATAGTCTGTAAGGTAGAGACCATACAGCCGACAGAAAAAGACAAGGTCTATTCCGGAGAATATGACATGATGCTTCTGACATGTACTGCGGATGGAAGTGCCCGGGTGATAGTCGGGTGCAACATTGTCGAATGATTCAAAAAAAGGAGCAGGGTAATATCGGATATTTCTAATCTATGGGGGTTTGCTTATTAAAGCTTTGTCTGAAAAAGAGCTTTGCTCTCAAATCTGGTGGGACTTTTATGCCCTATGCAAATTGGAAAGCCTCAAATCCGGTGGAAGTCACCCCGTGCAAATTGAGCACTCAGGTATGATACAACCTGGGTGCTTTTTTGTTTTGTTATTATTCTTGTCAACGGAACTTACCGCGCAGACGGCTTAATCCTTGTCTCTGTCCTAGATAACAGTTGATGTGTATGAACATGCAAAAAGAAACGGGTTATTATGCAGAAATATATGAATATTATTTGCGAACAAAAAAAAGAGGGCAAAAGCCCTCTTTTTAACAAGAATAAAGAAAACAAAGAGCAAGGGTTTTGCCTCGCTCTCTGCATACTATCCATAAATAGCTGTACAATTTAGGAATTATTTCTATGGTATCACCCATTTCGCAATCCGATACGACATAGTTTTGTGGTCAATACTTCAGTATAAACATCTTCATTACATCCCAGTTTAAGCATTGAATTTGCATATGTACTTGCTTTTTGCAAAGCTGAGTCTTGTTTATGGGTTTATCTATCAAAAGCTTCCGCAATATATTATAATTATATAGTAGGATGTCATCTTATACGCCTATGCATGTAATGTACTAGAGCAAGCCAATAAACAATATTATTACAAATATACAATAATTACTCATAAAACATTTTATACCTTTTAATGCTTTGAAGTACAAGCTGGACAAGTATGATTTACCTAATCGAATTTGTCTATTTTGTTTTGCATGTTATAATATGGACAATCACGGGAGTATGATTATTCGGGGTATGCATGTGTCAGGGGCCAAATATCTCAACAACCCGGTTTTTGCCGAAGACAGCACGACCAAAGGACATGAAAACGGTGCTGCTCCTGTTATCACGTGTTATATAGATGATCCTGACGGATCCCCGTTTGTCTGATTTAGGGATGCAGTGCAAAACGACATTTCTGTCATACCCGTCGGATACAGACCCGGCCTTTTTTGACCGATATAGCAGTATGGTAAAATATATGTGTTATAATGCTACTGGGTCCGGGGTTAACGCCCTGACAAATTGTCATTTATCGATGATACGATGAGGGAAAATGATCTACGAATTACTGGATACGACAAAGGCAGCCGGACTCTTTGCCGGTTGGCAGGAAACATTGATCGATTCCTGTTTTAAGAAAGTTATGGGGAAAATATTTGTAACGGATGTCGCAGATCCCAGATCTGCATATGCTTATGTCGGCTGTTTTGCCTTTTACGCGGGAGAACCGGACAGGGAACTGGTCATGAACAAACCGGAAGGTTTTGTGATCATGACACCCCGGAATGATGCTTGGGGCAGGCTGATCGAGGAGAGTTTTCCGGAAGCAAGAAAAGTGACGAGATATGCGATCAGAAAAGATACGCAGTTTCAGAAGGATATGCTGAAGCAGTTTGTAGATGAACTGCCTGCCGGGTACGAACTTCATGAAATAGATGCTGATATCTATGACAGATGTCTTGAAAATCCTGTTACAATAGATTTTGTGTCATCCTTTGAGAGTAAGGAAGCCTATCTGAAAAACGGAAGAGGAATGGTGATCATCAGGAAAGACAGGATCGTTTCAGGGGCATCTTCCTATGCCCGTTATTCCGGAGGAATTGAGATAGAGGTGGATACAGTTGCGGATGAACAAAGAAAGGGTCTGGCTACAATTGCATGTGCAGCTCTGATCCTCCGCTGTTTAGAAGAAAACCTGTATCCAAGCTGGGACGCACAGAATATGAGATCAGTCCATCTTGCTGAGAAACTCGGTTATGAATTTGCGCATGAATACGTGGCCTATGAAATTGATTGAGTGAAGTATAAGCATACTTCGTCAGATCAATTCCCGTTTTGCGGTCATTACTGAACAGAACGATACTGTCCCTGACGCAGGGACCCACCAAGGAGGCGGAGACAAAGGATCATGAGTTCGATCGAGATCAGAAAGATAAGCATTACAGATCTGGATACGGATGCGGTCGTTAATGCCGCAAATGACGGCCTTTGGGCAGGCGGCGGAGTATGCGGCGCTATTTTCAAAGCAGCCGGATATGAACAGTTACAGGCAGCCTGCAGCAAGATAGGTCACTGCGACACCGGTTCAGCCGTTATCACCCCCGGATTTGACCTGAAAGCAAAATACATAATCCACGCGGTCGGTCCCAGATGGAAAGACGGAAAGCACAGGGAACCCGAACAGCTCTACGGAGCATATTACAGATCACTTGAGCTGGCGGCAGCCAGTAACTGCAGGTCTGTCGGCTTTCCGCTGATATCAGCCGGTATCTTCGGTTATCCCGTGCAGGGTGCCTGGAACCGGGCATTCGCCGCATGCGGGGATTTTCTGGACCGGCACAAAGATATATCTCTGGATATCGTGTTTGCCGTACTTAACGACGGGATCATTGAAGCCGGTCATAAAGCCCTGTCTGAAAGCAGTGCTTCCCGCTACAAGATCGCGGACAGAAACGACTGGAAAAGGCTTGACATGCCGGAACAGAATGATACTTTTATCTTCCGTCGACCGTTTACGGCACAGCAGAAGGCGGCGCTCCGCCGCGGCAATATTCCTAAGGAAATGGAAGACAAATGGTTCTGGTTTATGGAAGGAGATACGCTTTTTGCACACCGAAGCTGGACAGGCGTATGCATATACCGTATAGATCTTAAGCCTGACGACAGGCATGTCGTGACAGTGAACCGCGACCCCGAACAATACAAATGCACAAGTATGGAGGAGGATGCCAGGCAGCTGAACAAACTGCTGAACTGGTGGACTCAGGACGACTATGATTACTATCATGAATGGCTTGCCGAGACAGAAGATGCGCTAAAAAAGGCAGGAAAGATCCAGGACAGGCTTGAGTCCGATCAGGATACGGCCATCTGAGTATCCTGCTGATATGATACAGACAGTCCGAAATGCTTTTTCATTCCTTTATATATTTTTTATTATCAGTATTTTCACGCAGCGGCGCACGGAATCATATCTTTTTTACGCCGGGACAAGACGGTGCAGAACGGTCTGCGCTGAGCGATACCCGTTGCCGGATGATTAATTAAGACTACCGCATTGTCAGGGTGCTTTCATCCGGACAATGTGACGGAAGAGGAGACATAGAATGAAAAAGGTATTTGGCGTATTTTTAAAGGCAGTCCTGGCCGGTTTCTGCATCGGCCTCGGCGGCGTGGTAGGCGGACTGATCCTCCCGGCGATCAAGCTGCTGGCAAAAAAGTGCGGGGAATGACGCCTCCCCGGAGATCGTTGGATCATTGGATCACTGACGCGGCATGGGAAAGTCACACACGGATGAGAGATGCCGGCATGAAGAAGGCCGCATAAGACTTTAATGTCCCGTGCAGATAGTATTTATGTTATTGCTCCTGCCTGATCTCATAACAAAACCTCCTTTGCACCTTCATTGTACAAAGGTGGTTTCTGATTTTCCAGCGGGGATCCGGCCTGCCGGCAGCACTGCAATATAATCCACTTTTCTGAAAGCGTTATACCCTCTATTTCTTATATTCGATCCCGAAGTAGTCGAGCATGGACCTGAAATCATCCTGCATCAGCAGGCAGGTATCGCGGAGATAGCCGGGCGTCCTGCTCCATTCCTTGAGGCCGCGATAATAGAACATCTTATGCCTGCTATCGATGATGAATGGTACGATCCCGAGACGGAGGCACTCCTTGAGAAGGATCAGCCTCCCGACACGTCCGTTTCCGTCCTGAAAAGGGTGGATGCTCTCGAAGCAGACATGAAAGTCCAGCAGATCGTCGAGACCGGCCGCGGGACAGCTGTTGTACTTTTTCAGCAGCTTTGCCATGGCAGCGGGGACCAGGGAGGGGGAAGTCGTTGCCTGTCCTCCTACTTCATTCGGTACCTTCTTATATCCGCCCACGGCAAACCATGACTGACGGCTGTTGCTCGTTCCGTTTTTGAGCGTACGGTGCAGTTCTTTGATAAACGTCTCAGTCAGAGGCTTTGCGGCGTTCTTGATTACGAGATCGATACAGCGGAAATGGTTGGCAGCCTCGATCACATCGTCCACATTGATGCTCTCTCCGTCAGAGCCGATGGTGTTCGTCTCAAAGATATACCGGGTCTGGTCATGCGTGAGGCGGCTGCCCTCGATACGGTTGGAATTGTAGGTCATGTCGACCTGCAGCCTGTGATAGATGCCTCCGCGCAGCTGCATTTTCATTTCCGCCAGCAGCCGTTCCGGCAGAGTCTTCGGCAGAGTTTCGCGCTTGTTGATCCGCTCCGGCCTCACGGAGTCCTCAGGGATCCGCCAGGTCTTTCCCATAAGGACTGCGCCGGGGATGCGGCCGTGAGCGCAGTAATTACGCACCGTTCGCTCCGCTACGCCCCATCTTGCCGCGCAGTCCGCAACAGAGATCATATCCACATAGATCACCTCAACCATAGTATACACTTTTATCGGCAAAAAAGTAAACGGAAATGTACTTATATGGAAAATATTTTGCCGATAAAGAGGGAATCTGCAATAAATCCCTAATTATATATAGGGACTGTTTTTGAAGAGATCTTACTCTTACGCAGACGGAGGTATCTATGGACAGAACATATATCTATACATATTTCGAATACTATGATTATTATCTTTCCGATTATAATTCCTATCTGTCCGATCATTTATTGACGGCAGACGAACTGTGGCGCAGCGAAGGGATGTCAGACAAACTGTACGGCGTATATGATACGGAAGAGGAACTCGGCAGGGCAATAGCCGGATTGTTCATGGAAGGATACTGCCTTCTTCCCTGCAGTAAGTATAACGGTATCATCAGGAAATACTGTCCTCCCTCACATAAAAAGTGCTATACAGAAGGATCCTTATTCCGGAAGTATCTGCATATGATCTATCCCGAACATTCGGAGGAAGATATCAGAGACGCCCTCCTGCTGAGTGCCGAATGCGGTCTGTATGACGAATACGGCATCGAGCCGGACGATGACCCGGTCATCGGAGAAAGGCTCAGGGAAGAACTCGGCGCCATCGTTGAGAACGGAAACTTACATGATATTGCCGTTCTCCACGAATTATCGGAGTGGATGAGAAAGGATAAACATCCATTCTGGCTTACCGGCAGCGCCGGTTCGAGCCTGCTGCTGTATCTTTTAAGGATCACGAGATGCAACCCCCTCTTTCCGCACTATTATTACTGCGGAAACGCAGACGTACTGAGCGGTTATCACAGATACAATGAAGACGTCATGGCAAAAATATTATGGTTCCGGCCGGAAAACGCATACCGGGACGGCTTTGACGCACCTCAGCTTAAAGGTCCGGACGGATATGGACTGTATGGGAACGGGCACGATATCCCGTGGAAAATATTATGGCCTGACGACAGACCTTCCTGGTTTGAAGTCAGACTGCCCGCTGCCCTGATGGATGACGTAAAGCACTGGCTGGGCGGTCATTGGATCTTTACCCGGTGCCCGCATCTCAAGGCAGAATATCCTGCTCCGGACAGGATCCATTTCTCCCATATCCAGCTCCGTTTCGATATCGATGAAGACCGTATCTCACACCGTGAAATGCGGGATGCTTATGATATATCGAAAAGATCCAGAGACGGCTGGGCCGGGCTCGTTATCGGCACTTCCGCCGGGTCTGCAGGCATGGCGGCGGCATTTACCGAAATATCAAAACTGGAATTGTTTTCAGACGCAGTTTATCTGTACGGCATTCTTAATACAAATGACGTGCGGGACAGGGAGATCATCGGAATGATGAAGGAGAAAAACATGAAACTGTCAGACCTCGTCATATTCAAAGATGACGTATTCCATTATTTAAAGAAGCACGGGTTTTCAGACGCTGCCGCCTCTTTTGGAACGCGTGCAGTCAATTCCGGACACGGGCTGGCCGAGATCCGCAGTTCCATGAGAGATTCCGATGACAGCTGGATCATCGACTGGTGCAGCAGTATAAAATACCTTATCCCGAAGGCACATGCCATAGAGCATCTGATCTTTAAGGCATTATATCTGTGACATGATCCGCTTTACTCGCACTGCCATAATATGACTTAATACAGATGATCCGTCTGACTTGGGAGGATAAGGGGAGGAGAGTCAAAATGACAGAAATCGGAAAATTATATATGAAACTATATAAGGATGCCAACGATCATAACCGATGTAGCAAAGATACCGCAGGCCTGGACGGACTCTCTCACTTCGTAGCGATGAAGGGCAGCGAATACGGCAGCAGCAAGGTAAAGCTGTTCGTGGTCGGACGCGCGGTAAACGGCTGGAACGGTCTGAACTGCGGTACAAAGGAGGCATTCGCCGAAGAGGCAGACAGCAGATTCCGGTCAGAAGGCTTCCGGTGGATAGCAGATGAAGGAGAGTGCTTTGAAGAGCTTCACAATATCCCTGCTGACGGCGAAAAACCGTATTACCTGTCGAAGAGCGCATTCTGGCGTACGACGAATAAAATATGGTCCGGACTGTCCGAAACAAACGGCGGCCGCTTCACCGACCACATTGCATGGAGCAACCTGTATAAGATCGCGCCGTATGAGAAAGGCAACCCCACAACGACGATGTGTAGGAAGCAGTTTGAAGCCTGCAGGGATATACTGGATGCGGAGATAAAGGCATACGAACCTACGCATATACTTATCATCACGGGATATAAAAACTGGTTTGCAGATAAGAATTATCGTGGCAGTCAAAAAGCCTGCGATTTTTCCGCAATCTTTAAAGGCCCGAAACTGCAGCTATCCGGAAAACCGCAGTTTGTTGAAGGTATCGAAGTTTATGATCTGGGCGGAAGACTGATACCGGCCGTGATAACATACCGCCCCGATAGAAGAGATATAAAAATAAAAGAGAAACCCTTTGCCGATGAGGTCATAAAGACCTTTTCGGATCTGCAGGAACAGATAACACGACTGGACTGACAGTGTTGAGTGAGTTTTTCCCCTTTTGGGGAAGGGATCCCGGTATTTATCCTTAATTATATACAGAGACATAATTTTCAGACGGGAGATGATAAGATGGAACAGATCAACAACAGCCGGATATGCTGCGCCACCTGTTCATACTGGTTAGGCGCGCGTACACCGGACAGACTGGGCTTTGTCACCGTTCAGAATAAGATGGACAGGGGACAGTGTTCATCACGTCCGCTCAGCGAGCACTATATACGCCAGGCAGTCTATTCCTGCAGCAGCTATTCGAAATGGTCAGTGCTGAGATGATAAAGAGGACGATCCCCATGCTTATACTGACGGCAGCGCTCACAGCAATGCTGACAGGCTGTTCTGCCGGTACGGCAGGACCATCGGGACATGAAAGCAAGATTCAGGCAGGAAACAAGGCCCTTGCCGGCAGCACTGAAACGGCAGCGGGGAAAGCAGATGAGGAACAGGTCAGGCAAAATAACGACCCGGAAGCGGAGCTCCGGCATTATCTTGATATCTATTCTCCGGCATCATACTATCGGGATCTTTTCATCGAAGGTCAGTATCTCTTCCTGACGGAAGGCAGGATAGCAGTGCTGTTCCTTGCCGGTGAATATTCGGTCTGTTCCGTTACAGACGCCTGCGATATCGTCTGCACTGAAGCAGAGACCGTGGGAGAAGTATCGTTTTTACGGATAACGGATAGAACGGGCCGTACGTTCGGTCTTACTCTTCCTTCTGACCAGACCGGGCGTGTCCTGGAAGAGATATCCGCGCTTTCGAGTTAAGATATATGACCGGGACTGAAATGGAGGAAAACAATGAAAAAAACTGAATCGATAGAGTTCGGATTTGAAAACCTGGACTGGGTAAGGATCCCTGCAGAACACATCAGGCGGATCACGATAGATGATCTTTCCGGGGAAAACACGCCCGGCAGTCCGGAAGCGGGAACGGCCGAGATAGAGGTACTGTCTTCAGCAGAGGAAGATTCATCCTCATTTCCGGGAGACTGGAGGCAGCGTCCTGTCTGGAACACACTGATCCAGCGCTTCAAACAGCGCGACATAACTTCGCTGACCCTGATATATACGGATAACGGCACCGAAAGGTACCGGGCAGTGTGGAATGAAGATCCTGATAACGAGAACATAAACCTTGACCAGCTGATAACTGAAGCGGACGGCGGGAGCTATATCGTGAAGTTTAGGGTCAGGGCGGAATCATAACAGTACACAGCCGTATGTCAGCTTTGCCGGGCCTGGCAGGCTGTCCAAGCTTCCGGATAGATCCGCGGCTGACATAAAAAACTCAAAAGAAATGAAAATATGCACTGGGACACATTCTGTTAAAAAAGCCATGGTATAATAATGCCGTGTCCGGGACTTAAAGACACTGACAGCTGTTCCCGTATCGTTTCGGTAAGAAGGTATGATAAAAAGAATGAAGGTTCCTGTGAGAAAAAAACTGCTGAAGAGGGCCGCTGTTGCGATCATCTCATTAATAGTGATATTCCTGCTCATCAACGTTATAGTATGCCTTTCATCGAAAAGCAGGATGAGATCCGTTGAGGAGAGTCTGTCCGAAAGCGGATATGACTGCATCCTTGTCCTGGGATGCGGCGTAAGGGGAGAAAGGCCTACACCATTGCTGTCAGACCGCCTGGATGCGGCCGTGGCGCTCTACAAAGCCGGAGCCGCGCCCAAGATTCTGATGAGCGGAGACCACGGAAGAAAGAACTATGATGAAGTATCCGTCATGAGAAAATATGCCATGGAGCAGGGAGTGCCTTCAGAAGACATCTTTATGGATCATGCCGGCTTCTCCACATATGAAACGATGTACCGTGCAAAAGATATTTTCGGCGTGAAGAAAGCTGTCGTCGTGACACAGAAATATCATCTTTACCGTGCCCTTTACGACGCCTCTTCATTTGACATGGAAGTCATAGGAACGATCGCCGTCGGTCATACTTTTGCCTCCCAGCTTATATGGGACATCCGGGAATCTGCAGCAAGAGTCAAGGATTTTGTCTGGTGTATCTTCAAGCCTCAGCCGACGTTCAGGGGTGAAAAGATCGACATAACGGGTAACGGAGAAGTCACGCTCGGCTGAGCAGTGCCGGTATTGAGAAAACTGAATAATATCAAAGGGCATCGGCCATACAGGCCGACGCCCTTTTTATCTGTCAGTTCTTCTTATATTTCACAGAACGGGTCAGAGATCAACTGGATCCGGAATCATGTACCTGAGAAGCCGTAAAGCTGCTGACTGTCACTCCGGATATCCGAACCGGACTGGCATACACATCAGAACGCGCCCTGCTCGAACATGGCTGTGGCGACCTTCTTGAAACCCGCGATGTTGGCGCCGGCCACCAGGTCATATCCCAGACCGTACTCTTCGGCAGCCTCGACGGAGACGCGGTGGATGGTCTCCATCATCTTGTGCAGCTGGGCATCGACCTCATCGGCGGTCCAGACCAGGCGCTCGGAATTCTGAGCCATCTCAAGAGCTGAGACGCCCACACCGCCGGCATTGACAGCCTTGGACGGAGCCACGATCATGCCTTCCTGATCACGCAGGAATTCCAGCGCGTCGTTGGTGGTGGGCATATTGGCGACTTCGATATAGTACTTTATCTTGTTGGCAGCTATCTTTTCCGCGGATTCCATCATGACGTCGTTCTGCATGGCGGAAGGCATGACGATGTCGACCTTGCGGCCCCAGGGCTTCTCGTCAGGGAAGAATTCGCAGCCGAACTTGTCTGCATAATCCTTGACCTTGTCGCGGTTGGAGGCACGCATCTCCAGCAGGTAGTCGACCTTCTCCTCGGTGGCGACGCCGTCGGGATCGTAGACATAGCCGTCGGGACCGGACAGAGTCACGACCCTGGCACCCAGCTGCATGGCCTTCTTGCAGATTCCCCAGGTGACATTGCCGAAGCCTGAGCAGGCGATGGTCTTGCCCTTTATGTCATCGTTCTCGTGCTTCAGGACCTCGTTGAGGTAGTAGACCGCGCCGTAGCCGGTGGCCTCGGGACGGATCAGTGAGCCGCCGTAGCTCAGGCCCTTGCCGGTAAGCACACCGTTCTCCCAGACGCCCTTCAGACGGCGGTACTGGCCGAAAAGGTATCCGATCTCACGGCCGCTGACGCCCATGTCACCGGCGGGAACATCGATGTCGGGTCCTATATAACGGTAAAGAGCCGTCATGAAGCTCTGGCAGAAGCGCATGATCTCGGAGTCCGACTTTCCTGTCGGGTCGAAGTCGGCGCCGCCCTTGCCGCCGCCGATGGGCAGGCCGGTCAGAGCGTTCTTGAAGATCTGCTCAAAGCCAAGGAACTTGATGATGCCGGGGTAAACGTTCTTCTGGAAGCGCAGGCCGCCCTTGTAGGGGCCGATGGCGCCGTTGAACTGGCAGCGGTAGCCGGTGTTGGTGTGGTAGTTGCCGGCATCGTCCATCCAAACGACACGGAAGGTGAACATACGCTCGGGCTCCACGATGCGGCCCAGCAGATCGACCTTCTCGTACTCGGGATGCTTGTCCATCACGGGAGACAGGGAGGAAAGGACCTCCTCGATGGTCTGGCAGAACTCGGGCTCGGAAGCATGCTTGGCTTTGACGTTTTCGATGACTTTCTGGACATACGCGTTCATAAATAATACCTCCAAATAATATGTTTGCTTACGCAAATGGATGACTGATTAGAAATTTTCAATGATCGACACAATCTCGCTGCCGATGCGCTTCTGGGCCTCGCCGGTGGCGGCGCCGATGTGCGGGGTGCAGGAGACGTTGGGATGGTTGAACAGGGCGCTGTTCATGGAGGGCTCCTCCGCCCAGACGTCCAGGCCGGCGGCGCGGACCTTGCCGGAGTTCAGAGCGTCCAGCAGGGCGGCCTCGTCGACGTTGGTGCCGCGGGAGGTGTTGATGATGGTGACGCCGTCCTTCATCTTGGCGATGGTCTCGGCGTTGATCAGAGCGCCGCCGTTGACCGCGGGAGCGTGGACGGAGATGAAGTCGGACTGGGCCAGCAGCTCGTCCATCTCCACATAGGGGATGCCCAGCTGCTCTTCGATCCCGGGGATGTGGAAGATATCGAAAGCGACGACCTTCATGCCGATGGCCTTGGCCATGACGCCCCGGTGCTGGCCGATGCGGCCGAAGCCCACGATGCCGAGGGTCTTGCCCTGCAGCTCGTAGCCCTTTCCGTAGGCCTTCTTCTCCCACTTGCCTTCCCGCATGGTGTGGCCGGCAACGGAGATGAAGCGGGCGCAGGAGAACATGTGGCCCAGAGCCAGCTCCGCCACGGACTGGGAGGAGGCCTTGGGGGTGTTCTTCACGGTGATGCCGTTGGCTTCGGCATACTTGATGTCGATATTGTCCACGCCGACGCCG
>JAEEGL014507183.1_pt1 | contig 14423 bp, 14 predicted proteins | sample 9134231 | NCBI WGS metagenome assembly JAEEGL01 (sample SAMN16246548, study PRJNA631951) | gut metagenome | biome: gut microbiome; feature: rumen; material: fiber-attached | host: Bos | place: Iran: Karaj | collected 2018-10
GCTCAGGCAGCCGCCTTCAAAAAAAACGAGGAAGGCGTAAAAGACTCATCACGAGTAGAAAAAGTAATTCAAAAAGTGCGTTCCAAAGCCGAAACTCTTGGCGCAGATCCCGATATGGTAGAAAAACTCTACCGACAAATGATAGCATCGTTTATCAAAAAAGAGATGGCAGAGTTAAACGGGAACAAACCGATAACCCTCTTAGACAATATCCACCGCATTTTTACCACCCCCATGGGTGCCCAACGTATTGCCAAAAACCTTTTGCTACCAGCCGACACCGACCCAGTGGAATATTGCAAACAGAAAATCCAATCGCCCCAATGCACCATCACCCGCAACGGCAAAAACTATTACTGCACTATCGACGGCATCACAATCACAGTTAACGCTAAGAGTTTCACCATAATAACTGCGCATAAAACCAAATCCTAATGTCTACACGCCCGCCATTTGCACAAATCAAGAGTTACCAAGAATTTTCGCAATACTATTGGTATCGCGAAGAACTGATAGAGATATGCCGCAATTTGGGCATTCCTTCAACGGGAATGAAAACCGAACTAAACCGAACCATCGAAGCATATTTCAACGGCGAAACTATTAAAGAAAAACGTAAAATAAAGTCTGCAAAACAAACTGCCACAAATATTTCGCTATCAACAAAATTAATAGAATCGGGCTTTACATTCGGACCACGTTTTCGTCAGTTTTTTGCCGAGCAAACCGGCATACAAAACTTCAAGTACAATGCCGATATGGTAGCCACTGTAAAAAAGGTTAAGGAAGATAATGACACAGATTTTACCCTTGGTGACCTTCTCAAAATATATTATGGACGCAAAACCTACGCCACATACGACAAATCAGCCCTTCAATGGAATCGCTTTGTAAAAGACTTTTGCGCCGACCCTCGCACAGCCAACATTCCCGACAAACTCAAAACCGCCGCCCTATTATGGAGCAAAGTCCGCGAATCTACATTGCCTAAGGTTTATGATACACGATTGCTGGATGAATTAATCAAATAAAAAAGCACTGCAAATGGTTGCAGTGCTTATATTTTTATGGTGACCCCGGCGGGACTCAAACCCACGACCTTAGGAACCGGAATCCTACGTTCTATTCAACTAAACTACGGGGCCGCTATGTTATTCACTTTTGCGTTCAACAAGCGTAATGGGTAGTTTAAGGCACTCTTGGTAACCAGAACCCTCATCGTACATATCCTCATCGTAAGTTTCGTAGCACCAACTAATATGAATGTCGCTACCGCTGAGTTGCAATTGCTCAAGCCGCACCAAAAGTTCGTATACCACCTTGTTAGATGCCGAACTGAGTATCGAAAACTCAAACTCTATGTTCACAGGACCCTTGCAAGCCGACACAGCAGAAAGAATTTTTTCCACAACGGGTGTGTAAAATTCAACCGCATTTTCAGGGAAAGACGGACCGGTGATATTAATAAAATTTTTGCTGCCATCAATCAACACCGAAGGGGTGTCGTCAGTGGCCTCGATTGAAAATGTGTTTTCGTTGGTTTCCATTAGCAATGCCTTCCTATTTGGTTAAAAATGTAGAAATTTCTACTTAAGTTTCAATTTGCAAATATAAGAAAAATTAATGACTAGTGTATACAGTTTCGAGAATTATTTTTGCAATAATTTCAAAATATTGATTATCAACATCTTGAAGGTTATCATTTTTTGGGTACTCAATTCCGTTAGAATTTATTAATGCACCTGCAAGATTAAATGATTTAACGCCTGCCACAGCGCTCACAATAGTGTTGTCGCCATAAAAAGGGTTAGCAATTACATCTGGAAAGAGATCTTCTGCATGAAAAAGTGGCGCAAGACTTCGAGCAAAATAAAAATGTCGCGAGGCAAAATGATTTGAATTGCCGTCGATAACAAACTTTGAATGTTTTGTGGCTGGATGCGATACAGATATACCATATTGATAATCTGATATTTCTGATTTATGACGTTGTGCCCACGCTTGCGAACCAAGACAGTGACGCAAATGCGAATTAACCCCAGCAGTATTATTGTAGGCATAACGTCCATCAAACAAAACAATATCAACACCCCAACCGGGATCGTGCTGGGCAAAATAATGCGCAATCGACATCAACAATGCAGCAGCAGAAGCACAATCTGTAGAGTCGCCCGACTGTGGATTTTGATCGTAATGGGCAAACAACAAAACACGTTGATGATATTCAGGATAAAACTTGCACACAATATTGTAAAGCGTTACACTGTCGATTTCAGAAATGGTCATCGTCTCAGTATCTACCAAAACTTTGCCCCCGGCACGATTCAGATAATCAGTAATATAGTCTTTTGCTTTCAAAAGACTCTCCGAACCACTATAGCGACAAGTAAAACGATTAATACTATCTGCCACATTCATAGATACATCATTGTAATTATCAAGTTGAACAGGCACGGGGGAGCAGCTCCAAATGCACAAGATAATCTCAAATATGACAATTTGCAATAAGTATCTCATAATTAGCAATTAAAACAGCGCAAGTTGCACATCGTCGTCATTAAATGTGGTTAAATTTTTACCCAAATGTTTGTAGGCAAACGGAGTAACTTCACGTCCGCGGGGGGTGCGTTTTAAGAGACCTTCCATAATAAGGTACGGTTCATAAACCTCCTCAATAGTGCCGCTATCTTCGCCCACAGCCGTGGCAATGGTGTTTAATCCCACAGGTCCGCCTTGAAATTTGTCGATAATGGTGCAAAGAATCTTGTTGTCCATTTCGTCTAAGCCGAGCGAATCTATGTTAAGATTGTCGAGGGCATATTTGGTTATCTCCAAATCAATCAAGCCGTTGCCTTTTACCTGAGCAAAATCCCTAACACGGCGCAACAGCGAATTGGCAATACGTGGAGTACCACGACTGCGCGATGCAATTTCACCGGCGGCAGGCTGGTCAATTTCTACATTCAATATTTTGGCAGCACGGCTTACAATGCGTGTAAGTGTTTCAATATCATAATATTCGAGCAAAAGATTAATACCAAAACGAGCACGCAAAGGGGCCGTAAGCAATCCCGCACGAGTGGTGGCGCCCACAAGCGTAAAAGGATTGAGCGTTAACTGTACCGAACGCGCCGCAGGACCTTTATCTATCACAATATCAATCTTGTAATCTTCCATTGCGGAATAAAGGTATTCTTCCACCACGGGAGATAGGCGATGAATTTCGTCGATAAAGAGCACATCGCGAGCATCGAGATTGGTCAGCAATCCTGCAAGGTCGCCGGGTTTGTCTAAGACGGGTCCCGAAGTGGTTTTCATGCCTACGCCGAGTTCGTTGGCTATAATATTAGAAAGTGTGGTTTTGCCCAAACCGGGAGGGCCGTGAAAAAGCACATGGTCGAGTGCCTCGCCGCGCATTTTAGCCGCCTTTACAAACACTTCGAGGTTTTCGCGGAGTTTTTTCTGACCGTTGAAATCATCGAAAGTCAAAGGGCGGAGTTTGCGTTCAAACTCTTTTTCCTTTTCGGATATGTTGTTGATTGCTCTAATGTCCATTACGTTGATTTTTGTTTTCGCCGTAAAGATAGTAATTATTACATTTTAAAACTGAATTATTTCGTTTAATTTGATTAATAAATAAAATTGTCTGTTGGAGTTTGCTATTTTTGGGTAAAATTGTAAGTTGGAGTTTGCAATTTTTTAGTAAAATTGCAAGGTGGAGATTGCAATTTTTATTATCTTTGCTGCGTTAATCAATAAAACATCTGCATTATGGATTTTGAAACAGTAAAACCGTTATTAAACCGTTACCTTAGAATACTCGGCACTACCGACTGTAAATTCAAGCGTTACCTATATGGCAAAATCAATTGGAACGTGCGCCTGATAGGTATAATGGGTTCGCGCGGTGTTGGCAAAACAACCCTTATGCTACAATATATAAAGGAGAATTATGCCGACACCAACAAAGCATTCTATTTTTCGCTCGACGACCTTTGGTTTAACCAATATCCTTTGCAAGAACTTATTGAATACCTTTATAATCAAGGAGTTGAGGTGGTATTTATCGACGAGGTTCACAAACTTGCCAATTGGCAACAATATATCAAAAACTTCTACGACAGTTACCCCGATTTGAAGATTGTTTACACAGGTTCGGCAATGCTTGCTATCGACCATTCAAAAGCAGATTTATCTCGCCGCCAGTCGCTCTACTATTTCAACGGGCTTTCGCTGCGTGAGTATATTGAGTTTGAATACGGGCAAAAGTTCGATCCTGTGCCACTTCAAAACCTTATAGAAGATCATCAGCGTATATCTTTCAACATAACATCTAAGGTGAAAATCTTAAAATGTTTCAACGATTATCTTCGTGTAGGATATTACCCATTTTACAAAGAAACCGGTGAAGATTATTATATGCGCCTTGCCGATGTGGTAAAGATAGTTATCGACACCGACATTCCTGCATTGGAAGATGTTGCGTTTGCCACTTTGGAAAAATTGAAACGACTTTTGATGGTGGTTTCATCGTCGTTGCCGTTTATACCTAACATTTCAAAACTATCGGAACAACTGCAAAATTCGCGCGAACATACCGTTAAAATGCTCAAAATATTAAACAACGCCGGCCTGTTAAGATGTCTTTATTCTCCGGCAAAAACCTACAAGCATCTATCGGGTCCTGACAAAATTTACATCGACAATTCAAACCTAATGTATGCTTTATCGCAAAATGTAACGCAAGGCACAGTCCGCGAAACTTTTTTTGCCAACCAGACAGCTGTAATGCACAATATAGAAATTCCCAAAGATGGCGATTTCCTTATCGACGGACGATACACCTTTGAAGTTGGTGGAATGAAAAAAACTTACCGACAAATTGCCGATATGCCCGATAGTTTCCTTGCTGTTGATGATATGGAAACAGGAATAGGTAATAAAATTCCGCTGTGGATGTTTGGATTTTTGTATTAATACTACTAAACTTTCGCATTTTTATACACCCCACACACATCCTTTACCACCTGTTCTATCGGTTCGTAGCCTGCCACAATGGTGTTGATGCTTTTTTCATTAGAATAAAGTTTAAAATCGGTGATGAGACTGATGAAGTCGTCGTTGAGGCGGGGATTGCGGTGGGTGAAGAGGTATTTTATTCTGTACCAAAGTTTTAGACAAAAGAGCATTGATTTGCAAACATGAAATTTGGGTCGTTTAACACCCAATGTATCGGCAATGGTAAATAGCAAATCGGCAAAACTCATGCACTGCGAAACCACTATAAACCGCTCTTTTACAATATTTTGCTTGGTAATTGATAGCATACAACGTACAAGGTCGTTAACGCCGATAAAGCCTGTTACTCCTTTGGCGTAAAAATTTAATCCGCGATTGATGCGGGCAACTATTGCACTACTATCTTTTGCAAAATCGCCGGGACCAATTATAAATCCTGCATTGAGAATAGAACCGGGCAAACCCTCTTCAAACGCACGCCAAACTTCCATTTCGCTAAGAAACGATGCTTTGGAATATTCGGTGTAATGTCCTTTTGGGTCGCGGGGCGATTTTTCGGTAATTTCCTTTAATTCGGGTTCGTCGCCGAGGGCTTGAAGATTGCTGATGTGGCAAAAATACTTAACACCGGCGGCGCGAGCTTCGTCTACAAGAATCGAGGTGCAGGTAATAATGTCGTTGATAATGTTGTCGTCTTTTTTTAAACCGAAAAACGCTGGGGTGGAACAGTTGAACACCACATCAATATCGAGTAAAATTTCGGCAACGGATTCGCGGTCAAACGGGTCGGCATCTACCCAATCAATTTCGTCGTAGAGGTTGTCAGAGTCGGAAAAATAGTAGCCCATTATCTTGCGAAAGCGTTCCATGTCGCTCCGGTCGGATTTAACGGCGCGAACGGGAAGCCCCTTTTGGAGCAAGGTGCAAATCGTATGAGCGCCCAATATGTTGGTAGAACCGATTACAAGATACATCGCGTATATTTTTCACTTTGTAAAAGTATAGGTTAAAAGTTAATCCAATTGTGTCTTAAATTGAACTTATAGTTAAGAAATGAAACATTTTTTGTACTATAAAGTACAAATGTTGTACCTTTGCCGTTAAAAGATAAATATTAATGGATTACATAAAGATAGCCGGAAGCCTGATTATATCGCTGATAATTAGTCTTTTGACCATACCGTCGATAGTGCGTGTGGCCAAAAGCAAGCGTTTGTGCGAAAAGCCTCACGACCGTCATATTCATCATGGAAACGTGCCTACACTTGGCGGATGTGCCATTTTTGGGGCGTTCATCACTACGATGTGCATTTTTGCGGGCAATGAAGCAAGTTTTTTGCCGTACCTTGTGGCATCGTGCGTAATTCTCTTTTTTACAGGCATTAAAGACGACATTATGATAATTGCTCCGCTTACCAAACTTGCGGGACAAATTACTGCCGCGCTTGTACTCTGCGCTGCGGGCGATATTCGCATTACAAGTATGCAGGGACTGTTTAACGTTCAGGAATTACCCTACGCAGTGAGTGTGGCAGTGTCGATGGTTGTGGTGGTGGCTATCATCAACGCATTCAACCTAATAGACGGTATCGACGGACTTGCCGGAACGCTTAGCATATCGACGTCGGCTATGTTTGGAGCATGGTTTTTGTACGAAGGCGATTACGCTGTATGCATCGTGATAGCAACATTTATAGGTGCAGTAATTGGATTTTTGCGTTACAACCTATTTTCGCGAACCAACAAAATTTTTATGGGCGATACCGGCGCACAACTTGTGGGGTTGGTATGCGTTTTTCTTGCCATAAAATTTGTGGAAGGCAACAACACAACATCGGCAGAATGTATAGTTCGCGGTGCTCCGGCGGTTGCTTTTGCTATTATTTCAGTGCCGGCGTTTGATGTTATTAGAGTAATGTTTTTAAGAATTGTGCTAAAACGTCCTGTTTTTCAGCCAGATAACATTCACATTCATTATAAATTGTTAGAATTGGGACTTTCGCACCGAACATCCGACATTATTCTCAATCTATTTAATATAGCGTTTGCAATTGGAGTGTATATTCTATCTAAATACACATATATCAATAGAATAGGCCTAATAATGTTGCTTGTGCTAATGGTTTCGTTCCATATTCCGCAAATAATCATCAACCGCCGAAACCGCAAAAAACAAAGACAATGAAAAAACTATCGTTAATATTGTTTCTGATATATTCTGCGGCACTTCTCTATGCTCAGGATTACTACCGTTACGATTTGCTCAACGATAAATCATTCCATTCTGCCATCAACTATTATCCCGACACCTTAAAATCCGATACAAATGTCTATCACATAGATATTTCCCCATTGTTTAACATAGCAAGCGGAAGGGGTGATAATGGAAAACACGCTATCTATTCGGGTAATGTGGGTGTAGAAGTTAAAGCCGATTTATTATCCAAATTAACAGCAAGTTACAGAATTTATGGCGGCTTTTCGCACTACAACGATTATTTTGCTGCCCTTGCCGATAGCCTTGGCTACATACCCGCAGGAGGATTTTTTTACAAAGACGGCAACAACTATTATTCTATATATCACGACTTTGACATCACTTATCACATTGCCGATTACCTAAAAATCACTGCCGGAAAAGGTCGTAAAAAGGTGGGCGACGGCTATCGGTCTCTTTTTCTCAGCGACAACAATAGCGGAATGTACTATTTTGACATTACCGCCGGCACAGGTGGATTGCAATACATTTTTTCGGTAAATACAGCCAAAAACATCGATTCGGAATGTTCAGGTTCACGCACCAAATATCTTGTATATCACGCATTTAGTTGGAATATTACCAATTATCTTAACATAGGCGGATTTGAGGCTGTGTCGATAATGCGTCGCGATAGTTCGGGCAATAGCAAATTTGTTGATTTACATTACCTTAACCCCGTGATGTTTTTCCGCCCAGTTGAATATTCGGTGGGTTCGCCCGACAATGTGCTGATGGGCGTATTTGGCAAGGTGCGTTATTACCGCAAAAATATTTTGTACGGACAGGTAATGTTAGACGAGTTTAATTCATCGTTTCTCAAAGCCGGCAACGATTGGTGGGCAAAGAAATTTGCATTTCAGGCAGGTGCACGGGGCGAAGCTTTCGATAGATTTACCTACATAGCCGAAGCCAATTATATACGTCCGTTTATGTATTCGCACGACAATGCAATACGCTCGTATTCAATGTGTTCGCAACCATTGGCACACCCTTACGGAGCAAATCTCAAAGAAGGTCTTGTAAATCTGCGTTACACCACACGCAACGAGAAATTTTATTTTGACCTTACAGCCGACATCGTAAAAACAGGAATCGACACTGATTCAATATCTTACGGCGGAAACATATTAATACCATACACCCTTAGAGGCGACGATTACGGACAAACAATGCTTCAAGGCAAACCTTTGACAATTACCGATTTAAGCTTTACCATGGAATACAAAATGATATTAAATTTTGATTCCAAAAGCTATATATTGAAACCTTTTGTTACCTTTGGGTGTTACAACAAAGATGAAAAATGCCTTTATTTTATGATTGGCATCAAAAATTTTGACTTAACAAGATTTTATTGACAACTAACATAATACAATAATATATTTAAAGCAAAAGTTTATGGATAGGACAACAGACTTCCTCGTAGTGGGCAGCGGCGTTGCTGGATTATGTTTCGCACTAAAAGCCGCCGAAAAAGGCAGCGTGCTTATCGTTACAAAAGCCTCTGTTACAGATGCTAACACAAAGTTTGCTCAGGGTGGAATTGCTTCCGTTACCGGCGAGGGCGATACTTTTGAAAAGCATATTCACGACACAATGGTGGCAGGCGATTTTCTCTCAAAAGAAAACATCGTTAAAATTGTGGTTGAGGAGGCTCCCGACCGTATTAAAGAACTTGTGCAATGGGGCACCGAGTTTGACCGCAAGAGCGATGGAAGTTTCGACCTCCACAAAGAGGGCGGACACAGCGATTTCCGCATTCTCCACCACAAAGATAACACAGGTTTTGAGGTAGAACGTGCTCTTGTTGAGCGTGTTAAAGCTACTCCTAACATCACCATGGTAGATCATTTTTACGCCATGGAGCTTATTACGCAACACTATCTTGGCAAAACCGTTACCAAATACGACGATGATATTGAGTGCTACGGCATTTACGCACTCAACACAAAAACTGGAAAGGTAGAAAAAATACTCTCAAAAATCACCTACCTTGCCACCGGCGGTATAGGCAATATTTACCAAGTTACCACAAATCCTCCAATTGCCACAGGCGATGGTATTGCAATGGTTCACCGTGCTAAGGGCGTTGTAGACAATATGGAGTTTGTGCAATTTCACCCAACATCGCTCTATCATCCGGGCGAACGTCCTTCGTACCTTATTACCGAGGCTATGCGCGGTTTTGGAGCAATACTCAAAACCCAAGACGGCAAAACCTTTATGGAAAAATACGACGAACGCGGCTGTCTTGCTCCTCGCGACATTGTTGCTCGCGCTATCGACAACGAAATGAAAATTCGCGGCGACGAATATGTTTACCTCGACGCCACCGTTACCGACCACGAGGAACTCAAAAAGCATTTCCCCAATATCTACGAAAAATGCCTCTCGATAGGTATCGACATTACCAAACAGCCTATTCCCGTTGTTCCCGCAGCCCATTACCTTTGCGGCGGTATTCGCGTAGACGAATTTGGACGCACCACCATTCATAATCTTTATGCAGGAGGCGAAACAGCTTGCACAGGTCTTCACGGAGCTAACCGATTGGCTTCCAACTCATTGTTAGAGGCATTGGTATTTGCCCATCGTTCGGCATTACATTCGGCAGAATTGCTCCCCGGCATAAGCCATTGCCCCAATATTCCCGAATGGAACGACGACGGCACCACCATGAACGAGGAGAATATTCTTATAACGCAGTCGTTTAAAGAGTTACAACAGATAATGACCTATTATGTAGGCATTGTCCGCAGCAACGAACGTATGAAACGCGCCTTCGACCGTTTGCAGATTCTCTACAACGAAACCGAAGACCTCTACCGTCGTTCAAAAATCACCGTTCCGCTTTGTGAACTCCGCAACGCCCTTGTAACAGCATACCTTGTAATCAAAATGGCTCGCCGCCGTAGAGAAAGCATTGGTTTGCATTACAATATTGACACTCCGAAAAAGAAGTAGAGTATAATTTACCATTAATTAACCTTTTGGAAACGCCCGCTTAGGTTACATAGCATATATTTGCAACGTATTAAGCGAGTCTAAAACAAACTCCTATATATTGAATATTATTAAAAGATGTCGCGAGACATCTTTTTTTTGCATCTTAAAGATTATTAACAACAAAAAAGGTATCTTAACACTTAAAAGGGTTATTTTTACACATCTTTATTTACTAATTTAAAATAACATAATTATGAGAAATTTATTCAAAACAATGGCAATAGTGGCTGCATTAACCGCCGCTTGCACAAGCGCCAAAGCGCAACTTTATTTATCCGGAAACATGTCGATGATCAACTCATCTGGTGAAACAGAAAGAGTTGATCCTAATCAAAACCAAACTTACGAAAAAGATCATGGAAATACATTTAACATAGGTACCGAAATAGGTTACTACTTCAATGAAAATATGGCTTTTGGTGCCGACGTATCTTTATCGCACAACAAAAATAAAAATGGCAACGACAAAAATATATGGACTGCCAATAATAAATTCTATTTTAATCCATTTTTTCGTTACGACTTCATCACAAACGACAAAATAAGTTTAGGAGCAAAGGCAGAAGCTATTTTAGGATTCGGCAAAACCAAAAACCACGATTCGGACTTATATAAAGATAACGAATTTGGAGTTTCTATAACACCTGTATTTAATTATAAATTTACTCCACATTGGAGTGCCGGAGTGGAGTTTGGTAAACTTTCGTATACACACAGAAATATCAAGAATGAAGATAATGGAGCAGTAAACTATACAAAGACAGACATCACCAACACATGGCTCTGTAATCTTACGCTAAAATCACTCACTTTCAGCGTAGTATACACATTCTAAGTACATAATAATTGACAAACATAAAAGAGATGTCCTTTTCGGGGCATCTTTTTTTTGTGCTATATTTACAGCAACTTCGGTTGGCAAGGCTCGTAGGTCATTCGATGGAGCGGTGTAACGCCGTATTTTTGGATTGCCTCTATGTGGTCTTTGGTGGGATAGGCTTTGTTTTTAGCCCAGTTGTATTCGGGATATTGCTCGGCGGCGCGGGTTATCCATTCATCGCGGTAAGTTTTGGCAAGGATAGAGGCGGCTGCAATCGATAGATAAAGTGAGTCGCCTTTAACCACTGTCTTATATGGAATTGTCTTATACGGCTTAAATTTGTTGCCGTCTACGATAATGAAAGCAGGCACAACGCTCAACCCATCCAAGGCGCGGTGCATAGCGCGGATAGAGGCGTTGAGAATGTTGATGCGGTCTATCTCTTGGTTGTCGCACGAGGCAACGCAATAAGTGGCGGCATCGCGGATAATCTCGTCGCGGAGCAGAAGGCGTTTCTTTTCCGACAACTGCTTGCTATCATTGATCTTAGGGTTGAAGTAACCTTTTGGAAACACCACCGCAGCGGCAAACACCGGCCCTGCGAGACAACCTCGTCCAGCCTCATCGCATCCCGCCTCGGGGTAGTTGGTTTGATAAAACGCTTGCATCATAAAACTATTTAAATCAAAGAATATAGAGCAAAAATATCAATAATAAATTAAAAAACAATAGAAGTTTCATATACGAGGTTTGTCGTATTTACAAACCATATTTTCACGTTTTCAAGAGTTATGCAAATATTTTTTTACACGTTTTCAAGTGTTACGATAATTAATATCATAAGCGGCAGATGATAAAAAAGAAGATTATTTGCAAAAAAGAGAAAAAAAAATTATTTTTGCAGAAAACAAACAAAGTTTAATCATTATGAATGCTGTCCAAATAACATTAAGTGCTGACAATGAAAGCATTATAGATAATATAAAATACCTTTTAATGCAACTAAAAGGTGTTTATAATGTGCATTTTGCCAAAGTGGAGAACGAATTTGACATTAGAGAAACGCCTGCCTACAAAGAGGCTATGGACGATATTGAACACGGACGTGTTTATAAAGCCTCTAATGCAAAAGATATGTTCAAACAAATTCTCGGAGAAAATGTATGAAGTTCAGTACACCAAACGGTTTTCAAAGGATGTGAAAGCATGTGTAAAACGCGGTTTGGATATTTCTTTGCTTGAAAATGTTATCAATATTTTACAAGAAAACGGTAAATTGCCTGATTATTATCACCCGCATAAACTAAAAGGCGACCGTAAAGGCGAATGGGAATGTCATATACGTCCTGATTGGTTATTATGTTGGCAACAAAATGATAAAGAATTGATTTTATTATTCGTTAATACAGGCACTCATGCCGATTTATTCAAAAAATAGAAATTTCTTCTCTCTCCACATATAGCCCACTATCTTTTGCGGCACAACCATAAACTATTACCGTTTCAAGCAAGAGCAAGACAAACATCTATACAAAAAATCCTGCCGCTGGCACTCCGACGGCAGGATTTAGTATGCTTATGTAATTATTTCTATTCCACCGTCAGCACAAACCAATTCTTCTTGCCTTTGCGGACGAGGATGTATTTTTCGTCTAAAAGGTAAGTGGTGTCGATTTTGGTTTCGGGGTCGGAAACCTTTTCTTGGTTGATGCTCAGTGAGTTTTCTTTGGTGATAGCGCGACGGGCTTCGCCTTTGGAGGCAAACACCTGCGATTTTTCTGCCAAAAGATCCAAGACGCCAATACCCTGCGCAAGTTCGTCTTTGGAGATTTTGAACTGAGGCACGCCGTTGAATATCTCTAAGAAGGATTTTTCGTCTAACTTCAAGAGTTGCTCCTTTGTGCCTTTGCCGAAAAGTATCTGTGTGGCAGCAATGGCGGTGTTGTAAGCGTTTTCGCCGTGAACCATAATGGTGATACGTTTTGCAAGTTCGCTCTGCAAAAGACGGCGACCCGGGTCGGTGCGGTGCTCTTCAATAAGGTTTTCAATCTCCTCTTTCGACAAGAGAGTGTAAATCTTAATATAACGCTCGGCATCTTCGTCGGATGTATTGATCCAAAACTGATAAAACTCGTAGGGCGAAGTAAGTTTCGGGTCGAGCCAAACATTGCCTTTCTCGGTTTTGCCAAATTTAGTGCCGTCGGCTTTCTTGATAAGGGGACAGGTAAGACCGAATGCCTCAGCCTCGATACCGTCGATACGGCGGATAAGTTCCACACCTGTGGTGATATTGCCCCATTGATCGGCGCCACCCATTTGGAGTTTGCAGTTTTTATGCTTGCGAAGATAGTAGAAATCGTAGCCCTGCATCAATTGGTATGAGAACTCAGTAAACGACATACCTTCGCGGCTGTCGGATGCAAAACGCTTTTTAACGCTGTCCTTAGCCATCATATAATTAACGGTGATGTGCTTGCCGATGTCGCGGATAAAGGAGATAAACGAGAAATCTTTCATCCAATCGTAGTTGTCAACAAGTTCGGCAGCGTTGATAGCGTCGGAGTCGAAATCCAAAAATTTCGACAACTGTGCCTTGATGCACGCCTTGTTGTGGTTGAGGGTTTTCTCGTCTAAGAGGTTACGCTCGGCAGATTTGCCAGAAGGGTCGCCCACCATACCTGTTGCGCCTCCTACGAGGGCGATAGGCTTGTGTCCTGCCATTTGGAAATGTTTCAAAATCATTATCGAAACCAAGTGGCCTATATGAAGCGAATCGGCAGTGGGGTCGATACCCACGTAAGCCGTTGTCATCTCTTTTGCAAGTTGTTCTTCGGTGCCCGGCATCATATCGTGAATCATACCGCGCCATTTCAAATCGTCAATAAAACTCATTTTTTAATGTTTGAATCGTGAAAGGAATTTCATATCGTTTTCAAAAAACATACGGATGTCGGTAACACCGTAGCGGAGCATTGCTGTACGCTCAATGCCCATACCGAATGCAAATCCCGAATATACTTCGGGGTCGATACCGCAGTTGCGCAAAACGTTGGGGTGAACCATTCCGCAGCCGAGAATTTCAAGCCATCCTGTGCCTTTGCATATTGCGCAGCCTTTGCCACCGCATATCGAGCACGAAACGTCCATTTCGGCACTCGGCTCAGTAAAGGGGAAGTACGACGGACGAAGACGAATCTCGGTTTTTTCGCCGTAAAACTCTTTGGCAAAATACATTAGCGTTTGTTTAAGGTCGGCGAACGAAACGTTTTTATCTATATAAAGACCTTCTACCTGATGGAAAATGCAGTGCGAACGAGC
>JAEEGL015984284.1_pt1 | contig 14423 bp, 10 predicted proteins | sample 9134231 | NCBI WGS metagenome assembly JAEEGL01 (sample SAMN16246548, study PRJNA631951) | gut metagenome | biome: gut microbiome; feature: rumen; material: fiber-attached | host: Bos | place: Iran: Karaj | collected 2018-10
AAACAGGTTAAGAGGATATGCTGGAAGAAAAGATTGCACTGAAAAACTTATATAGGGAATCTGATTTTCGACTGAATATTCTTCGATTCACAAAAATAAGACGCAGTGACTGCGTCTTGTTTCTGTGCAATTCGAAGGAGGAAATGCTGGAAAACTACATCAAAGAACAAAGCGCTTGTTGTGATGTCATCTCTTCTTTGGAAGAGTTGCAAAAGCTTAAGGAAGCTTCTTATGATGTGATTTTTTATTTTGATTCGAAAGAAAAAGATGATTTCCTATCTAAGGGAATCGGTGCTTTTTTTTCGTCCTTAAAAAATGTTTCCAAGGATGAAGGAAAAGTATTTTTGGCATTATGGAATCCTTTGGGAGTTCATACTCTTGTGAAAAAACAGGAGAAACTCACATTGGAAAAGCCTTTGACAAAGAAGGATTGGGAAAAGGGCATAAAGGAATGTTTTCCTTCTGCAACGGTTCGCACTTATTACCCTTATCCGGATCATTTCTTTCCTATTTCCATTTATTCCGATAAACATCTTCCTAAGGCGGGAGAGTTACACCGTGGATATGGAATTGAAGATGGACCTGCCTTGGAATTGTGCAGTGAAGATGAACTGTTAAACAACCTAACGGCTCAGGAACTGTTTGAAGCCTATAATAACTCTTATCTGTATCAAATAAATTTATCATCAGAGATGGAAGAACCTGTCTTTGTAAAGTACTCCAACGAACGGGGAAGTGATTTTCGAATTGCTACAGAGGTTTACAAGGATAAGGTAATAAAAAGATCCATCCATAATGACAGCAGGACACATATTTTGTCCTTGCCCAAAATAGAAGAAGGATTGAAATCTCTCTATGAGGGAAGCCTTCTTTTGAATCATTGTACCCTAGATGCTTCGGAAGAAGCAGTGGATTTGGAGTTTGTCCAGGGACATACCCTTTCCAATGATTTGGAACATGCATTTTTACAAAAGGATGAAGCTGGGATTTTAGAACTGGCGGAGTTATTTGTAAAGCGCGTATTTCCACAGGGCAAATTGGTGGATTATGTTCACACCCCTCAAATGCAAAAGGTATTTGGAGTGGCACAGGATGTGGATTTTGGAAAAGCATCCTGCCTTCCCATGACAGATGTGGATATGATTTTTGACAATTTGATTGTATCAGACAATGATTGGATTCTGCTGGATTATGAATGGACCTTTGATTTCCCTCTTCCCTATCGCTTTGTCCTGTATCGAAGCTTGTTCTATTTTTACTTGGAACATCCGGCGTTTCGGGAAATAAAGGATTTGTATTCTTATTTTTCGTTTACGGAAGAGGAATTACAACGTTATGTTGAAATGGAAAAGGGATTCCAGAGATATATTTGCAATGGAACCACACCGTTGCGTGATGAACTGTTACGTTTGGAAAACCGTGTTTCTTTGGACAAGATCTTTCATGAGTATCTTGGACAGACAAAATTGGTGTTTGCCGGGGACGATGGGGCGCACACGACCTTTGAGTTAGATTCTGCAAACAAGGAAGAAGTGTTTTCTCTTTGCCTGCCAAAGGATGCCAAAATGTTACAGATTCGTTCAAAAGAAGGTGGGGCATTGTTTTCTCTTTCAAATGTTGTGATCAATGAAACATCATTGCCGGTGGAAGAACTTATGGCAGCCAATACCCAGGTGGAATCTATCAATGAAAACACTGTGATTTTAAAAAAGGATGTGGGGTTTGATATTCCCCTTTCTTTTGCTGGAAAAGAGGCAGATGAATATTTCGTGGAAGTGGTGGCAAAGGCAACCTATTTCCATGAGGATGATACTTACTATACCGAAAAGCGAATTCGGGATTTAAGATTAAACGTCAAGTTTTTGGAAGAGCGTATCGCTCATATGGAAAATAAAGCGTTCTACCGCCTTTATAAAAAAATAAAAAAGATATTGAAAAGGTAGATAAGAGGAGACTATGAGTCAAAGAGATCTATTTCATATTGAAAAAATATATAAGAGCACTAAGGAAGATAATACCTTATTTGTTGTGGCATGGTTTGAGCATGACGACGACCGTGACTTTACCCTTCGTTTTCTTTTGGATGGTGAAGAACTGTCCTTTGAGACCACTACCAGAAAAGGGTTGGAAGTGGAGCGTTACTATCTTCGCTACGGTTACGGCGTAACAAAGAATTTCATTTATCGGGTATCACTGCCCAATAATTGGAAAGAAAAGTCAAAACTTCAAATCCAAACAACCAAAAACACCGCAACGGAAGTGAAAAAGACCTTATCTGTAAAACAGATGCAACAGTTGGGACTTCCTTATTACATTGACGCGATTCAGTGGATTGGCGGCAAATGCTACGTCAAAGGTTGGGTTAAGATGAATTCCGGTAAGGAGATTCTCGTAAAAAAAGGAGAGAATGTCGTGCCGGTGGAAATGGAAACCATGGATCGAAAGGATGTATATCACTTCTTTGAGGATCATGATGGAATTACCGGATTTTCTATTGAATTTGTGGGAAAACGAAGTGAGCGATATGACCTTTGTTTTCAGGAAGAAAATCAAGAACCCTATCGGGTAAGAATCGCCAAGGAAAGCGTGTTATCCAGAGGGATAAAAAAGTTGATTCGTTGGTGGAACAAGGGTTGTATGTTTTTAACGGAACGGGGCTTAAAGTATACCTTAAAGCTGGTGTATTCCAAGTTTGCAGGAAGAAACGATTATCAAAAATACTGCATCAATCACAAACTTTCAAAATCCGATTTGGCACAGCAGAGAAATCATAAATTTGCCTATGAACCAAAGTTTAGTATTGTGATTCCTTTATATAAAACACCGAAGAAATACCTGCTGGAAATGGTGGATTCCGTGCTGCAGCAGACTTACTCTAATTTAGAACTTTGCCTGGCTGACGGCAGTGGTGAGGATTCTCCTTTAAGTGGGATTTTAAAAGACCTTCAAAAAAGAGATTCCAGAGTAAAGGTTAAGGATTTGGGAGAAAACTTAGGAATCGCTGAAAACACCAATGCTGCTTTGGCTATGGCCCAAGGAGATTATATTGTGTTGGCAGACCATGATGATTTAATGGCTTTGGATGCTTTGTATGAGTGTGCAAAGGCGTTAAATGAAAACCGCGACATTGATGTAATCTATACCGATGAAGATAAGGTGGACATGGATTCCAAAGAGTATTTTGATCCAAACTTTAAGCCGGACTTCAATATTGATTATTTGTGCAGTGTAAATTATATTTGCCATTTGTTTGTGTTTAAACGCGAACTCTTTGAGACTTTGGGAGGATTCCGAAAGGAATTTGACGGAGCCCAGGATCATGATTTAATCCTTCGCTATACAGAAAAAGCAAAGGTAATTCACCACATTCCAAAGGTGTTATACCATTGGAGATGTCACATCAACTCCACTTCCGTAAATCCGGAAAGCAAATTATACGCTTTTGAAAACGGAGCAAAGGCAGTGGACGAACACTATAAGAGAATTGGCATTCCTGCCCATACCACCCAGGGAATTGTATTTGGACTGTACAATACAGTATACGAGTGGGAGGAGCGTCCCTTGGTTTCTATTTTGGTCCCTAACAAGGATCATATTGATGATTTGAAAAAATGTATGGATTCCATAGATGAAAAATCCACCTACCGTAATTATGAATGGGTGATTGTAGAAAACAACAGTGAGGAAGAAGAAACCTTCGCTTTCTACGAAGAAATCAAAAAACGGGATAATGTACAAGTGGTTACCTATGAAGGTGACTTTAACTATTCAAAGATTAACAACTTTGGTGAGCAGTATGCATCCGGTGAATATGTATTGCTCTTAAATAACGATACGGAATTGATTACGCCGGATGGTATCAAAGATATGTTGGATGTATGTATGAGAGATGATGTTGGTATTGTAGGTGTTTCCTTGTTCTACCCCGATCATACAGTACAGCACGCCGGCGTGGTAGTTGGCTTTGGCGGAATTGCGGGCCATACCTTTATTGGAAAGCCTATGGGGGACACAGGATATATGTTCCGTTTGGTGGCCACTCAGGATTACAGTGCCGTTACAGCAGCTTGTATGATGGTAAAGAAGTCTCTTTTCGATGAAGTTGGCGGCTTAACAGAAGAGTTTAAAGTTGCCTTTAACGATATTGATTTTTGTATGAAGGTGAGAGAAACCAATCATTTGGTGGTGTATACCCCTCATGTTAAGTTCTATCACTATGAGTCAAAATCCAGAGGTTTGGAAGATACTCCGGAAAAGGTAGAGCGCTTTGGAAGAGAAATTCGGGAATTCCAAAATCGATGGGGAGAAATACTGGAGAAGGGAGACCCCTACTACAATCCGAATCTTAGATTGGATCGTTCGGATTTTGCAATTCGGATTGATTAATTACAGAGAATATCATGAAAAAGTTAAAAGAAATCTTTGAGGAAAATCTTATGGAAAAAAAGAAGCTTTGGGCGTTGGGATTACTTCTTGCGTTCATGGCTTTTTGGAGTGCCTGCTGGCTTGGCGTGCATCTGTATTCCAAACTTTACTGCCTTATTTATTCAGTGGCAGTACTTGGAATTGTTGCACTTATTTTGATTTGCTTTAAGACGATCAAAGAAAAGAAATTTTCATACCACAAGGCATATCCCTTTATTGGTCTTTTTTTAGGGTTGGTGTATTGCATCAATCTTCCCGTGTATACGGTACCTGACGAACCGGCCCATTTGTGGAAGGCATATCATATGTCCAATCAAATCCTTGGAATAGAGGATTATGAAGGGGATGGCAAGCTGTATTTGATGATGCGCCAGGAGGACGATGATTTTGCGGTAAAAGCGGAGGGTTATACCCTTTCTGAGTTTTCCGATTATTGGAAGGAAACAAACGCCACCCATTCGGAAGAGATGGTAAAAACCCAAAAGACCGTTATGCATATTGAGTCTTATCCCTACATTGCATCTTCTCTTGGACTTACCTTGGGAAGACTTTTGCATCTTTCTGCATTGAAAACCTTTTTATTGGGACGATTTTTCAATCTTTGTCTCTTTGTTGTCATTACAACCATAGCATTATGGCTTCTTCCTTACGGACAGCCCTTGTTGTTTACAGTGGCGCTTTTGCCCATGACGATTCAGGAAGGAATGTCCTATGCATATGATTCTTGGGTAATTGCTCACAGCTTTTTGATGTTTGCTTTGTTTTTATCCTTGCAAAAGGATGTGGCATCAAAAGAAAAGACAAAGAGTTTTTGGATTCGTTTGGCGGTTTTGACCGTAGTGAGCCTTCTTTTTGTAACGATTAAAAGTCATGGCTACATTTTGATGTGTGCTATGGTGGCCTTTGTTTATTTGCAGTTGGTTTTTGAAAGAACCAAGGTAGAGAAAAGGATTGGCTTTTGTCTTCGTCTGTCTTACATAGGAGTTTTGTGTGGCGTAATTCTTGCTCTGGCGTTGGGATTTTTCGTTCCGGATTTGTTTTCCTATAGCACAAAGACCTTGGAGTGGTCTCAAACTCCCGGTTATACTTTGGGATATTTATTGCATTTTCCTAAAGAGACCATTCATGTGATTTATAATACGGTGAAAAACCAGTTTGATTATTATCATCGCACTATGATTGGGGATCTTATGGGATGGTTGGAAATCTCATTGAATCCTTTGGTGATTTTGGGATTTGATTTGGCATTGATTGTTGCGTCCATGAAGGAAAAAGGAAAATCCCTTACCGATGGATTCCTAAAACGACTTTTCTTTTGGATTGTCTTATTTACATTTGCTGTGATCAATGTGGGAATGTTGATTAGTTGGAGCCCTATTGAGGTACACCAGGTAGTAGGTTTGCAAGGACGTTACTTTTTGCCTATTTTGCCCTTGGCTCTTTATCTTTTGGAAACAGATCGGGTAGAGATTTCAACAGACACCAAGGCATATTTACCCATAGGTATGCTTTTGCTGCAGTTTCTCACACTAGGACAGATGATGTGTTTGACGCTATAAGGAGGATGTATGTTTTTGTCATTATTGTTAGTACTTACACTTTGTCTCAATCTTTACGGCGTTTTTACAGTGAAGAAAAAACAGGGACAGGTACTTTTTTTGGAAAATGCTACCATGGCCATTATGGGATGCATGGGGATTGTAGTTTTTACTTCCGCACTGCTTCGCCTGGTGCATTTGCCACTTACCAAAATCTCCATGTTTTTGGTGCTTTTGCTCAGTGGATGCCTTTTGTTATTTGCTGACAAAAAGCTGGGAAAACAGGATGTTTTGTTTCGAAAAAGAGATTTTTTCTATGTATTGATTCTTGGATTGGGAATCTGTGCATATGCCTATATGTATTTTACACCGGGGTTGCGTCTTCATTTTATCAGTAGTGATGCAGGTCGGCATTTTTCCTATGCTTACAAGATATTGACTGAGGGAAAAACCGATTTAAACATGTATTATGCTGCGATGAATCAGTCCCTTGCCATGATGATTTTTGAACCCTTTGTCAGTGGCTGGGGTGAGGTAAAGGTCTTTGTGCTCATGGTACTTTTTGATTTGTTTTTGGCCGGATTGTTAATCTATGCTTTGATTGCCAGATACATTCAAACTGCCAAGGACTATGTTGCCGGGGTGTTGCTTTGCGGATTATATGTTTTGGGATATCCCTTGTATGCAGTGCAGTTTGGTTTTGTATATTTTGAAGCAGCAGTACTGATTATTGCCTTTATTATATTTGTGGCAAGAGATTATCTAAAAGAGGCTTCCATAGTTACACTGGTACTTTTAAACATTGAATTATTTGCTTTGATGGTGTGCTACACCTACTTTGTTCCGGTGATTTATGTATCATTGTTTGTAGCTGTATTTTTCCAAAGAAAGAAAGAAGAGAAATCCCTTTTCCAAATCGCTTTGGAAGAAATCAAAGTATTTTTGGTTCCTTTTTGCTTAGGTATGTATTTCTCCTTTGCAAACCTGGGAGAGATTTCCAAAAACGGAAATGGCGGAATTCGTCAGGACGGTGGATGTTATACAGATTTGTTTTCTAACTTCATCTGGTTGCTTCCTTTGGCGATTTTGGGATTTTACCTCCTTTGGAAAAAGAAGGAGGCATTGTTGCCTTCGTTTTTTGTCATCAATGTATTGTTTACAGCGGTACTGTTTTTCTTCGCAATGAAAAAAGAAGTATCTCCCTATTATTACTTTAAAGAATACAATGTGCTTTGGCTTTTGCTGTTTTTACTGTTTTTTGCCGGTTTTGTTTCTTTGAAAAAGGAGGCCGCCCTTGTTGGAGCAGTAATTCTTTTGATTCCGGTAGCATGTTTCTTTGAATTTAGATTAGAATCAAAGGTCAATGCAGTGAACGAGCGTTACATCAATGTTAGTGCCGGCTCTTTTATTAATATTTATTGCTTTAACTACAATATTATCCACGAGTCGGTTCCTATGTCCGATGATGTAATGGCGTATTTTGAACGGGTGAAAACAAACTACAGCGACGGAAATTGTTTTGTAATCGGAAATGAGGCAGAAGCGGCTTGGTTTGAAGCCTATACCGGAGAAGAAAATTCCATGGTATATGGTGACGAGGACTCTTTAAAAGAAGAGATTTCTTCCAATCATTACGATTATGTTTGCGTTATGCCTTCGGACTTGGCGCTGACATGTGAGGAGTATTTACAGTCATTAGGGGAAGTTGTTTACAATGGTAACGCGGGATACATTATCTCCGTGGCGAAATAAGAATATTGGAGAATAACTTTGGATAGATCGAAAAATTTTCAAAAGAATTTTTGGTGGAACATAATAGGAACGGGATTTAATTCATTTAACTCTTTGTTTTTGATGGTGATTGTTACCCGTTTAAATGGTATGAATGAGGCAGGTGTGTTTACCTTGGCCTTTTCCACCGCATGTATTTTGTATGTGATTGGTTCCTATTCCGGACGAGTATATCAGGTGACGGAATCCAATAAATCCATATCGGACAAAGACTATCTGGCCAGTCGTTTGATTGCTATGGCAGTTATGATAATTGCGGTATTTTTCTTTGTAGGCGCCAGAGGATATGGCTTTGAAAAAGCCATTGTATTTATTCTCTTGGCTGTATTTAAGGCATTGGAAGCCTTTTCTGACGTACTTTACGGTGTGTTGCAAAAAGAAGATTTGCTCTATAAAGTGGGACAGTCTTATTTTTTAAAATCCTGTTTGACCTTAGGGGTTTTTCTTGCGGTAGATATTAAGACGAAAAATATGACATTGGCGATTTGCGCTGTATTGTTGGTTTGGGTACTTTGTATTTTGCTTTATGATTTGCCCGCCAGCCTTCCCTATGTGAAAAACAGACCGGCTCCTTTGTGGAAAAATATTTGGTTTTTGTTTAAGGACGGATTCTTTGTTTTTGCCATTTTGTTTATGGGGATTTATATGACCAATGCATCAAAGTATGCCATTGATAATTTCCTTGGAGATGAAAAGCAAACCATCTTCGGCATTTTGATTATGCCGGCGACTGCAGTTTGTCTCTTTGGCCAGTTTATTTTCCACCCCTATTTGGGCAGAATCGCAGAGTTGAATGCAGAAGGGGATTATAAAAAACTTTATCAGTTAATCCGCAAAGTGATTTTGATGATTATGGGAATCGGCGTTATTTGTGTATTAGGTGCCTTTTTCCTTGGAATTCCTGTGCTGAATTTTATTTACGGATTGGACATTTCTTCTTATAAGGGGGATTTGCTTTTGATTATTGTGGCAGCAACCCTTTACAACATGGGTGGAACCTTTTCAAATATGCTTACTACCATGCGAATTACCAAAACGCAGTTTGTTATGTATCTCGTTTTTGTTGCAATTGCGTGGACATCCGCAAACATTTTGACCTATCGCTTCGATATTCACGGAGCAGTGGCAGCTTACGGATTTCTCATGGTTGTTTTTGTTATTCTTTATGCAGTTGTTTCCAGGGTGATTATTTCACGTAAGATTGCGAAAAAACTGTAAAATAGTATAATAAGAGGGATAAGAGAGTAAAAAAGAGGGATTATGAATATTGTATTTACTTCAGATGATAATTTCGTACGACAAACAGCGGCGGCTATCATCTCTATCTATGAAAACAACAAAGACGAAGACGTTAGAATCTACGTGTTGTCAAAGGGCATATCTGCCGAGAATCAGAGTATTTTAACGGATATGGCAAAGGATTATGGTCAAGACCTTTCGTTTATTGAACTGAAGGATGTTGACTCCTTTTTTGGTGGAGAAATCGATACCGGTGGATGGGATAATATCGTTTTGGCCCGTCTTTTTATCGATCGAATTCTTCCCTCAGATGTCCATAGAGTGTTATATCTTGATGGTGATGTCATTGTCCGTCACAGCTTAAAAGAGTTATGGGAAACAGATTTACAAGGAAATGTCCTTGGTATGGTTCAGGAACCTACCATTAAAAAAGAGCGTAAAGAAACCCTTGGTATGGCCCCTGATGGAAAGTATTATAACGCCGGAATTATTCTGATGGATTTGGATGCATGGCGCCAAAAAAATGCGGGAAAACGTATTGTAGACTTTTATAAGGCTCATGACGGTAAGCTCTTTGCCAATGATCAGGATGCCATTAACGGTGAACTTCAACATGAAATTTATCCCTTGGATTTAAAATACAATTATTGTAATACCTATTATTTCTACCCTTATTCGGCAATTCGTAAAATGATAGGAAATGATTCCTATTATTCCAAAGAATACTATGAACAGATGGTAAAAGATCCTTATATTGTTCATTATTTGGGAGAGGAACGCCCTTGGAGAGAGGGAAACAGTCACGTATTCCGTGAGGATTTTGCAAAGTATTACAATATGACCTATTACGGAAAACAATCGGACCGGGACGACGGCGTGTTTGAGCTGGGCTGGAAGCGTTATTATACCTTCTGGAATCTCTTCAACAAAATGATGAAGCCCTTCCCTATGTTACGATTAAGAATAATTAACACGTTGATTCCTTTCGTATTGGATCTGCGTAAAAAGAAGAAGTAGGACCCTGACGTATGGAACATACTCCGAAAGTAAATATAGTGCTGGCCACATACAACGGTGAGAAGCATGTAAAAAATCAGATAGACAGTATTTTGGCCCAGGATTACGCTAATTTTCACCTTTATATCCGAGATGACGGCTCAAAGGATCATACCGTTAAAATCCTGAAGGATTATGAGACTGCAGATCCTCGGGTGCATGTATTGGAAACAAAGGAAAACTTAGGCGTTCCGGATAGCTTTTACGAGATTCTTCGTCAGTGTGACGACGGAGATTATTATGCCTTTGCAGACCAGGATGATGTATGGGAACCGTTTAAAATCCGACGGGCTGTGGAAGCCTTGGAAAAGGAAGATGGCGGACTGCCTTTGATGTATTGTTCTTCTTTTGCTTATTATGAGGGAGAAGATACCTATATTCGGGATTTTGATTTGACTAGAGAGGTGAATCTCTATAATAGCATCTATTTCACTCCTGCACTGGGATTTACCTTAGTTTTTAATGAGACTCTTCGCAAAATGGCCTTAAGAAACACTATGGGAATCAAAAAAGACGAGTGGGGTGAACTTCACGATCGAAGATTCCTACGTGTGGCAGCTCTTTTTGGAAAGGTGATTTGCGACCCTTGTGTTAGTGCAAAGCATATTCGTCACATGGATGCAGTAACCTCGGCGGACTCTGACAATATGGGTCTTTTGGAAGGCTGGTTGAAAAATGAACTCTTTGGCAGAGATTTGCTGATTCAGCAAGTTGGAATTCAAAAGTTTATCAATGATTTTAAAGAAGAATTACAAGAAAATGATTTGAAGGTGTTGGAGTTTTTTGCTCACACCGGTCATGGATGGAAGAAGGCTTTCTATCCCCATCGCTTACGACAGAGATGGTCCGGTGAAATCCTGCTTCGAATTTTATTTTTCTTTCATAAAGCATAATTATTTAGCACTGCAATCTTGCAGTGCTTTTATTTCGCCTTTTGTTAAAGGACGATATAATCCTAAATCCAAGTCTTCCTCCAAGGAAATTGGTCCCATGGAACGGCGTTTTAAAAACAAAACCTCATGTCCAAGGTGGAGACACATACGTTTTATTTGATGATACTTTCCTTCACAAATGGTGATTTCGATTTCGGACACGGCAGCTTCCGGCAAAACCAGGGAGGTGTCCTTCGGGTGTACCTTGGAGAAAAAATCATCTGAAAGATTATCAAAACGTGTTGTTGAAAGAATATTCAACTTGGCTGGCAAGCATACGTCACCCTTATCAATTTCCATTCCATTGGCAAAGGCTTCTACATCACGCTCCGTCATGGTTCCGGAAACAATGGCGTAATAGGTTTTGTCCACGTGATGTCTGGGAGAAAGAAGTTGATGGGCCAAAGCGCCGTCGTTGGTGATGATCAGTAAACCTTCCGTGTCTTTATCCAGACGACCTACAGGAAAAAGTTCCTTCCGTTTGTCTTCCGGTTTTATTAAATCTAAAATTGTTTTCTTGAAATTATCCTTAGTGGCGGAAATGACGCCCTGAGGTTTGTTTAAAAGATAATAGACATGTTCTTCGTAGGAAATGGTTTCGCCGTCAAAGGCCACCACATCCTCATTGGATACGTGAAAGGCTCCGTCGGTAATTACGGTATCGTTGACAGAGACCCGTCCACCTTTAATGTATTTTTTGGATTCACTTCTGGTACCGATTCCCATATCGGCCAAATATTTATCTAAACGCATATTGTCCTTTTGTTAAAACATAAATTAATAAAACACCGTTGCTATATTCCAAGAATAAACTCTTTCATCTTGGGAGCGGTTTTAGCAGAATGAATCACATAACTGCCGTGATCTTCGCCGGAAAGGATTTCCAAAGTGGAATTTCCTATGGCGTCTTCCATTTTTTTGAATTCCTTTTGAGAGATTAAATCTTTTTGTCCACCTAATAATAATGTAGGACAGGAAATAGTAGATAAAGCATTCTGAGAAATGTGTGGTTCTTTTAACATCAGTTCAGATAAGGGATTTCCTGTCTTTTTAAATTCTCTTTTAATTTCTCTTCTAGCGCCGAAGGAGAGGGCGTCTGGTGTGGTGTTCGCGCCTGCTGCTATGATGTGTGAAAAAGAACCGGGAGATTTGATTTCTGCCAGTAATGCAACGATACCTCCATCGGAAAAACCAAAGATGGCAGGGTTTTTTATGGAAAGAGAGGATATGAGATTCAATACGTCATCGGCCATATCTTCATAATGATATTCTTTTGGAGTGGCACTTAATCCCTGACCTCTGGAGTCAAGGGCGTAGATGTCAAAATCCTGTGACAGCTCCTGACACAATTCATCAAAAATGGTATGGTCTTCTCCGTTTCCGTGAAGAAGAATCAGTGTTTTTTCTCCTTCTCCGAGATGCTCGTAATAAATAACCTGTGAGTTTAATTGAATATACATAAATTCGTCTCTCCTACCTTACAGTATAAATGACAGTTTTTATTTTATCATATTTCTTCCTATAGGAAAGAAAAACCAAACAGAGGAAGACGTAAAAATATGAAACGATATTATGAATTCTTGCATGTCAACCCTTTTTATCTAAATCCACAAGTGTTACAATAAATTCTGTGCTGGATAAGCTCTATCCGACACAGGGGTTTAAAACTAAATATTACATTGAGGGGGAACATTTAAATGAAATTTAGACCTGGACAGACGATTCGGATTGGATTCGCATTCCTTTCCATTTGCGCCTTTTGGCAGCTTTACAACAATATTATGCCTCTGATTTTAACAGACACCTTTGGCATGGGCGAAACCATCAGTGGTGCAGTTATGGCAGCGGATAATGTGTTGGGACTTTTCTTATTACCTATTTTCGGAACTCTTTCCGATCGATGCAAAAATCCCATTGGACGAAGAAAACCTTTTATTTTGTTTGGTACTATTGCAGCGGTAGTGTTAATGATTTTTATCCCTTTGTTGGATAACAGTTATTATGCATCACCGTCTACTGCAAAAATGGTATTGTTTGTAGGTGTGTTGGGAGCACTTTTGGTAGCTATGGGAACTTATCGTAGCCCCGCGGTAGCTTTGATGCCGGATTTGACTCCGAAGAGATTCCGTAGTCAGGGAAATGCCATTATCAATTTAATGGGTGCTGTAGGTGGTATTTTATATCTTGGACTTGCAGCTGTTTTATATCCTCAGTCAAAAACCGAAGGTATGGAACACGTAAACTACATGCTGATTTTTGCCATTGTTGCCGGTATTATGATTCTGGCTTTGGTGATTGTTATGACCACTGTAAACGAAGCAAAGCTTATGGTGGAAATGAAAGAATATGAAGATGCTCATCCTGAAGAAAACTTGGCAGTGGATGACGGAAGCGGAAACGAAGTACTTCCTCCGGAAGTAAAACGTAGCTTGATTTTCTTGCTGTTTTCTGTTGCTCTTTGGTTTGTATCCTACAACGCAGTGGAAACCTGGTTTACAAAATTTGCTGCAGAAACCTGGGGCAAAAACTTAGGAGGAGCTTCTACTTGTTTATTGATTGCCAATGCGGGCGCTATTCTTTCCTACATTCCGGTAGGTTGGGTTTCCGGAAAAATCGGACGTAAAAAGAGTATTCTCGGCGGAATCATTATTATGACTGCCTGCTACTTGTTTGGCTTGTTCTTTACAAGCACCCATGATGCGTTTTCAAACATTTTGTATGTGGTTTTTGCTTTGATTGGTTTGGCATGGGCAGCAATCAACGTAAACTCCTTGCCTATGGTACTTGAAATGTGTAAAGGTAGTGATGTAGGTAAGTTTACCGGATACTACTACACCTTTAGTATGACGGCGCAGATTATTACACCAATCTTCTGTGGTTTCTTATTGGAACACATCGGATACAACATTTACTTTGTTTATGCGGCAACCTTTATGATTTTAGCCTTTATCACCATGAACTTTGTAAAACATGGTGATGCCAAAGAAGGAAAAACCGGATTGGAAGCCTTTGATTTTGATGATTAATAGAGAAAGAAGGAATGAAACATGTTAGTTTTGGCACATCGTGGCGCAAGTGGATACGCTCCGGAAAATACTATGGAGGCTTTTAAAAAAGCCATTGAGATGGGAGCAGACGGATTTGAACTGGATGTTCAGCTGACAAAGGACGGCGAAATCGTAGTTATTCATGACGAAAAGATTGACCGTACTTCAGACGGGAAAGGTTGGGTGAAGGATTACACCTTAGAAGAACTTCGAAAATTCAACTTCAACAATCATATGAAAGAATATCCCCATGCGGATATTCCCACCATGCGTGAAGTGTTTGAATTGGTGAAACCCACAAACCTTGTGATTAATATTGAGATTAAAACAGGTATTGTATTCTATCCCATTGAAGAACAGTTGTTGGCTTTGACAAAGGAAATGGGAATGGAAGA
>JAEEGL010627242.1_pt1 | contig 14422 bp, 4 predicted proteins | sample 9134231 | NCBI WGS metagenome assembly JAEEGL01 (sample SAMN16246548, study PRJNA631951) | gut metagenome | biome: gut microbiome; feature: rumen; material: fiber-attached | host: Bos | place: Iran: Karaj | collected 2018-10
AAGACGGTGGTATCCTCGACGGTGCTGAACACATTGACCTCCCAGGCGGTCTCGTCGCCAACGGCAGTCCAGCTCACGCTGATGCTGTTGTAGGTGGTGCCGGTAACCTCAAGGCCGGTGACAGCCACGCAAGGCAGCGAGTCGGTAGTGAAGGTGCCGACGGTCCAGTTGCTCATCTCGTTCTCCTCGCACTCCTGACGCACCTGGTAGAAGTACTGGGTGGCGGGGGTAAGGTTGGTGAGGTTGAACACACCGGTGGTCGAGGTAGTCGTGTTGCCCATGGCGTTGATGTCGGTGCCATACTGGAACTCATAGCTGTTACCAACACTGCCGACGGCGGTAACCGTAGCGGTCTCATAGGTAACGCCAGTAACACTGGTGGCAGGTGCCGGGCAACCGCCGCAGCTGACGAGCTGCATCACAGGACGCCAAGTATAGCTTGTTTTCGAACCGCTGTAGTTGCTACTGGTCGGGTCGGGGTCATAGCTGTCACTGTACCAGGTAATAGTCTTGGTCTCGGAACAAGCCATGGTCTTGAAGACGTAGGAAGAACCATCGTAGTCGCCCGAGTTGTCGTCAACAATAACAAGCAGATTGCCATGTCCATTGTACTGATAGGGCGTGATGAAACCGAAGTAGTTCCAACCCTCCTCGCAGTTGAGTGCGCCCGTATAGACCATCACAGCGATACTGGTGTCAAGAAGCACCATGTCGCTGGTGCCGGTAAACGAACTCTTGTTGGTGGGCTGCAACCAGATGTTGACATCGGTCTTCGCGGTCGAAGCGCTAGTATAGTTATAGTAGTAGGCTATAGCCGAAAGCTCCAAAGCACCGCCAAGTTCGGTACTGTCGATGATGGTCTCGCTGAGGGTGTAGTTGTAGAAGTTGTTGACAGGGGCATTGTAGCTCGTCGTGTTGGTCGAATCAGGATCGCCTACCGACACATACATTGCACCGTCGCACATGGTGGTGGTGAATTCCACGCCGTCGCTGTAGAGACTGGTGTCGCCTACACCGCAGAGCTTGCGCACCCAAGCGCGATAGGTGGTGTTGGAGTTCAGACCCGTCAGCACAACGCTGTTGGTGTTGGATGTGGTAAGGCTGTTGGTTCCGCCAACCTGACGGTAGACAATCTCATAGTTGGCACCGGCTTCGGCAGTCCAAGTAAGGGTGGCGCTGGACGAGCCGGGTATGGCTGTGAGGTTCACCGGGCGCGGGCAAGTGCTGTAGTCGATGTGGATGTTATCGACTGCGGCGGCCTCGCCGAGGTTGGGATAGCTGCTGTTGCCCTCGGTGTTCTGGTTGAACCAGAAGAAGGCCACACGGTGCACACCGTGAATGGTGTCGAACGAGGCCTCATAGGTCTGCCAGGTAGTGTCGAGGCGGGCGAAGGTGAAGAGGTAGAGGTCGTTCACATTGCCCCACGGAGTCATCAGGTTGCCGCTCGAAGGCACAGTGGGAATGCTGGGATCGGCAAGGAGCACCATCAGACCGTCGTAGTTGCCAGTGGTGGTACCACCAACACGGGCACGGAAGCTGAGGGTGTAGCTGCTGTCGACAGGACCGAAGTCGACGTCGCGGTAGGCAGTGGCGTTGACAACGGGGGTATACTGATAGGGCTTGTAGGTGATGCCTGTGTCGCCCGACATGTACATCGAGTACATGCCGCTGTCGGCCACAGCAGTGCCACGATACCAGTTCTTAACTTCATTGCTGCTGCAGGTCTGCCAGTTGGCCCATTCTGTAGCGCTTTCGAAGTCGCAGTAGTAGGGCAGCGTAGCGGGAATCTGGGTGGTGTTGAAGGTGCAAGCCGTGCGGCTGTATTCACTGGTGTCGCCGGCGCCGCAGATAGACTTCACATAATACTGACCCTGATAGGACGAGGGGAGACCGGTGAGGGTGAAGGGATTGCTGTTGGCAACCACGGTGGTGCCGGTGCCGGGCTGGAAGCCCATGGGACCGTACTCTACAATCCACTGTGTAGCACCGCCGCGCTCGTGCCATGCCATGTCGACACTGTTGGTGGTGGCATTGCTGACCGTCAGGCTGTCGGGACGCGGGCAGGTGGGTATCACCTCGAGGGTCAGATCGTCCATGTAGAAGTAGCTGTAGGTACCCGGATAGTTGGTACGTATGGCCACGTAGCTACCGTTACCGGTATAATTAGCGAGGGGCACCTCGAAGACTTCCCAAGTGGCGAGGGCGCCGCTATGGGTGACGGTGTCGACGGGGACGAAGGAAGCAGAATTTTCCTGGCTGGTCATCACACCCACTTCGACCTGCGGAGCAGAGTAGCTCGTGCTGTTGTAGAAGAGGTTGAAGACAAGCTGCAGCTGGTTGGGCTGGTAGACGGTGGTGTCAAGCTCGGGCAGAGCCAGGTAGGTCACAGAGTTGCCGCTGCTCGAATACATATATATAGAGCCGCCGGTAGAGCCACTGCAGTTGTAGCTGCTGCTGATAATACCATACGAGGTCGGGGAATAGCCAGCCTGGTTGCTCCAGCAGTTGGGCGTCACGCCGGTGCCCCAACCGTTGAAGTTCTCGGTGAAGGGCAGGCTGCTGATCTGGGCGCAAAGCGTGGTGGCATTGGTGGTGGCGGCGAAGTTGCCCTCGGAGCAAACATTCTCCACCATGAACTCGTATCTACGGCCAGCGAGCAGACCGGTGAAGGTGTGGCTGTTGACAGTAACGGCCGTGGGAGCACTCCAGCTGGCATCGCCAGCAAGACGGTAGTACACATTCCACGAAGACTCGCCACTACCGGGAGCCCATACCACGGTGGCTGTGGTGGTGGTCACATCGACCACAGTAGCAGCAGGAGCAGCACAGCTGGCATACTGCGCGCAGCTGAGGAAGTTGAAGGTGGTGTTGGCACGGTCGCTGCTGCTAGTGCCACCAGTGTAGCCAAGGCTGTAGGGACCGCTGTCCTGATAGACATAGCGGCTCACACCGGAAGTCGAGCTGGTGGAGGCAAAATAGTTGGAGCAGTTGTAGCTGCCCGTCATATCGCGGAAGAGTACCAGGAGGTTGTCAGAACCGTTGTACATGAAGGCGTTGTCGAGCGTGAAGGTGTAGGGCTGGTTGGCCACGAAGTTCGTGGTGCCAGTGTAGACCAAGGTGAGGTCGGTAGGATATACGAAGTTACTCAGCGTGTTGCTGCTGACATGGCCCAGGTAGATTTCCACACTGCGGTTGGCAGAGACAACGGAGGTGGGGGTCATGGTCATCGAGACGAGGTTGCCGCCGCCACCCAGTTCGGTGGGGGTGAACAACTGCTCGGAGAGGCTGTAGTTGTAGCAGCTGTAGGTCGGGAAATACGAAGTGGTCGAGGTACCTGTTCCGACGGTGACGGTACGCGAGCCGGTCGAGTCGGCCACCAGGCAGCCGTAGTTGGCAGAGGTGAAGTCGGCCGTGGCCACGCCGCCGGGGAAGCCGTCGCAGTCGGTGGTAATGCGGACATTGTAGTCGGTCTGCGGGTCGAGGCCGGTGATGACAGCATAGGTGCCGGTGACGGCGGGCAGGCTGATCCAGGTGTCGGCAGTGTCGGCCTTGTACTCGATGTCGGCGCCAGTGTAGTTACCGTAGTAGCCAGGCTGCCAGGTCACGAGGGCGGCGGTGGGAGTGGGATGCACGGTGAGGTTGTCCACCGGCGAGCACTCGGGAGCGGCCATACAGCCAATCTGCAGTTCAAAGCCGTCATAGACAATCGAACCGTCGGTGTGCCACTTCAGGGTGATAGGACCGCTGGTGACGATGGTGTAGGGGATGTTGTCCAGCTGCGACGAGGTGCTGGTCTGCCAGAGGATGGTGCCGGTGGGGCTGGTGCCCTCGTAGATGCGCAGGTAGTCGATGGAGCCCTCGGTATAGGCCCAACCCTGGAAGGTGAGCATCGAATCGGGATGCGAGGGAGAGATAGTCAGCACGAAGTCTGCGTTGTTGCTGTACTGACCGGTGGCGCCGCCGTCGTCATAAATGACACCGCCGCACATCGTAATGGAGGCGCTGCCGCTGGTGCCGATGATATACTGTCCGGGAGTGACGGCAAGGGGACCTGCCCAGTTGCTGTAGGCGCCACCGCAGTCGGTGCGGACGTAGAAGTTGTAGGCCACACCACCCTGGAGGTTGGTGAAGACATAGACGCTGTCGGTCACAGCAAATGCGGAATCCTCATTGACGGGAACGCCGGCAGGACCCACATAGAGTTCCCACGAGGTGGCATCGCCGGCATTCCACACCACGACAACGCTGTCGGGCTGGGTGGAGGTGCAGGTGAAGTTCTGGGGCTTGGTGCAGGGGTTGTACTGCTCAATGTTCACATTGTCGAGCCAATAGTACCAAGCGGTGGAACCGTTCTGACGCCACACCAGGTAGTAGACGCTGTCGGGGTCGAGGTTGGCCACAGCGGAATCAAGCGAGAGGTCGTACTCATAATTGAAGTAGGTGGCAGTGGTCGAGGGGTCGATGGTGTGCAGCACCACCATGTCGCTGGCAGCGACGGGGTCGGAGGTGTAGCCGAAGTTCATCGGGCCCGACGAGGAACCTTCCTTGCGCAGGTCGAAGCTGACAATCATCTGGTTCAGCGGAGCGTTGATATAGGGAGCGATGACAGCTGCCGTACCAGCGAACTGGATGCTGTTGCCATAGCTGGTGGTAATGTAGGGATAGGAGCCGCTCATGACGCGAGTCCAGCAGTCGGGATAGCTGCTCGAAGCCATGCCCGTGAAGTCCTCGGAGAAGGGCAGGTTGATGGTGCCGCAGGCGGTGCGCACGGAGATGGCGGCAGGAATGCTGACATCGTCGCCGCCGCATTCGGCCTGGACGTTGATGTTATAGACGGTATTGGCATTCAAGCCGTCGAGGGTGAGGGGGTTGGAAGTGACAGACACGGGAGTGCCGCCGTTGACGGTCACCAACCAACTTGTCTCACTGCCACCGGCGGTCCAACTCAGCTCGATGGTGTCGGTGCCCACATAGGTGGCGGTCAGGTTGTAGGGAGCGGGGCAGCTGTTGGTGTTGATGAACACGTTGTCTACTGCAGCCGGGGGGTTACTGCCACCGCTGCCGTCGTTGCTCCACAGGAAGACCAGCTTGTAGGTGCCGGGGGTGGTGATGCGGAACTCGCCGGCATGAGTGGTGAAGTTGCTCGTCTGGGCAAGGGTGTACTGGCCGTTGCTGTTGGCACCGACGAGGTCGATGCAGCCGGGCACTGCCAGCGTGCTGTAGTTGTAGGTGGAGCCATCGCCGGCCACATGGTTGACTGAAGCCGGGGAAAGCCAAGCACGGAGGTAGTCGTAGTAGTTGCTCTCGCCCTGGCAGCGCCAGTCGAACGAGAAGGCATAAGAGCCCGTATCGCTGAAGTTGATGTAGCGATAGGCGTAGACATGGCTCGCCGTGCCATTGCTATAGGCATTGGTGGTGCCGTTGTTATTGCTGACATAGAGCGAATTAGTGCCACCATTATTCACGGCGGTGCCGATGTACCAAGCGTTGGTCTGCGTGCCGTTTTCCAGCACCCAACCAGCATTCTCAACGGTATCCTCAAAGTCGCAGGTGTAGGGGAAGATACTCACCGGCTCGCCAGGCAGCGTGCGGGTGGTAATCTGGGAATAGAGACTGGTATCATCCGTGCAGAGAGCTCTCAGTCGGAGGTTGTAGACGGTATTGGGCGTGAGATCGGTGATGGTGTAGGGCGAAGCATAAACCTCAATAACGCTATCGTTGATAGAGAGAAGCCATGAATTTTCCTGGTAGCCAGGAGTCCAGCTGATGGTGATTTCGTCGGTTGTCACGCTGTCGATAGCGAGCTCGGTGGGAGCGGGGCACGAGCGGAGGGTGGTAAACGAAACACTACGGACGCCCGACAAATCGCTGCCGCACTCGGCATAGACGCCAATACTGTAATTTGTGTAGTTGTCAAGGCCGGTGATGACATAGAAAGTGTCGGTGACACCACTGGCAAGGATGCTGTCGTTTGCCATGTTGGCAATGGTATAGGAAGCACCGCTGTTGAGGGTGTCGACCCAGGAGATGGTAGCGCCATCGGGGATGATGTCGCTGACCGATACCGAGGAAATACGGGCACAGGTCACGGGAGAATAGCAGCCGGTGAACTTGTACCAGCCCACGGTGGAGGTGGTGCTGTTGGAGGCACCGTCGGGAATGCCGACGATGGGAATGGCGCTACCGTCTCGATAGGCATAGCGCCCCATGCTCGGGCCGGCGTTGTAGGCCTGGAAGCCACAGCCAGATAAATAGGTTCCGTGACCACGGCGCACAAGCACTACCAGGTTACCGCCGGTGTAGTTGAAGGCAGAGTCGAAGGTGATGGTCTGCCAGTCGGTGGTGGTGTAGTTCAGCGAGCCTGTGAAAACCAGATGCAGGCCTGTGGTAATCCAGCCGGCAGCCAGGTTTTCCTCTGTGGTGTTGCCGAGATACACCTCGCAGTTGTTGTAATACGAGCCTGCCGTAGTAGTGGACGGCTTGAACTGCATGGAGTGAATCTCACCGAGACCCTCCAATGCGTCGGCTGGCACGATTTGTTCCGATACGCTGTAATTGTAGTAAGCGTAAGCCGGAAAGTAGCTAGTGGTGGTCGTCGACGTGTCGGCATTGGACACCGTGATGGTGCCGTTGTCGCAAGTCGCCTGCGCCGCCACTCTAGCCGGCATTGCCATGGCCACTATCGCGACCAATGGCAACAGAAACTTGTAAAATCGTTTCATAGTGTTTTGATTTAAATTAATATTGGGTGAATTAACATTTTTTTCACTTATACATAACTCCCCCTCCGGCTGGTTTTGCAGCCGCGACAAGGGAAACGCTATTTTTGTTGTATAGTCTATCACCATTATATACAACTATTTAGCACAGCATTCACCATGCATTACAAATGCAAATATAAATATTTTTTTTAAAATGGCGCTTTTTCACCAGAAAAAAAAATGTGCGGCTCCAATCGGAACCGCACAAAGTCAAATGCACGAAGTCGATGTCCCGCCTCTCCGACATAACCCAGACCATGAGTCGGTGGCGAGCCGGTGGTCGCTGCTACTCTACAGATATGTCGCGGTTGACATTCTTCGAGCCCGCAATGGCGTAGAAGAGGATGTAGGCCAGCATAGCCACCACGAGCCAGTAGCTGCCCATATAGCCCACAGCGCCGGCGAGCCAGTTCTGCAGCAGCGGCATCACGCCGCCGCCCACGACCATCATCATGAAAATGCCGCTGGCCTGCGGTGTGTACTTGCCGAGACCCTCGACAGCGAGGTTGAAGATGGCGCCCCACATGAGCGAGGTGCAGAGGCCGCAGAGCACCAGGAAGAGGGCACTCAGCGGCACCTGGAACATCGAGAAGCCGTCGGCCACGCTGTAGCCCGGCATCGAGACGCGAATGCTCGACGGAAGAACGATGGCCACCACGATGAGCACTATGGCCACCAGCGACACCGTCGACAGTTGCACCCTCGTGCTCACCTTGCCGCTGATAGTGGCACTCACGGCGCGGCCCACCATCATCAGCAGCCAGTAGACTGCCGCCACAGCGCCGCCAATGGCTGCTCCGCAGAGCGGGTCGTCGGTGAGGTAGAAGTTGAGCTCGGCGGGGATTCCCACCTCGGTGCCCACATAGAAGAAGATGGCCACCACGCCCAGCACCAGGTGCCGGAAACTCCAAGCACTGTGGGCATCCTTGACGGTCGATTTCTCCTTCTGGAGCGACGGTTCGGGAATTTGGACAAAGACGAGGATAAGGAAGGCCAGCGCGAAGACGCCCATGGCGATGAAGAGCAGCGGAGCCACGTCGCTCATGGCCGTGCGGTCGGTAACGGTGCCTATGAGGGCGCCGACGAGGAGCGGCGTGAGGGTGCCGGTGAGCGAGTTGAGGGTGCCGCCCGTCTGAATGAGCTGGTTGCCGCGGTTGCCGCCACCGCCGAGGGTGTTGAGCATCGGGTTAACCACCGTGTTGAGCATGCAGACGCAGAAGCCGCAGATGAAGGCTCCGAGGAGGTAGACCACGAAGTTGAGCATCACGGGTTCACCACCGACGCTGAAGGTCTCGGTGCCGGCGCCCACAAGCGAGGAGAGGTACTGCACCAGCATGCCGGCGAAGCCCACGCCGAGAGCCCAGAGGGCCGTCTTCTTGTAGCCTATGCGGGCCATGATGCGGCCGGCGGGAATGCCCATGATGAGATAGGCGAGGAAGTTCATCATGTTGCCGAGCATGCCGCCCCACGAATACTGGTTTTTCCAGATGTTGCCGAAGGGCGCCGCCATATTGGTGACGAACGATATCATGGCGAACATGAAGAACATGGTGACGATAGCCACCCACGGAGTTTTTGCTTTCTGCTGTTCCATATCTTAGAATACTATTAGTTTCTTGACTGATCCGTCGACGCGGAGGATATACACTCCGGCGGCGGGGAGGGTGAAGCGCGGGCCCGCGGCCACCTGGCGCCCTTGCAGGTCGTAGGCGGCTATGGCGGCGCCCTGCGGGGCCTCGACGCTAACCATGCGGCCGAGAAGGCTGACGCTAAAGTCGGTGCCGGCCACGGGGGCTATTCCAACCAGCGTGCCGTAGACGGCCGTGAGGCTGAGGTTGTAGTCGGCCACGAAGGTGTAGGGGTTGTCCAATATCTTGCTGCCCCAGGGGGTGAGCCAGTAGCGGAAGAGGGTGTCGCCCTGGCCGGCAGTGGCGCTGACGGTGACGGTGGTGCCTTCGGCGAAGGTGCCCTCACCGCTGACGCTGCAGTAGTCGGGCAGCGGCAGGCCGGTGGTATCGTAGCGGTAGGCCATATCGAGCGATACGGTGCACTCCATACTGTCGCGTGGAGCGAAGTAGGTGCGTATCATCCAGGTGAGCCATCGTTCTCTGTTGGTGTACTGGTGCCAGTGGCCTGAGGTGTAGAACCACGAGCCGTCGGGATTGCCACAATAGATGCTGCCGGCGGTGGTGAACACATGCTCGTGGCCATCGTTGAGGATGGTGACCCACAGCGGACGGCTGTTGTCGACGGCCACGGCACTGTCGAGCACGAAGGTGTGCCATCCGCTGCCGAGGAAGAAGTCGCGCTGACTATGGAGCAGTGTGGCGGGGCATACGGTGTCGCCCTGATAGATGCCGAGGGTGTAGTAGGCGCTGGCAAAGATATATATCTGCACCTCGCTGACGCTGCGCTGCGGGGCGCGGATGTCGGCAGGGATGCGCACGCCCCATAAGGTGGTGTCGTGGCTGCTGTTTTTGATAGCCCCTATGAACGAGGATGAATTGTAGGCCAGCGTGTCGGTATTCAATGGCATGAAGACAGCGGTGTCGATAACGTCGCCGTTGGCGATGCCGATGATGGGGTTGAGGGTGCGGCCGCTGGTCCAATGGTCGAAGCGGTAGCCGTGGGCGGGGATGGCGTAGACGGCGATGCTGTCGACATCGACGTTGAAGATGCCGTTGCCGCTGACGGTACCCATGGTGGTGTCGGCACTGACGACGTCGACGAGGGCCAGGCCTTCACCGAGACTATTGTAGAGGGGATAGATGCCTATGAGGGCCTGGCAGTTGGCGTTGTAGCTATGGGACGAGGAACTGCCGGTACCACCGCCGCCGGGGTTGAGGGCGTCGAGGGTGTAGTAGGCATCGTAGCTGCCGCCCCAGCCCCAGTTGACATGGAAATAGCGGAGACCTGTGTTGATGTTGTAGTTGGTGGAGCATCCGTCGATGACGAAGGCATGGCCGGCGTCGGAGCCGAAGCCGGTGTAGAGCACCGGACGGCCATAGTGCATCTCGACGAGCATGATGCTGTCCCAGTCGCGGGCAGCAAAGTTTGCTTTCCTAAGGCCGCGCATATCGGGGCTGTAGCGGAAGTAGTTCTTGAGGGAATATTCGGAGGAAGCACCGTAGGATTCGAGTATCTGGGCACCACTGGCGTCGACGCCGTAGTTCATCTCGACGGCTACGCCCACGTGGTACATCAGCAGTGCCACGGCGTTGATGGCGGCATTGTCGCTACCCCACCCCAGGGAGCCGGGCATGCTACTCCAAGGGTAGAGGGTGTCGAAGTCGGCACTGAGACTGCCGAAGTTGGAGCTATTATATTGGTGCGAACCGCGTCCGCGGATGGGGCGCTCCCAGTATTTCATTATCTGTGCCTGAGCGGTGGCCACACAGCCTGTAACGGCATGCTGGCCGGAGGCGTTGGTGGGGCACTGGTTGTTGTAGCGCGGCGACTGGCTCCAACGGGTGGTGATCATGGGCGACACAGAGGCCTGGAGGTTGATGTCGCCCTTGGTGAGATGCTCCTGCCAGAGGGCACGTACTTCGGCCACGGCGACATCGGAGACCTCGCGGCGCGAAGCTATGTCGGCGCTGTAGCCGTCGAGCCAAGCCTGCACATGGGCAGGTACACTGTCGAGAGGGAAGGTGCCGTCGGTGGAGTAGGCCAACAGCGGCGCCACGCAGTCGTCGGCCGAGACAAGGACGAAGCCGTCGCCCGAGGCAGGACGCACGAGGTAGAGAGCGTCGCCGAGGGAGGTGACGGTGAGGTCGGCCTGCGGCAATATGCGCGAGGCCACCTGACGGGCCACAGCGGGGTCGACAGGTTTGGCGAAAAGGGTGCCGGAAGTTGAAAGTTGGAAGTTGAAAATTGAAACTAATACAGCTACAAATATGCTCTTTTTCATAGGTCAGATTTATTGGACAATTATGCGGCCGGCAGCCTTGCCGTCGACCTGTATCATATAGACGCCTGCCGCCGGCACGGTGAAGGTGCGACGGTTGGCAATAAGGCGGCCCTGCATATCGTACACGGTAATCGCAGTGCCTTCGGGAACATCAACGCTCACACTGCGACCAAGGACGGCAACACGAACAGGTGTGCTTTCGGCATCGTCGATACCTATACAATAGGCAAACCACACCGAAAGGGTGGTGTCGTTCTCGGCCACGAAGACCAATGGGTTGGTTTGGTCACCGGCGGCTCTATATTCTTCGCCCCAGGTCCAATTGAACGAGATGCCCGGGTCGACGGTGATGGTCACGGTGTCACCGGCATTATACTGTCCCGCGCCGACAACACTGATACCAGCCTCCTGCATTTCCTCTTCGCTCATGTGCGTGTCGATGGCCACCACAACAGGCCGTTCCTCGAAGATGCCGCGTATCATCCAGGTGTAGTACACTCCGTCTGCCTGATCGTACTGCACCCAGCCCGAGGGCAGGTGGTACCAGATGCCGTCGCTGTTGCCGCAGTAGCGGCCCATGGTGGCAGGATAGCCGCCGCACTCGCAGAGGAAGGTTATCCACACCGTGGCGGTGTCGGCAATCTTGATGGCCGAGTCGAGGACTATGGTGTTCCAATGCCTGATATCATTGTCGTTGACGTAGACCGACTTGGTGTAGACCGGCGTGGCACCGTTGATATCGTCAGCAATGTAGATATTGAGATTGTAATAGCAGTGGGCTGAATAGGGTATGTACTGCACGGCAGTGAGGCTGCGATGTCCGTTGCGCACGACGGCGGGCAGGCGGATACCCCACTGGGTGGTGTCGCCGTAGTCGTCTTGCCACGACGAGCGATAGCCGTTGTCACAGTAGCCCACAGTATCACCGTGCACATGCTCGAAGATAGCCGAGTCGCTGACGTCGCCGTTGGCAAGGAAATAGAGGGGGTTCTCCGTCGAACCGCTAGCCCAGCGGACGAAGCGGTAGCCCTCGTTGGCATGGGCGCACACCGCCACATCGTCGACGAAGGGGGTGTAGGTGCCGTTGCCGGTGACGGTGCCAAAGGTGCTGTCGAAGCGCATGTCAACCACAGCGACGCTGTCGGTCGTCGGCACAGAAGGCATGATGCCTATAACGGCAGAGTTGTTCATGTTGAAGGTGTAGGTGGCATTGCCACCGACGCCGCCGGCTCCCGGCGAGAGCGAGTCGGTGGTGTAATAGCCGTCGTAGGCTCCGCCCCAACCCCAGTTCACGTGGAACATGCCTACAGAGTCGATACCGTCGAGCACGAAGGCGTGGCCGCCGGCGCTGTCGTAGCCAGCGTAGAGCACGGGACGGCTGGCAAGAATCTCGGTGGCAATCATCTCGTCCCATTCGGCGTCGCTATGTTCTTCCTTGTAGATGCTGTAAAGCATGGGGCTGTATTTGAAGTAGGTCTTCAGGGCTGTCTCGGCAGAGGGGTAGTTGGCGTAGCCATGCGAGTTGACGGCGGCGCCGCTGCCGCTGGGGCTGTAGTTCATGTTCACAGCCACGCCAACATGGTACATCAACTCGGCAACGGCCATTATCTCAGCGCTGTCGCTGAGCGATGTCAAGGCGTTGGGCATCAAATTCCAGCGATAGTGTGTGGTGTCGAAAATGGCTGACAGTACACCGTAGTTGGTGTTGTAGGCCCGGCTCCCCCACCCCACCTCGGGATGGTTCCAGTATTTCATCACCTGGGCCGTGGCGGTGGCCGTGCAGCCGGTGACGCAGTAGGCCGAGTCGTTGTAGTCATAGGGGCACATGAGGTTGTACAGCGGGCGCTGGTTCCACGTGGTGGTCATCAGCGGTGCCACGGTATCCCAGCCCGTCTTGGGCATGGGGTTGTCCCACAAGGCCTGTACCGCAGCCGACGGCACGGCACCGGCGGCGCGCAGCGACGCTATCTCGCGGCGGTAGCCGTCGAGCCACATACGCACATGGTCGGGCATGACGGAGAGGTCGCCGATATGGCCATTCAAGGAGTAGGCTAGCACAGGGCGTGTGCAGTCGTCGGCCGAGACGATGGCAAAGCCGGAAGCTCCGTCATGGACGAAGATATACAACTCGTCCCAGTCGGCGGGCTGCACGGCCACGGCGGGCGCGAAGAAATTGTTCTCTACTATTGCACGTGCGCGCGCGAAGTCGACGGGCTTGGCGAAACTTGCGGCCACCACGAGTATGGCGGCCAGCGTCATAAGGAGTCTTTTCATCTATGGATAAAAAAGAGCAGACACCGCCGCGGGCAGGTGTCTGCTGTTTGTTCATTGTTTAACCTTTAAGGGCTTCGGAGCCACTCACTATCTCGATAATCTCGTTGGTGATGGAAGCCTGGCGGGCTTTGTTGTAGCTCAGCCGCAGGTCTTTCAACAGCTCGGTGGCGTTGTCGGTGGCTTTCTGCATGGCTGTCATTCGTGCACCGTGTTCGGCGGCCAGCGAGTCGAGCACCACTCGGTAAAAGGTGGAGCGCAGCGTCAAGGGTATCATCTCGCGCAGTATCTCCTCTTTCGAGGGCTCGAAGATGAAGTCGTTGTTCTTCTTCTCCTCCGTCGAGCCTGTGGCTTTCTTGGGTTCCACGGGCAAGAACTGTTCGCACGAGAGTACCTGCGACAGCGAGTTCTTGAACTGGTTGTAGACCAGCTCCACGCGGTCGATGGCCTTGTCGGCGAAGTCGGCCAGCAGATTGTCGGCTAGCGTGGCTATGGCGTCGAACGAGGGACTGTCGAGCAGCACGTCGTATGACGAGACCTTGAGGTCTTTCTGTCGAGAGAGAAGCTCGGAAGCCTTCTTGCCGATGCATATCAGCTGTATGGCGGCTTTCTCCTGGCGCCAGTGGTCTATGCGCTGCTGTGCCAGCTTGAGGACGTTGCTGTTGAAGGCGCCACAGAGGCCCTTGTTGCTGGTGACCACCACCAGCAACACGGTCTGCACAGGACGCACAGCATGGTATGGAGTCATCACGCCGTCGCCGGTGTCGATGTCGGCGATAATCTCGTTGAGCTGGGCCGCATAGGGGCGCATGCCGATGATGGCATTCTGCGCGCGACGGAACTTGGCAGCGGAGACCATCTTCATGGCGGAGGTGATCTGCTGCGTCGAACTCACCGAGGCTATACGCGTGCGTACTTCTTTTAGATTTGCCATAGTGGTTTATTTATAGCGTTCTGCGGTGTCGAGGGCGAGGGCCTTCATGGTGGCGAGGTCACTGTCGACGAGCTTGCCGGCGCGGAGGTTGGCAAGGATGTCGGCATGCTCCTGTTTCATGAGGGTGAGGAACACGCGCTCGAAGTCGCGCACCTTGTCAACGGCCACCTTCTGCAGCAGTCCGTTGGTGCCGCAGAAGATGATGGCCACCTGCTCTTCGACGGGCATGGGGCTGTACTGGGGCTGCTTGAGCACTTCGACGTTGCGGGCACCCTTGTCGAGCACCGCCTTGGTGGCGGCATCAAGGTCGGAACCGAACTTCGAGAAAGCCTCCAGCTCGCGATACTGTGCCTGGTCCATCTTCAGGGTACCGGCAATCTTCTTCATCGACTTGATCTGAGCCTTACCACCCACACGGGAGACCGAGATACCGACGTTGATGGCGGGACGCACACCGCTGTTGAAGAGGTTGGTCTCGAGGAATATCTGTCCGTCGGTGATGGAGATGACGTTGGTGGGGATGTAGGCCGACACGTCGCCTGCCTG
>JAEEGL011582694.1_pt1 | contig 14422 bp, 11 predicted proteins | sample 9134231 | NCBI WGS metagenome assembly JAEEGL01 (sample SAMN16246548, study PRJNA631951) | gut metagenome | biome: gut microbiome; feature: rumen; material: fiber-attached | host: Bos | place: Iran: Karaj | collected 2018-10
GATAGTTTATAAGTTAAAATTATAAAGCAATGGGGAAAAGCTTATTATGGACCTATAGCTCAGCTGGTTAGAGTGCACGCCTGATAAGCGTGAGGTCGATGGTTCAAGTCCATCTAGGTCCACCATTTTTATATTAATGGCCTATTGGTGAAGTGGCTTAACACACCGCCCTTTCACGGCGGCATTCATGGGTTCGAATCCCGTATAGGTCACCATTTAAAAATAACTAACATTTATGTTAGTTTTTTTGTTGCTTTTATTTTTATAAAATGTTAAAATTAAGTAGTCAGCTGGAGTGGTACTCAAGAGGCTGAAGAGGCGTCCCTGCTAAGGATGTAGACCGGGTAACTGGTGCGAGGGTTCAAATCCCTCCCACTCCGCCATATAAAAATAACTAGTCAAATGGCTAGTTTTTTTGTGCATTAAAAAACAAGAATTAATATAATTCTTGTTTAAATTTATCAATATTTTCATTCATTATAGAAATATAGTTTTTACCATCATTTTTATCTTCAGTAGAGATATTATATAAAGGATCTATTTCTACAACTGTTAAAGAGGAATTGTCTTCTAAAAACTTTTTAACTGTTTCTGTATTTTCCATACCTTTAATAGTATATAGATATTTAACTGTTCCTCCAGATATAGCTTTCTTAGCATCACTTATTACTTTATCATTAACTGAATTATCATCAAGAGAGTATACTGTTAAACCATATTTAGTTAAGAAACTTAATTTATCAGTTGATACAACTATAACTTTTTCATTAGAGTTTTCTACCATTTCTTTCATTTCTGCATCAATAGTAGATATTTCAACTTTTAGTTTTTCATAGTTATCATTTATTTCCTCAGATATTATAGTTGATGTAATATATTCATTAAGACCATCTTTAATATTTTTAGATATTTTAAGTAAGTTAGATGGGTTAATCCATATTTCATCTGTATCAGTTGTATATTCTATTTTAGATGTTGCATCTATTATTTTTAATTTATTATTTTTATTAATCATTTTAACTATATATTTTTGTTCATTAGATAATCCATTATATATAACTAAATCTGATGCAGCATAATCTGATATTTGTTTATCAGTTAATTTATATTCATTAGAATCTATTCCTTGTGGATACATATTATATATTTTAGAATGTTCTCCATATAATTCTTTGGTTACAAATTCAATAGGGTATGAACTAGTATAAATAGTTATATTTTCCATATTATTTATAGTAGAACAACCTGTTAAAAATAAACCTGTAATTAATAAACCCACTGATATAAATATTTTTTTCATTTTTCCTCCTTAATTGGTACTGGATCATATCCTATTTTTTTACTCCATGGTGTACATCTAAGTAATCTTTTAATAGTTAAATATGTTCCTTTAAAAAAACCAAATCTTTCATATGATATTTTAGAATATTCTGAACATGTAGGTGTATATCTACATGCATTATGAAAATTACCTGGTATTTTTTGATATATGTTAATTAAAAATATCATAACATGTTTCATATATTCACCAATTACAATTTTATCATAAAATAGTTTTTGTATCAATTGTTAAAGTTTTGTAAAGTATATTTTTATATTATTAATATGTGATATAATTAAAACAATAGGAGAAAGAGAATTATGAATTGTAAGAATTGTGGATTTACATTACCAGAAGATAGTAATATATGTCCAAACTGTGGAATGGCTAATATTCCAAATAATATAACAGTAGAAAATGATATTCCTGAAGAGGAAGTAAAACCAGAAATAGTTATAGATAGTCCTATACCTGAACAAGTTAATGTAGAAAATAATGTAGAGGCTTTAAAAGAAGAACCAAAACCAGAAGTATTTATTTCAAATGATAATACATCTACTAATAATAAAAAAAGTAATAAAGCAGTAATAATAGTAATTATTATTGTAGTTGCTTTATTAGTTATTGGTGGAGGAATATTTTTTACACTTAGATTTTTAAATAGTCTTAATCCATTTGCTAGTAAAAAAATTAGTACTAAAGTAACTCAACAACAAACACAAACTCAAACACAAACTAATAAGAGAACAGTATCTAATGATGTAACTAGTCCATATAAAACTAGAAAATCTAAATCTAATCCAAAAGTATATATAGATTTATCTAATTTAACAGGAGAAGAAATAGTTAATAATATTTTAGATCTTACTGAAATATCTAATGGTGATAAAGCTTATGATTATACTGATAGATTTATATATGAATCACCAAACTATATTTTAACAAACAGAGAACATAAATTTGGATTAGCTGGTTCTTGGAGCTTTAAAGATCGTTCTAAGGATGCTTATATTACACACGTTTCAATTTATAGTGTTCAAGAAAAAGATAATGGTACTTTAGTTATAAAAGAAAACCCTCAAGTACAGGTGTCTCTTGAATTTAAAACAGAAGAAAAAGCTAGAGAAACATATGAAGCTTTTGGAAAATTATATGAAAAAATGGGCGAAACATATATTAAAGAAAAAGAAGGTGGCCAATCAGTTCATTTAAAATATAATGATAGTGATTACTTTACAAGTTTTAATTATCCAAGTAAAGAAGGAAGACCATTTGAAATATATACATGGATTCCTATAATGTATTTTATGGAAGCAAAATAGTCTTATTAAAGACTATTTTTTTGTATTTATGTGTAAACAATAGACTTATATTATTATATGTATGTTATAATTAAAATAATAGGGAGAGATGAAATGAGTAAAGGGTTAACGACAGCAAAAAAGGCTATCATTATATCAATGCTATCTGTTGTAGCATTGCTTCTTGTAGTATTAGCATGTGTTATTACATTTAATCCTAATATTATAAGAAAAAATAATAGTAGAACTATTATGATATTTATGGCAGGTACAAATCTAGAATCTAATGGAATGCTTGCTTCTTCAGATCTAGAGAAAATAGTACCATCAACAGTAGATTTAGATAACAACAAGGTATTACTTTATACTGGAGGAACAAAGAAATGGTATAACTTTGTTGATCCAAAAGAAGAAGCAATATATGAATTAACAAGTAATGGGTTTGTAAAACTAAAAAGTTTTACTAAAAGTAACTTAGGTTATGATACTGCTCTTGCTAATTTCTTAAATTATTCTTATGATTATTCAAAAACAGATAAGTATGATTTAATATTTTGGGATCATGGTCTTGGAGCTATAGGTAGTATTTCAGATGAAAATACAGGAGACTATCTTGATTTAACTGAAATAAAATCTGCTTTTGAAAAGAGTCCTTTTAAGAATGATAATAAATTAGAAACGATAACATTTAGAACGTGTTTAAATGCTACACTTGAAGTAGCAGGAACAATTTATCCATATGCTGATTATATGGTTGCATCAGAAGAAGTAACTATTGGTAAAAAAGGTCATGGTGTACTTGGATTTATTAATGAAATAAAACCGAGTTATACTGCTGAAGATTATGGTAAATCATTTATTGCTTCATACCAAAAGCAAGTTGATGAAATAGATTTCTTTGGTCAAACATCATCAACATATTCAATAGTAGATTTATCTAAGATACCTGAATTAATTACTTTAGTAGATAATTTCTTTGGTAAGATAGATGCTAATGATAAATATAGAGAAATATCTAGAATAAGAGCCAATTTATATCAATATGGTAATGATACTTCTAATGTATCTGACTATGACACAGTAGATTTATATGAATTAGTAGATAAACTTAGAAAATATAATGAAGATGATGGTTCTAAACTATCAGACTTTATAAGAAAAGAAGTAGTAGTTTATAACTGGTCAGTTAACGATCATTCTAATGGTTTATCAATATATTTCCCATACTCAGGAGGAAGTTATTCTAAAAAAGTACATTTAGATTTATATGATAAAATAAATGTTAGTCCAAACTATAAGAAATTTATTAACACATTTAGTAATAATACTACATCAAGTGCTTATTCATTTAATTATGATTTATCTCAAAATACTATTACTCAAAAAGGTAATGAATTTAAATTAAAATTAAATGAAGATCAAATTAAGAACTTTGCCAAAGCTTCTTATATAGTATTTAAAAAAGAGAGTGATGGATTATTTATGCCAATATATGTTGGTAATGATGCAACTCTTGATAAGGATGGATATGTTAGTACAAATATATCTAATAATATATTATATATAGTAGATGAAATAGATAATTCTAAATCATTATTTACATATTGGCAAATAGAATCATCTAGTGATAAATATACAGAATATACTGTTCCTTTAATTCTTAATAGAATTAATGATGAAGGATGGCCAGTTGTAGAAAATGCTAATATGCATATTAAAATAGACAAAAAGAATAAAGTACATATAGATGAGGTATATCTTTTAGATAAAGATACTGAAGGATTAAGTAAAACTACAGGAACTTTAGTAGATCTAAAAGACTATTCATCAATTGATTTTTCTAATTTAAGATATAAAGTATTAGATGATAATGGAAACTATACTACTGAATGGGGTAGAAATGGTACTTTATATTTCTGGGAAGTAAAAGATAATAAATTTCATTTTGAAGTTTCATCTTTAGATAAATCAGGAGATTATTATTGCGTATTTGCTATTAAAGATACACAAAATAATGTTAACTATTCAAATCTAATAAACATTGGTAAGGAGGAATAAAAAATGTTTTGTAAGAATTGTGGTAAGGAATTAAATCCGTTAGATAAGTTTTGTAATAATTGTGGAACTCCAATTGAATCTACTGATTCAGTTGAAACTGCTCCTATAAATGAACTTCCAGTAGAGGAAGCTCAAGTATCAGTAGAACCTACTGTTGAAGTACCTGCTGAACCTACATTTACTGAGGTTCCAGTAGAACCTGTAGTAACAGAAACACCTGTTGAACCAGTTGTAACTGAAACTCCAGTAGAACCAGTAATTACTGAGGTTCCAAGTGAACCTACTATTACAGATACTCCAGTAGAACCTGTAGTAACAGAAACACCAGCTGTAGAACCAGCTCCAGTAACTGATATACCAGCAGCACCTGTTTCGCCAGTTATTAATAATACTGCTCCAGTTCAAAAGAAAAGTAATGCTGGATTTATAGTAATAATTATTATTCTTGCTTTAATTATTTTAGGTGTTGGAGGATTTATAGCATATAAAGTGCTTATACCTAAGAAAGATACTCCAAGTACACCTGCTGTTAATACTCCAAGTACACCAACAACACCAACTCCAGTAACAACTGAAGATACAACTAAATATAGTGCTAATGGTTATGTATTTACTATTCCAAGTGGATTTGAAGTTTATAAAGAAGATGGTGATGAATTTATTCGTGGTAAAAAATCATACTTTACTGCTGTAGTAGTAGATAATCAATTTACATACGAACAAAATAAACAAGAATTTGAATCAATTGATACTAGCGTAATGAATGAATGGAATTCATTTGGTTTCTATTTAGTAGGTAATAAAGAAATAACATATGAAGGTAAAAAATTCTACTATGTTCAATTTTATAATACAAATAATAATCTATATTCTGAAATTATTTTAACAGAATTAAGTGATGGTAAAGCATTTGCTTGTGTATTATATTATCAAACTAATGATGGTCTTAAAGAAGGATATGATGGTATTTTATCATTTGTAAATTCTGCTAAGAAAGATAATACTGGAACATTTGCTAATTCTAAAATTACTGGTAGACCAGGATTTAAGAAACAACCAAATATTACATTAGAATAAGTCTTACATTGTAAGACTTTTTTTATTTATAATTTTATGTTAAAATTACTTTAGGTGATTTAAATGAATATATTTGAAAAATATAATATTGATATAAATGATGAATTATTTGAAAAAGCATTTACACATTCTAGTTACGCTAATGAAAATGGTACAGAAGACTATGAAAGATTAGAATTTTTAGGAGACAAAATATTAGACTTTATAGTATCAGAATACCTTTATATTAATGAAAAACTTGAAGAGGGTGAAATGACTAAATTAAGAGCCTCTTATGTATGTGAAAATGCATTAAATGAATATAGTAAAGAATTAGGTCTAGATAATTTATTAAAACTAGGTAAAGGAGAAGAAACTACTGGTGGTAGAACTAAACCTTCTATAGTAGCAGATCTATTTGAAGCTTTCTTAGCAGCAGTATATTTAAAATATGGTTTTGATAAAGCAAAAGAAATTGTATATGATATAGTTATTCCTTTTGTAGAAGGTAATCATCATGAATTTTTAAAAGATTATAAATCTATTTTACAAGAATATGTACAAACAGATAAAAAGTCTACTATATATGAAGTAATTAATGAAGAAGGACCTGCTAATGAAAAAGTATTTACTGTTATAGTTAAAGTAGATGATATAGTTCTTGGAACTGGAACAGCATCATCTAAAAAAGAAGCAGAACAATTAGCAGCTAAAGATGCATTAAATAAAGCAAATTAGAACATATTGTTCTTTTTTTTTGTTATTTTATATGATACAATATTAAATAGTTAAATGATAGATAGGCGATGAGTATGTATTTAAAAAGTTTAAAGGCAATAGGATTTAAATCGTTTTGTGAACCAATAACAATGGAATTTACTGATAAAATATCAGGAGTAGTAGGTCCTAATGGTTCTGGTAAAAGTAATGTAGTAGATGCTGTTAGATGGGTTCTAGGAGAACAATCTGTAAAATCTCTTCGTGGTGAAGGATCTATGAGTGATGTTATTTTCTCTGGATCTAAATCTAGAAAAGCTGCTAATTATGCATCTGTTATATTGTCTTTTGATAATAAAGATAGATATTTAGCTTTTGACCAAGATGAAGTAGAAATAAAAAGAACCATCTATAAGTCTGGTGAAAACGAATATTATATAAATAATGAGAAATGTAGATTAAAAGATATATTAGAACTATTTAGAGATACAGGTGCTTCTAAAGAATCGTTTAATATTATTTCTCAAGGTGATATAGCAAATATATTATCTTCTAAACCAGAAGATAGAAGAATTATATTTGAAGATGCTGCAGGTGTTTTAAAATATAAAAAGAGAAAAGAAGAAGCTGAAAGAAAGATTGCCCAAACTAATGCTAATTTAAATAGAGTAAATGATATTATTGATGAATTAGAAGGAAGAGTTGGTCCTTTAAAAGAAGCTTCTGAAAAAGCTAAAATATATGTAGAAGATAAAAAAGAGTTAGAACAAGTAGAAGTAGCCTTAATTGTTAATGATATAGATAAATATAATATTGAATATAAAGAAGCTAAAGATAATATAGTTACTTTAAATGATAAGATATCTGCATTATTATCTTCGTCTTCTTTAGAATCAAGTAAAATAGAAGCATTAAAAGTAGAAATTAATAAATTAAATGATGATTTATATGCTAAACAACAATTATTAGTAGAATCTACTTCTTTAATGCAAAAATATCAAGGTGAAAAGAATCTTATTAGTGAAAGAAGTAAATATAACTCTGAAGATATGAAATTACATGATAATATTATTCTTTTAAAAGAACAATTGTTATCTGTAGATAATGAACTTGATATTTTAAATAAAGAAATAGAAAATGCTGAAAAAGAAGGTAAAGAACTAGGGGCTTCTTTAACTAATAAAGTAAATGAGTTAAATAAATTAGATAAAGAAAAGAATGATTTATTAAATAATTCATCTAATTTAGTTAGAGAAATAACTACTTTAAATCATAAAAAAGAAGTATTAGCTAATTCTATAGAAAATAATTTAGCTATGCCTTCATCTGTTAAGAATGTATTAGATAATCCAAAACTATCTAATATGTATGGAACTGTTGGAAAACTTTTTGAAACTGAAGAAGAGTATGCTACTGCTATTGAAACATCTTTAGGAGCTGCTATTAACTATATTATTTGTGAAAATGATAGTGAAGCTAAAGATGCTATTAGATATTTAAAAAATAATAATTTAGGAAGAGCGACATTCTATCCACTTGATGTTATTAAGTCTAGATCTATTGATGTAGATTCATATAATATAGTTAAGAAAATAACAGGTTTTGTAGATATTGCATCAAATCTTATTAAATATGATACTAAGTATAAAAATGTTATGCATAATTTACTTGGTAATGTAATAATTAGTGAAGATATAGATGCAGGTACTAAAATATCTAAAGAAATTAGTAATAAATATAAAGTAGTTTCTTTAGATGGAAATATAGTAAATGTAGGTGGATCTTTAACAGGTGGTTCTATTAAGAATAAAACTAGTGTAATATCAGAAAAGTATGAACTAGAAAACGTAATTAAAGACCTAAATAAGAAACAAAATGATTTATCTATAGTAGAAGACAAGATTAATCAAATAGACACTGAATATGGCCATTTAAATGATGAAAAGAATAATATATTATCATCAGTTAATATAAAAAGTGATTTATTAAGAGAAAAAGAAAATAGAAAGTCAGAATTAGATATTAGAAAAGAAAGTATTATTCTTGAACTTAGTAATAATGAAAATACTATTAATAATGTTGTTTCTAAAGATGAAGAAGATATTATTAATAAGTATTATGAAGAAAAGAATAAAGTTGATTCATTAAAACTTGAAATAGAAAACTTAGTTAGTAAGATTTCAAAAGAAAAAGATAATTTAACTCATTTAGAAACAAACTTAAAAATAGATAATGGTGATTATAATAAATTCTTAGATGAACTTAAGAAAAATGAAATCAAAGAAAGCAGATTAGATGTTAAATTAGATACGTTACTTTCTAACTTAGAAACTGATTATACAATTACATATGAAAAAGCTAAATCTGAATATATATTAGAAATGGATGAGGATGAAGCTAGAAAGAAAGTTAATAAGTTAAAGAGTGAAATTAGATCACTTGGTGATGTTAATGTATCATCTATTGAAGAATATGAAGAAGTAAGTAATAGATATAACTTCTTAAATAGTCAAAAAGAAGATTTATTAAAAGCAGAAGATATGCTTCTTGATATTATTAAACAAATGGATGAAGTAATGAAAGAAAAGTTCAATGAAACATTTGCATTAGTTCAAGAATCATTCTCTAAAACATTTAAAGAGTTATTTAATGGTGGAGATGCTTCTTTATCATTAACTGATCCATCTGATATATTAAATACTGGTGTTGAAATTAAAGCATTACCTCCAGGAAAGAAATTACAACATATTTCACTTCTATCTGGTGGTGAAAAGACTTTAACTGCTATAGCATTATTATTCTCAATACTTAAGATTAGACCAGTTCCATTTGCTATACTAGACGAAGTAGAAGCAGCACTTGATGAAGTAAACGTAGATAACTTTGGTAAATACTTAAGTAGTTTAAAGAATAAGACACAATTCATTGTTATTACCCATAAGAAAAAGACTATGGAATATGCTGATGTATTATATGGTATAACAATGCAAGAATCTGGTGTTTCTAAACTAGTTTCAGTAAAATTAGAGGGTATAAAAGAATAAGACGTTTTTTGACATAAAACGTCTTTTATGTTAATATATTGCGAAAAGAAGGAGGGTTATTATGGGTAAAATAAGATGTTTAACTAGAGAAGAACGTGATTTAATAGATAAAACTTTAAATCAATTAGAAACTGAACAATCTGTATTTGAATATAATAAACGTATGCTTAATAATCCTGATTTAAAAGAAGAATATTATGATATCTTTTTAGAAAAATTTACTATAGCTTTATGTTTACTTAAAGGACAAGGTGTTAATGTTGATTTAAATGATGTTGATATGTTAGCACACTATAAAAAATGGCTAGAAAGAAGAGTAGCATTATTAAAAATATATTCCGAATTTTTAATGCAATGTAAATTAAGCCCAAATAATAATAAAGTAAGGCCAATAGAATTATCAAAAGGATATTTTGATTCATTAAAGAAATATTTTCAAAGAATAGATGTATATTCTAAATATGCAGTAACTATTAATCCTGAATCATATCTTGATGGTGTTCATCCTTGTGATATTAAAATTAAGAATGGTAAACCAAATGTTATAATAGAAAGTAAACCTAGTACAACATTTGAAAATAGTTCAATACAAAAATTTACAATACCATTAAATACTAAAAAGTATTTTACATACTTTGTTCATAATCCTTATGATGCTAAAGAAGAAAATTCATTCTATAGTTTATTAAATAATGAATATTTAGATATAACATTTGGATTATTTGGTTTTCCAAAAGAAGAAATGATAGACGAAAAAATAGATAGATTAAGAAAAGCTAAAGAATCTATAAAAGATTCTAGATTCTTTGAAATAAGAATGGATGATAGTTTTTTAGGAGAATATCATATAGCTCTTTTATATAAACCTAGAACAAAAAAAGATAATAAAGAAAACATGGACTAATCCATGTTTTTTTCATATAATTTAATTATTTCAGATGCTGACTTTGAATATGCTCTAAATAAACCACCAGCACCTAATTTAATACCTCCAAAATATCTTACAACTACTATTAATACATTATTTAAATTATTCTTTTCAAGTACATTAAATATTGGCATACCAGCAGTTCCTTTAGGTTCACCATCATCATTTATTTTACCGGTATTATTTATTTTATAAACATATACTACATGTCTTGCTTTTTTATGATCTTCTTTAATAGATTTAATAATATCTAATACTTTAGATTCATCATCTAATTCATATAAATATGTAATAAATCTAGATTTTTTTATTTCTATTTCATTAGTAATCATTTCTTCACCAATTTAATTATACCATATTTATGGCTATTTTGCTTGATATATATACACACATATGATAATATTTAAATATAGAAAGGTAGTTACTTATGAAAAAAGAAGAATATATTAAATGGGTTCAGAGAAATCATCCTGATCATATGACTCCTGAAGAATATTTAGCAAAATATCCTCCAAGAGAAGATATGGATTCAAAAGAAATGGAAAGAATTTTAATGTCTGGACCACAAAATGAAGAAGAAGCACAAAAACTTGCATGGTTTCATGATGGATGGATTGATCCTGAAGATAGAGTACCTGAAAAAACAGTTTTAATAAGACTTAAAGAAACTATTGAAGCTATGAAAACTTCTGGTAAAGGAAAAGGTAGATAAAAGTGAAGATTTATAATCTTCATTTTTTAATTTGATTATTATTAATTTTTATATTAAAATACAATTGAAAAGGAAATAATGTATGGATGTAAAGTCTAAGATTAAACAAAAACTTGCATTATTACCATTAAAACCTGGTTGTTATCTTATGAAGGATGAAACTGGTAAAGTTATTTATGTTGGTAAGGCTAAAAAACTTAAAAATAGGGTAAGTAGCTATTTTAATGGTAAAAAATATGGAAAAACTAAAATACTTGTTAGTAATATCTATGATTTTGAATATATAGTAACTTCTTCTGAGAAAGAAGCTCTTTTGCTTGAAATAAATTTAATTAAGAAATATGATCCAAAATATAATATTATTTTTAGAGATGATAAACAATATCCATATATTGCTTTAGAATATAAAAAATATCCTAAGTTATCAGTACTTAGACCTAGTAAAAAATATAAAAATAAAGATATAAAACTATTTGGGCCATATCCTAATAGTGGATATGCTAAAAAGATAGTAGAAGTTCTAAATAGAATATATCCTCTTCAAAAATGTAAAAACTTTAAAAGTGATTTATGTCTTTATTATCATATAGGAGAATGCCTTGGTTATTGTAAACTAGATATTCCAAAAGAAGTAACAGATAATATAGTTAATGAAATAACTAACTTTTTAAATGGTGATTTTGATTTAGTAATAGATAAATTAACTAAGAAAATGAATGTATATTCAGAGAGAATGGACTATGAAAATGCCAAGGAAATAAAAGAGTTAATTGATTATCTAAAAGTAGTTTTATCTAAACAAAAAATAGATTTAAATGATAAAGTAAATAGAGATATATTTAATTACTTTGTCAAAGATGATTTTATATCTATACAAGTACTTCATTATAGAAATGGTTCATTAGTAGAAAGGAAAAGTAATATATATGAAGTAAATGATGATTATATAGATTCTATTCAAGAATTTATTATTTCATTTTATGAAGATAATACTATTCCTAAAGAAATATTTGTTCCAGGTGATATAGATAATGAACTTCTTAGTGATGCACTTAATACTAAAGTATTAACACCTCTTAAGGGAACTAAGAAAAAGTTATTAGATATGGCTTATGAAAATGCTAAGATAGGTTTACTTGAAAAAGAAGAACTTGTTAAGAGAAATTTATCTCTAACAGTAAAAGCTAATGAAGAATTAAGTACATTAATAGGCAAAACTATTCATAGAATTGAAAGTTTTGATAATTCTCATTTATTTGGAGATGCTTCTGTGTCTGCAATGGTAGTTTATATTGATGGTAAAAAATGTCCTAAAGAATATAGAAAATATAAAATTAAATCTGGTTCTAAAGATGATTTTCATATGATGCAAGAAGTATTAGAAAGAAGATATTCAAGGGTGATAGTAGACAATTTAGTGGCACCTGATTTAATACTTGTAGATGGTGGTATTATTCAAGTACATGCTGCAGAAGAAATCTTATATAATCTAGGCCTAGACATATTAGTTTTAGGTATGCAAAAGAATGATAAACATAAAATATGTGCTTTAGTTGATACAAACGGTATTAGTTACGAAATAGAAAAAAATAGTAACTTATTTCATTTACTTGAAAATATATCTGAAGAAGTACATAGATTTGTTATATCATTTCATAGAGATCTTAGATCTAAAGGTTCTTTATCATCTATACTAGATAATATTGAAGAAATAGGCCCTACAAGAAGAAATAAATTAATTAAAAAATATAAAACTATTAATAACATTAAGGAGGCCCCTCTAGAAGAGTTAGAAACTCTTATTGGTAAAAAGGGTGCTAAAAATATAAAAGATGCACTAAAAGAAAACTAGTATTAGTTTTCTTTTTTTGATATAATTTATATAGGTGATAATAATGCATAAGATAAATGTAATGAATGATGATTTAGTTAATAAAATTGCCGCTGGAGAAGTAATTGAAAAATGTGCTTCTGTTGTTAAAGAATTAGTAGAAAATAGTATAGATGCTGGTTCTACTGATATAAAAATAGATTTATTAGAATCAGGAACTAAAGAGATTAGAGTTACTGATAATGGATGTGGTATGAGTGAAGAAGATGCTTATATTTGTTTTACTCCTCATGCTACTAGTAAGATATATGAAGAAGATGATTTATATAATATAAATACTCTAGGATTTAGAGGTGAAGCTCTTCCTTCAATTGCATCTGTATCAAAAGTAAATATTAAAACATGTGATGGAAAAGAAGGAATATCTTTTGATTTAATAAATAATGAAATTAAGAATAAAGAATCTTATTTAAGAAAAGGAACTATTATTACAGTAGATGATCTATTCTATAATACTCCTGCAAGAAGAAAGTATTTATCATCACTTCCTTCAGAACTTAGTTCTATAGTAGGCTTAATAAATAGATTATCATTATCACATCCATGTATTAGATTTACTCTAACTAATGATAAAAAGGATATACTTAAAACAAGTGGTTCTGGTAATTTACTTAAAACCATTAATGAAGTATATGGAACTATAGTTGCTAAAAAGATGATTGAAATAAATTGTGAAAATGATGATTATGAAGTATCTGGATATATTTCTAAACCAGACGAAAATAGATCTAATAAAAATCATATGATTACTATGGTTAATGGTAGAGTAGTTAAGAATAATGATTTACTAAGATGCATTAATGATAGTTATCATAAATATAAACCTGATGGAAAATATCCAATAGTTATACTAAATATAAATGTAGATCCTAGTTTAATAGATGTTAATATACATCCATCTAAACATGATATTAAATTTAGTAAAATGGACGAATTAAAAGAATTAATATCACTTAATATAGAAAAGCTATTAGATAAGAATTTCCTTGGAGTAGATATATCTACTAAAGAAGTTAAGATAACTAATATAGTTAGTGAAATAGAAACTAATGCTCCTGAAGTAAAAGAATTAGTAATGGACTTTTCAGAGATATCTATTAAAGAAGATGAAACTCCATATGAATATCAAGATACTTCAGTAGAAGAAACTCCTATAGAGGAAGAAGTAAAACCATTTCCTAAGTTATTTGTTATTGGGCAAGTACTTGGAACATATATAGTTTGTCATAATGAAAAAGGTATGTATTTAATAGATCAACATGCTGCAGAAGAAAGAGTTAATTATGAAAAGTATAAGAAATATATGACAGACTTTAATGGTGATACAATAGATATGTTATTTCCAATAGTTTTAGAGTATCCTAAAGATGAATATATGACTATTAAAGAAAAGA
>JAEEGL013626372.1_pt1 | contig 14422 bp, 11 predicted proteins | sample 9134231 | NCBI WGS metagenome assembly JAEEGL01 (sample SAMN16246548, study PRJNA631951) | gut metagenome | biome: gut microbiome; feature: rumen; material: fiber-attached | host: Bos | place: Iran: Karaj | collected 2018-10
GACTTCAAATGGTGCTGGGCTCCGGCTCATTACTTAAGCGATCTTATTCCTGATTCTGAGGATTATCCATATGTAGAGAACGAGTACTGGCAGAGCACAGGCCTCTCAGAGGAAGAAGTTCTTGCAAATGCACAGAAGAAAAACATCGATGCAGCTACAGTTAAGGATTTAGGTAAGGCTGCAACATATAACTTCTGGAATGTATCAGGAATTCCTACACTTAATTCTTTCGTACTTTCAACAGTACCGGGCAACAGCTCCAAGGATGATACACTTTGCATCATGGACCGCAACCCATACTTCTGGAAAGTTGATGCAGCAGGCAACCAGCTTCCATATGTAGATGCGCTTCACTTCAATCAGACTTCTGAGGACGGACAAGACCTTCTTATGTTCCGTTCAGGCGAGCTTGATATCATCAACGTAGCAATGCAGGATATCGCAGCTACACTGGCAGACCTTGGCGATGCAGCTACTCTTCGCGAGTGGGGCACAACAAACTGGGGTTCATACCAGATAACATTTAACTACACAAATCCAGATCAGAATTATGCAGATCTTTTTGCTAACAAAGATTTCCGTGAGGCTATGTCAATCTGTGTTGACAGAAGCCAGGCATCAGAGCTTCTCTCTGATGGATTCCTTGAGCCGGGCCAGTGTGCTCCTGCAGAAGGAAACGTTGGATATGACGCTGAGTGGACAGCAAAGTGGACTGAATACGATGTAGACAAGGCTAAGAGCCTCCTTGAGGGATGCGGTCTTGTAATGGGCAGCGATGGATTCTACAAGTTCGCTGACGGATCAGACCTTATGCTTACATTCCTTGCTTATGATGGCGGTGCGGACGATTCTTACCCTGTATTCGAGCAGTACTACAAGGCAGTTGGTATCAACTGTGCGCTCAAGAACCTCGAGGTAGCAGCATTTGATGAAGCAATCGATAACAATGATTGGGTTGCAGTAATGGGACCTCATACCGCTATCGGCGGTGCTTCACTTAAGGATAGAGCAGCTCCATTCGTTCCTATTGCACAGGCAGCTGAGTGGTACGGAGAGTATGGTACATACTACGCAACAAAGGGCGCTCAGGGTGTTGAGCCGACAGGCGACCTGGCTAAGCTTGTAGAGCTGTATGACAAGTGGAGACTTACATCAGACGAAGCTGAGAGAGAGACATATCAGGATCAGATCTACCAGATCCACAAAGAGAACCTCTGGTCAATCGCTTACCTTAAGTCAGAGAGCTACTATGAGCTCATCAGCTCCAAGATCAAGAACTATGCTGACAATCTTGTATCAGCTGACTGCTATCAGTATGCTAACATGACACACTACGAGATTCTTTTCAAGGCAGAGTAATTATTTTTAGAAGAAACAAGAGAAGGTATTAGTAAATAGTTCCGGAGACGTGAGGAGTTTCCACGTCTCCGGTTTTTACTAGAAAGGGACATTTCTAATGGAGGAAAATAAGCTTATTGCATTCTTTAAGAGAGATCTGGTGCAGTACATCATAAGACGTGTGCTTATGTTCATTCCTACACTGCTTCTGATTTCCATACTGGTTTTCTTCGTTATACAGCTTCCTCCGGGAGACTATGTATCTGCGCACATCGCGGCATTGGCAACAGAGGGAGAACTGGTTGATGCGGATTATGCAGCATCAATGAGAGAAGACTATGGTCTTGATCTGCCTGTATGGCAGCAATATTTAAAGTGGGTAAAAGATATTATCTGGACTCCCACAGATTCAGCTTACTACAGACTTTATCATTCACATCATAACTGGAAGTACTCATTTGCTTATGGTAGAGACGTTTGGAGTGTAGTTAATGACAGACTCGGTCTTACCATCGGCGTCACAGCTATAATCATGTTATTCCAGTATTTGGTATCCATACCTATAGCGGTTTATGCCAGTACGCACCAATATTCAGTCGGTGATTACATATCGGCGATCATTGGTTTCCTGGGAACTGCGATACCAAACTTTATTTTGGCAATTGTGCTGATGTATCTCTCATATAAGTGGACAGGCAATGCCAACGTTGGTCTGTTTTCACAGGAGATGCTTAAAAACGGCGTTCATTTATACAATTTCGGTGATTTCTTAAAGAGAATGATCATTCCTATCATAGTAATCGGTACCAGCGGAACCTGCGGAATTATCCGTTCCGTTCGTGCTCAGATGCTTGATGAGGTTGCCAAGCAGTACACTCTTACTGCAAGAGCAAAGGGTGTTTCTGAAGGCAAGATTATCATGAAATACTGCTTCAGAGCAGCTATCAACCCTACAGTTTCAGGTTTGGGAGGAGTTCTTTCAAGTCTGTTCTCAGGATCAACAGTTACAGCTATGGTACTTAACATGCAGATTCAGGGCCCGGTTCTTTACAAGGCTCTTCAGTCTCAGGACATGTATCTTGCAGGTGCCATCGTTATGATCCAGGCAGTGCTTGTTGTTATCGGAGTTCTTTTCTCAGATATTGCACTTGCATTTCTTGATCCTAGAATCCGTTATTCAGGAGGTAATAGATAATGGCTAAGAAGAAATCAAAAGAAGATTATTATCTTGCCTCCCAGTGGACTTTGATGGCAAGAAAGCTGAAAAAGCACAAGCTGGCTCAGATTTCCTTTATTGTTCTGGCTGTGTTGTACATTTCAGCTCTTTTCGCAGATTTCCTGGCACCTTACTCACTTGATGAGTTTGACGGCCTTTACAGGAATTCAGCACCTACACAGATTTACACAATCTTTGAGGACCAGCACGTTGGACCTCACGTATATAAGTTAACCAAGACAATTGATAAGAAGACCTTTGAAGTAGCTCTTGAACCGGATCTTTCCGAGTATTACAAGATTAAATTCTTTGTACATGGCACAGAGTACAAGGTTTTAGGATTGTTCCCTTGTGATCTTCACTTGTTTGGCGTAAATGAGGGGTCAAATGGTGGCACAGGAGCAAAGATTTATCTTTTCGGAGCGGATTCCCTTGGACGAGACATTTTCTCCAGAGTCCTTTTGGGAGCCAGGATTTCACTGTCAATACCATTTGCCAGCGCGATCATAAGCTTCTTCCTGGGAGTTGCCATCGGTTCAATATCCGGTTATTTCGGTGGTGTTATTGATATGGTAATCCAGAGAATTATCGAAGTTATCGGTGCAGTTCCTCAGATTCCTTTGTGGATGGCACTTTCAGCAGCTATTCCTGCCGGAATCTCAACTGTTAAGATGTATTTCTACATGACAATCATCCTTTCATTCATTAACTGGACAGGAATGGCCAGAGTTGTTCGAGGTAAGTTCCTTTCCCTTAAGAATGAGGATTATGTAATGGCTGCCAGAATTTCAGGCGTTTCAACCTGGAAGATTATCTGGAAGCACCTGGTACCGGGATTTATGAGTTACCTTATCGTTTCTCTTACACTTGGTATTCCGGGATCTATCGTCGGTGAAACATCCATGTCATACCTTGGCCTTGGTATCAAGTCACCGGCCACAAGCTGGGGAGTTCTTCTTCAGGAAGCCAGCTCAGTTACTGACGTAGCTGCTAACCCACATAAGCTAATTCCTATCATCTTTGTAACTATTACGGTTCTTGCATTCAACTTCCTCGGCGATGGAATGAGAGATGCAGCAGATCCATACAAGTAATACAGGAGGCATTATGGAAAAAGATAATATTTTGGAAGTAAAAGACCTCCATATAGACATCAAGATGATGGAGGGAACCCTTACTCCGGTAAGAGGTGTTAACTTTGAGATAAAGCGCGGCGAGACCTTAGGTCTTGTTGGAGAGTCCGGCTGTGGTAAGTCCATTACCTGTAAGTCTATTCTTGCCATCAACGACAAGAAGTGCTATCCACACGGCGAGATCATGTTCAGAAACGAGGATGACACTGAGGTAGATATCCTCAAGATGGATCCAAAGGGCAAGGAAATCCGCAATATCAGAGGCAAACAGATATCCATGATATTCCAGGAGCCGATGGTAGCCTTTTCTCCTATGTACACCATAGGTAATCAGATCAACGAATGTACTCTTTTGCATATCACCAAGGACAAGAAGAAGGCAAAAGAGATTTCCATGGAAGTTATGAGAAAGGTTGGTATCGCTAACGTTGAAAAGAGATACAACCAGTATCCTCATGAGTTTTCAGGCGGTATGCTTCAGAGAGCGCTTATCGCGATGGCTCTTGTCTGCAATCCTAAGCTTCTTATCGCGGATGAGCCTACTACAGCGCTTGATGTTACAATTCAGGCTCAGATCCTTGAGCTTATGAAAGAACTCCAGAAGGAGTTCAACATGGCTATCCTGTTCATCACACATGACCTGGGTGTTGTTGCCAGAATGTGCGACAGAGTAGCTGTTATGTACCTTGGAAAGGTTGTTGAGACCGGTGATTCCAAGACAATTTATGCAAATCCTCAGCACCCTTACACAAGAGGTCTGATGGGTTCCGTACACAAGATTGGCGGAAGAAAAGACGAGAGACTCTTTTCCATCGAGGGAACTGTTCCGCTTGCCATGAATCTTCCAAAACAGTGCGGTTTCTACGACAGATGTGATGCTCGTATTGAGGGACTTTGCGATAAGGCAGAGCCTGAGCTGGTAGAAACTGAGCCGGGACATAAGATTGCATGTTTTGCCTGCAACAATCCTGCATGTCAGAAACATAGACAGGAAGTAGAAGCAAGGCTTAAGGAAGAAGAGGCCAGAGGCCCTGTAGAAGAAGGAGGAAAGAAGCGTGGAAAAAGATAATATTCTTGAAGTCAAACACCTTCATAAGCGTTTCACCTCCAAGAACGTTACCGTTAAGGCTGTAACTGACGTATCTTTCAGCGTAAGAGAGGGCGAGACTATTGGTATCGTTGGTGAGTCAGGCTGTGGTAAGACAACTCTTGGAAGATGTATTGTAAGAGCTTATGATGCGTCTGAGGGAGAGGTAATGTACCGCACCGAGTCAGGAGAGGAGCTGGATTTCCTTAAGGTGGACAAGAAGAAAATGAAGTCCATCCGCAAAGAGATTCAGATGATCTTCCAGGACCCATACTCATCGCTGGACCCAAGAATGACAGTCCTTGATATTATCAAGGAGCCACTTAAGGCTAACTTCCCTAAGATGCCTGATAGCCAGATGGATCAGATGGCAAAAGAGATGGCGGAAAAGGTAGGTCTCAATCCTGCCTATCTTATGAGATATCCACACGCTTTCTCCGGTGGACAGAGACAGCGTATCGGAATTGCAAGGGCGCTGGTTCTTAAGCCAAAGATCATTGTTTGTGATGAGGCGGTTTCAGCTCTTGATGTTTCTATTCAAGCGCAGGTTATCAACCTCCTGAAGGACCTTCAGAAGGAAATGAAGCTTACTTATATCTTTATTTCCCATGACCTCTCAGTTGTTGAGCATATCTCTGACAGAGTTGGTGTTATGTACCTTGGAAAGATGGTAGAATACGGTGAGACAGAGCAGATATTTGCTCATCCCAAGCATCCGTATACTGAGGCTCTTATGTCAGCAGTTCCTGTTGCAGATCCTAACTTTATTCAGGAGAGAATTCCGCTTAAGGGCGAGATTCCGAACCCTGCTAATCCACCAAGTGGATGCTATTTCCACACAAGATGCAGATACTGCACAGAGAAGTGTAAGGAAATCACACCTGATTACAGAGAGTTTGAGGCCGGACACTTTGCAGCCTGCAGCCTTGCTGATGAGCTTAAACTTAAGGGCTTTGACTACAGTGAGATGAATAAATAGGTGAAAAGATGAGAATAATAAGAGTTCGCGATTATCAGGATATGAGCAGAAAGGCAGCCAATGTACTGTCAGCTCAGATAATTCTTAAACCTAATTGTGTGCTGGGACTTGCCACAGGCTCCACACCGATTGGTCTTTATGATCAGCTGGTAGACTGGTATGGCAAAGGAGATCTGGATTTTGCACTGGTGAAGACCGTTAATCTCGATGAATACGTCGGGCTTCCGGCATATAATGACCAGAGCTACAGATATTTCATGGAGAAGCACCTGTACTCAAGAGTCAATTTGGATCCGCAGAATGTTAATATTCCGAATGGGATGAATGCTGATTCAGAGGCGGAATGCAGAAGATATGAGAAGGTTATAGATGACCTTGGGGGAATCGATCTTCAGCTTCTGGGGATAGGCAATAACGGTCATATCGGGTTCAATGAACCTGATAATATATTCTATAGAAAGACCCATGTGGTAGATCTTACAGAGAGTACCATTGAAGCAAATAAGAGATTCTTTGAGGATGTATCAATGGTTCCGAGACAGGCAATTACTATGGGAATTGGAACAATAATGCAGGCCAAGAAGATAGTGATGATTGCCAATGGAGAAGGTAAGGCACAGATTGTGAAAGAGGCCTTCTCAAAGGAGATCAATCCTCTGATTCCGGCATCGATCTTACAGCTTCATCCTGATTTTACGCTTATAGCGGACGAGGCGGCGCTGACCATGATTACTTGACGAAGCATGGCTGAGTCAAGTAATCATGGTCGTTCGGGCGAGCGATGGAGCGAGAGCCGAACTTCTTTATAAGAAAACCCCGAGAGATTATTCAAATCTCCCGGGGATTTTTGCGCTTTTTAGCGAACTGATTTCTGCAGAGAATCAAGCTTGTCTTTATTGATCTTGCCCTCGGCGATGGTGCTTGCCATCCAAACCTTGAGGGATTCAACTGTGAGATCGATCTGATCAAGCTCCTTCTGGATATTTACGAAATCTGGAAGCTCATCGTCTGAAATTTCGCCGTCTGCTGTGATATCGATAAGGCGCTCCTTCTGTCTGTCTAATGAATTAAGAGCTGAAAGCATGCCAAGAACGATCTCGGAAAGAGATGAAATCTTAACCTCCGGAACGGAAGTCTTGCCAATACGGCACTCGTGTGTGCAGTAGTAGTTGCAGAGTTCAGGCTTCTTGTATGCTCTTGCCATATCTACAACGTCCTCAGGATAAATTGCTGTCTTCTCAGTCTCCATCTTCTCAAGACGGCTCTCGCTGATTGTTCCTATAAGCTCACTGGCCTGTGCCCTTGTGAGTCCGGCCTCTTCACGGCTCTCGAAGAAAATGTTCTTATTCTCTTTAATTGACTTTTTTCCCATAAAACCCTCCAAACAACTAATTCATACGCCATTTCTAATATACTACATTAATTTGAAGAAAAATGGAAACAAAAACACAACATTTTCATAATTAATGTGTTTTATTCGCTTTTCCCATGAAATATAATATTTATAACGCTTATATGGGCGTAAAAATTGGGAAAAAAGCGGGGATAAGCAGAAAGGAAATCAGTATGATCAAAAGGAATCTACACGATGGGTGGAAGATGAGACGAACAGACCAGGACAGCTTCTATGAGGCTAAGGTTCCGGGCACTGTTTACACAGATCTTTTGAACAACGGTCTTATGGAGGATCCTTATTACAGAGACAATGAGGATGTGGCCTTAAGGCTTATGGATTATGACTACGAATATGTGACAAACTTCAAAGTGGATGAAAAAGAGGGCTATGGTGATTGCGACAGCGTTCTTCTTCGCTTTGACATGATCGATACTTTGGGCGATATATTCCTTAACGGAAATCTTTTGGGGAATGCCAATAATATGCACAGAACCTATGAGTTCCCGGTAAAAGAGCTGCTTAAGCCCGAAAATGAGCTAAAGGTTGTGCTTCATTCTCCAAATAAATTTATAAAAGAGGCGTTTAAAGAGGATCCTGTGCTTGGTTCTGAGGATTGCAGTATGGGCTTTCCAAAGCTTCGTAAGGCCCACTATATGTTTGGCTGGGACTGGGGTCCAAGGCTCCCCGATGCAGGAATCATGCGTGATGTGACTCTTCTTGGAATCACAGGAGCGAGATTTGATTCTGTTTATGTTAAGCAGAGTCATACAGAGGACAGAGTTGATCTTTCATTTGATGTGGAGCTTGAATCACCATCAAATAGAGCAGAGGATTTCTGCGCTGTTGTAACAGTCACAGCACCTGATGGTAAAGTCCTGGCAGAAAAAGTTTCTGCATCAGAAACGGTTGTTATTGAAAAACCTCAGCTGTGGTGGCCAAATGGATATGGTAAGCAGCCATTATATATAGTTAAAGTTGAACTTGTGGAGGGAAAAGAAGGCGCTGCTGATCTTGACGGAAAGGTTGTTGATGTCTGGGAGAAACACATCGGCCTTAGAACCATGGAAATCTCCAGAGAGAAGGATCAGTACGGCGAAGAGTTCTGCCACGTGGTTAACGGGGTAAAGATCTTTGCAATGGGTGCAGACTATATTCCTCAGGACAACATCTTAAGCCGTGTTAACAAGGAACGTACAAGAGAACTGCTTACGCATTGCGTAAACTCTCATTTCAACTGTATTCGTGTTTGGGGCGGCGGATATTATCCGGAAGATGATTTCTATGATCTCTGCGATGAGCTGGGTCTTGTTGTATGGCAGGATTTCATGTTTGCCTGTGCTGTTTACAGACTTTCAGAGGATTTCGAAGAGAATATTACAACCGAGATTATTCAGAACGTAAAGAGACTGCGTCATCACGCCAGCCTTGGATTATGGTGCGGAAATAACGAGATGGAGCTCTTTGTGGGATATGAGCACTGGGGTGCCAAGTTCACGCTTAAGTCCGATTACGTTAAGATGTATGAATATATTTTCCCTAAGCTTATGAAGAAGCTTGATCCACAAACCTTCTATTGGCCTGCAAGCCCATCTTCAGGCGGCGGATTTGATGATCCTAACGATGAGAGCAGGGGAGATGCTCATTATTGGGAAGTATGGCACGGAAATCAGCCATTTACCGAGTATCGTAAGTTTCACTTCAGATATCTTTCTGAGTTTGGATTCCAGTCCTTCCCGTCAGTGAAGACCATTGAGACCTTTACCGAGCCGGGAGATCGCAATATCTTTTCCTATGTTATGGAGAAGCATCAGCGTAACAATGCGGCAAACGGTAAGATCATGAACTACATGAGCCAGACATTCCTGTATCCGGAAAGCCTTGAGGAGCTGGTGTACTATTCACAGCTGCTTCAAGCAGAGGCTATCCGCTACGGCGTTGAGCACTTCCGTAGGAACAGAGGCAGATGCATGGGAACAGTGTATTGGCAGCTTAATGACTGCTGGCCGGTAGCATCCTGGGCGTCCATCGATTATGAAGGCAGATGGAAAGCGCTTCAATACTATGCAAAGAGATTTTTTGCCCCTATTCTTGTGTCATGCGAGGAGAAGGGATACCTGGATCAGCGCATCAGTGTAAATGACGAGAAGGATCCAATCAAGAAGTCAATAAGGCTGAACGTGCAGAATGAAACAATGGAAAAGCGCAGCCTTACTGTATGCTGGCAGCTGAGAGATTCAAAAGCAAATGTTATTGAATCCGGGGAAAAAGAGCTTGTTGCTGAGGCTCTTAGCGCAACATGGTTTGATGAAATGGATATGGATCACGCTGATCTTTATAACAACTATGTGAGCTATCAGGTTGTTGCTGAGGGCGAAATACTGTCGGAAGGAACAGTTCTTTTCTGTCCACCTAAGCACTTCAAATTCACAGATCCTGAGCTCTCTCTCAAGGTTGAGGGGGATGAGATCATCGTAAGTGCCAAGGCTTATGCTAAGAGCGTTGAGATTCGCAATGCTAATGATGATCTTCTTCTGTCAGACAACTATTTTGACCTTAACGGAGGAGAGCGCAGAATCAGAATCCTTGCAGGAAAGCCGGAAAATCTGACAGTCAGAAGCGTTTACAAAAAGTTATAAAATTTTAACGTTTGGCCGTTTACAGATATGATAAAATTTCTTTGTGACGTGTAAAGGTAAGTGAATTCTAACTTACATTTCAGGAAGGAGTTTCATATGGCAGATTCCAGATCAGACCTTATTAATCAGCTTGCAGCCAGCATGGGAGCAGGAGATTATGCGAAGACCAGATTTGAGGAGTCAAGATATGACCCAGAGACGGGTACTTTGTACTGTGACGGCTACGTTATTTCAAAATCAGTCATTGATGAAGCAATTCAGCATTTTAAGCTTATGCAGAGCAAGTGCGATATGAACGATCCTGCATCAAGGCATATGGCTCTGATTTACAAAACTGCGCTGGAGGGTATAAAGAAATTACGCGAAAGCGACAAAAACAAGTCGTGATATGGTATCATATAAATATATAGTGCAAACGTAATGAACAATGGGGGTTACATTATGCAGAACTACAAGAAGATTCAGTACAATGGTCACAATGACGTAATTCTTCGTATCACACCCGGGCATTTTATCACGCCCCATTCTCACGTAAACTATTACATGGATCTGTGTGATACCAAGGCCAGAATGAAGGAAGCAAGAGCTACTGCAGAGGCTTTGGCTGAAATGTATATTGCTTCTGATGTTATTGACACGATCCTGTGCCTTAACGGCATGGAGGTTGTGGGCGCTTATATGGCAGATAAACTGACAGAAGCCGGAATTATTTCCATGAACTCCCACAAGACTATGTACATCACACAGCCTGAGTACAATGCTACAGGTCAGATGGTGTTCAGAGACAATAACAAGCATATGATTACCGGTAAGAAGGTGCTGGTTCTCATTGATTCAGCTACCACAGGTGGAACTCTTTTAACAGCTCTTGAGTCTGTTGGGTTCTATAAGGGTGAAATAGTTGGAATTTCAGCTGTGTTCTCAATTGCGACGCAGATACAGAATATTCCGATCAGAGCTCTTTTCACACAGAGGGATTTCCCGGATTATGCAAGCTATCCTCACGATGGATGTAAGCTTTGCAAAGAGGGTGTTCCGGTTGATGCAATCTGTAACGGATTCGGTTATTCTACCATCGACTGAGATAATTAGCTCAAAATCATGTAAAATTTAAATCGCCACTGTTAGCATAATCTGTTAACAGTGGCGAATTCTTTTGGAGTTGCTAATGGGCTGCCGGTTCTGTTAAAATATCCTCGAAGGCGCGCAAGGGAGCGCGGTTTTATGGGAGAGTACGTATGCTAAAGGTATTTTTGGCGGAGGACGAGTTTGTTATCCGCGAGGGGATAAAGAATAATATCAACTGGGGTGCCCATGGATACGATTTCTGTGGAGAAGCCGGCGACGGGGAAGTGGCTTATTCCATGATACAGAAATCGAAACCGGACATTCTTATCACAGATATCAGAATGCCATTTATGGACGGATTGACTCTCAGCCGTCTGGTCAAGACAGAGTTCCCAAATACAGAGATTATACTTCTTACAGGATATGAGGACTTTGAATATGCCAAGGAAGCCATAAGGATCGGAGTGGCTTCTTATCTTAGCAAGCCTATAAGCGGGGATAATCTCCTTGCTGAGATAGACGCAGTTGCAAAGCGCATTATTGAGAGAAACCGAGAAAGAGAAATTGCAAGAAGATACGAACAGGATATGAAGGAGCGCGTTGAGCTGGAGAAACAGGATCTTTTCAGGGACCTTGTTACAGGAAGCCGTGAGATTAACTATATTCTGAACGCTGCCCACAAACTCTCCATCGACCTTCTTTCACCTTTCTACAACATTGTTCTGGTCAAAGTCTGGTCTATTAAGCATGATGTGAGCGAGTATTCACACAGCGTTGTCAGTGTTGAGGAGAAGATTCCGGAGCTGGCAGGCAAGTACGGGGCAATAAACTTCGACCTGAATCTTGAGGGGAAAGCTCTTTTATTCAGGGCGCAATCCGCAGAAGAACTGGACAAAAACATCAGCGAGTGTCTCAAGGAGATGCAGGAGCTCTTTTCCCAGTTCAGCCATATCAGATATTTCGGTGGTGTGGGACAGAGCGTAGAGAGGATCAATGATATTCCGGTGTCCTTCAACTGGGCAAGCAGAGCCTTTGCGCATATTTATCTTCAGGAGGATTGTAATTTCCTGATTGGTTCTGAAGAGAAGCTGAATACCAACTTGGACAATGTGATCCTGTCGGAGGTTGATCCCAAGCATATAGACAGAAAGCTGATAAAAGAGTTCCTTAGGAAGGGCGATGCCTCTGAGACAGAGTTCTTCATGAGGGAATTCTTTAACGGCATGGGCAAAAATGCCATGAAATCCACTATGCTCAGACAGTATATTGCCATGGACATCTATTTTTGCGTGACTGAGTTTGTGGAGTCGGAGCTCTTGCTGTCCAAGGACAGCGTTGAGGAGCTGATTCCTACAGCCGAGCTGCTTGCAGACGAGGATTCCACCTGCGAATATCTGTATAACCTGATGGAGAAGGCAATTACGCTGAGGAATGAGAATTCCATCGGCCAGTACAGAGAGGCGGTAAGAGAGGTAATCCACTATATCGACGAGCATTATGCAGAGGATGATCTGTCTCTGAACCAGCTGGCAGCCCATGTTAACTTCTCACCAAATCACCTGAGCGCTGTATTCAGGCAGGAGACAGGGCAGACTTTCATTAAATACCTCACAGATTACAGGATGGAGAAGGCAAAAGAACTGCTGACATCCACATCAAAGAAGAGCAATGAGATAGGTCTTTTGGTAGGCTACAAGGATCCTCATTATTTCTCATATTTGTTCAAGAAGACACAGGGAGTTACTACTACGCAGTACAGGGGTGGAACCGGCCAGGAGGAGCTTGGATGAAGGAATTCCTGAAAAAAAGAACCGAGGGTGGAAAGTCCTTTTTAGCTACTCAGATCCGAATTACCTATCTGGTACTTCTTTTGCCAAACATAGTATTCATGCTGTTTGCGTTCTACAATCTGTGGCTGATAAAGGAAAGATATAACGATATGTTGAACTCAGTGGTTGCGGCCAGTGAGTTTAGTTTGGATTTCAAAGAGGATTTTGACTACGAGACGTACCTTCTTATTGTAGGGAATGTGTCGCCGGAGAACTCCAGGACTACGACACTTTTGGCGGGAGCCAGAAATGTAGTCGAGAGCCTTGAGCAGTATACGGAGAATGCGGAGAACAGGCAGAGACTTACCAGTGCCCTCAAATATCTCAATAACCTTGATGGCTATATAGATAAGATCAAAGTCAATCTGGAGAATGGCAATCGGTACGAGAAGAATATGCTGATCTGGGAGAACGACGTCCAGATTGTAACATCTCTTTTGCAAGAGACCATCAACGAATATATTTATTATGAAAACAAGCAGATTCAGATTGCGCAGACCCAGAATACTGCGCTCTATTTCAATACCTTAAAGATATCGATTGCTATTTTTTGCTTTATTCTGGTGGCGATAATCGTGGTTTCCATCGTAGGTCCTATGTGGATCACAAAGCCTATCGAGGAGCAGGTTACCAGGGAACAGAAGCAGTTGCGTAAGGCGGAGTTTGAACTTTTACAGGCTCAGATTAACCCGCACTTCCTATATAATACGCTGGATACGATTGTATGGTCCGCTGAGGCCGGCAATCAGAAGCAGGTCGTTAAAATGGTAGGAAGTCTTTCTGACTTTTTCAGATCCTCCCTTAATAAGGGAAAAGAGATAGTGACCATCAGGGATGAGCTTCAGCACGTAAGGAGTTACCTTGAGATCCAGCAGATAAGATATCAGGATATTTTAAGTTACGAAATCGACGTACCTGAGGAGCTCTTTGATTATCAGATTCCTAAGATTACCATTCAGCCCATCGTGGAGAATGCTCTCTATCACGGGATAAAGAATAAGAGAGGCGGCGGAACGATCGTTGTTTCCGGTAAGGATGAGGGAGAAACCATGCTCATCCAGGTTAAAGATGACGGAAAGGGCATGAAACCTGAGCGCCTCAAGGAGATAACCAAAGGCCTTGAAGGAGAAAAGCTGGAAAATTCTGCAATTTACGGCCTTTATAATGTAAATGAGAGAATTCGCTTAAGCTTTGGCGAGGAATATGGCATAAGCGTCGAGAGTGAATATGAGGTTGGAAGCTGTGTATCCATACGTCTCCCGAAAATCTTAAACATAATCGTAGAAAAATGAAACATTATAAATAAATCATAAAAATTTCAACATACTTTCGTTTTTTATTTAATGGATATTTTTCTTCAATCTCCTAAAATGATAGTCGAAGGGAATGGTCCCTAGATGATGATTTCATATGTTAGGAGGAAACTATGAAGAAAAAGGTATTGGCGGTATTTATGGCAACTGCTATGGCTCTCGGGCTCATGGCATGTGGTAGCAGCTCTCAGACAGCAGCTACATCAACTTCTGGCGGTTCAGACGGACTTATCAAGGTTGGTATCATCAACAACGATCCTAACGAGTCCGGATATCGTACAGCTAATGATTCAGACTTAAAGGCTAAGTTCACTAAGGAAAACGGCTATGATGCTTCTTTCGCATACAGCTTAAAGAATGATGAGCAGATCCAGTACGCTCAGACATTCATCCAGGACGAGGTTGATTATCTTCTTCTTTCAGCAGC
>JAEEGL016363853.1_pt1 | contig 14422 bp, 8 predicted proteins | sample 9134231 | NCBI WGS metagenome assembly JAEEGL01 (sample SAMN16246548, study PRJNA631951) | gut metagenome | biome: gut microbiome; feature: rumen; material: fiber-attached | host: Bos | place: Iran: Karaj | collected 2018-10
TGCAGCGCATGGAGCAGGGACCCCTCACCGGTTCGTATGCCCGCGACGTGCGCGTCATCGTCTACGACGGTAAGATGCACCCCTTGGATGCCAATGAGTTGTCGTTCATGCTCGCCGCACGTAACGCCTTCTCGGCAGCCTTCCGCGAGGCAGGACCGAAGGTGCTCGAGCCCATCTACGACCTCGAGGTGCTGGTGCCCGCCGACTATATGGGCGACGTGATGAGCGACCTGCAGGGCCGCCGCGCCATCATCATGGGTATGGACAGCGAAGCCGGCTACCAGAAGCTCAGCGCCAAGATTCCTCTGAAGGAGCTGGCCAGCTACTCAATCGCACTGAGCTCGCTGACGGGTGGCCGCGCATCGTTCCAGACGAAGTTCTCGAGCTACGAGCTTGTGCCGAACGACATCCAGCAGGCACTCATCAAGCAGCACGAGGAGGAGATGAAGGACGAGGATTAATCCTCACAGTCACTCACACACACAAGCGCGAGACCTCCTCTCGCATGCGTACAGACAAGAAAGGTGGAGTTCGCTTACAGGGCTCCACCTTTCTCATTTTTCACATTGAGACAGGCGCCACACCGAAGGCCCTTACCACAACACATGAAGCAAGACAAACAAAAGACGACAAAACCTAAGAAGCAACGCAAGAGTGCGCAGCTGCCGCCAAAGGTCGCCGCCACCCTGTCGGTAGCCGTCGCAGTGGTCGCACTGGCGACGCTCTACGTGACCGTGCTACAACGCGAAAGCGAGTACCTCTGGAAGGTGCAGGAGCTGAACCTGTTCCTCGACACGCCGCTGTACTTCCGCCAGCAGATGGTGGTGGCAGGCGGCATGCTGACCTACGTGGGTACCTACTTCACACAGTTCTTCTACCACCCCTGGCTGGGCATGGCCATGCTCGTCGGATGGTGGGCGCTGCTCATGGTGGTCGCCGCACGTGCCTTCCATGTGTCGGCGCGATGGGCGGTGGTGCTGCTGGTGCCGGTGGCGCTGCTCTTCATCAGCGACTTCGACCTGGGGTACTGGATCTACTACCTGAAGCTGCGCGGCTACTTCTTCGTGGCCACCATCGGGTTGACCGTTGCCACGGCTGCCGTATGGCTCTACCGCACGTTGCCTTCAAAGCTTTGGCTACGAGTGGCTTACATCGTCGTTGCTACAGCTTTGCTCTATCCGCTATTAGGATGCTATGGGCTTGTCGCAAGCGCACTGATGGCCATCGTTACGTGGCGACTGCAGCCGTCGGCAGTGCCTCATCGGCTGACGGTCAGTGCCGTCGCCGTGGCGGCGATACTCATCGTGCCCCTACTCTACTACCGCTACGTCTACTACCAGACGAACGTGGACGACATCTACTGCGTAGCACTGCCACTCTTCCAGCTTGTCGATGTCTACAAAGCTTACTACTGGCCATACTGGCTCCTGGCAGCATGCTTCGCCATCATGGCCGTCACCTACAACGTGAAGCTTGCACCAGTGGCACGCCACACCGCCTTCTGGCTCACGGCTCACGTGGTGCTCGTGGCAGCGCTGGTGTGGGGCATCAACCGCTACTGGTATCGCGACTACAACTTCCACAAGGAGCTGCGCATGATGCAGTGCATGGAGCAGTGCGACTGGGACACCCTGCTGCAAGAAGCCGCCAACCAGCAGGAGGAACCCACGCGCGCCATCGTCATGATGAAAAACCTGGCTCTGTTTCGCCAAGGGCGGCAGGGCGACGAGATGTACCACTACCTGACGGGGGCAAAGGCATGCGCCACACCCATCCACGTCAACATGATACAGGTCATCGGGCGAAGCATCTACTACAACTACGGCCAACTGAACTTCTGCTACCGCTGGTGCCTGGAGGACGGCGTGGAGTACGGATGGCGCGCCGAATACCTGAAGTACCTGACGCGATGTGCGCTGCTCAACGGCGAGTGGCAGGTGGCTCGCAAATACATCAACCTGCTAAAGCACACGCGCTACCACCGGCAGTGGGCACAGCAGCAGGAGCAATTCGTCGGCAACGAAAAGGCACTGCGCGAACATGCCGACTACAACCAGATTTTCCATCTGATGAACTACGACAACAAGCTGATGAGCGACCAGTCGATGCTGGAGTACTACCTGATGAACCAGTACATGGGCATCGAAAGCGACGACCCCGTGCTGCAGGAGCAGACGCTGCTCGCGGCGCTATGGCAGAAGGACATCGCCTCCTTCTGGCCACGATTCTTCCACTACGCACGGCTGCACACCCAGACACGCATGCCCAAGCACTACCAGGAGGCCGCCTATCTCTACGGACACCTGGAGCATCAGGTGGACATCAGCCGCATGCCCTTCGACAAGGATGTCGTCGAGAGCTACGACGCCTTCATGGCGCTCGCACAGCGCTGCCAAGGCATGACCGAGGAGCAGATGCGACCCATCTTCTACCCCCGCTTCGGCCATACCTTCTACTATGAGTATTTCCTCATCCGTAACCAGAAACTGTACTGATAAGTAGATGAACGCGATTATGATATGTTGGAAAGAGGATTATTTGTATAAACTAAATTTGAATCGTTACTTATGAAAAGACTTACAGCGTTAGGCTTATCGGCACTGCTCATGTTGCTGACCGCCTGCCATCAGGTGACGCTGCCAACGGCTTTCAGCGAGAGCGGAAACCAGCCGGACATCTACCCCGACTACCGCGACGTGACCATACCCGTGAACATCGCACCGCTGACGTTCGAAATGAACAGCCAGGAAGCGGCCGACAACATCGTCGCACGCTTCGCCACCGACGGCCAGGAACTGCTCTGCGAAGGCATAAAGATTCAACCTGACGCCGACGACTGGCGCGAACTCATGGAGGCAGCCGCCGGCAAATCGCTGACGGTCGACGTCTACACCCAGCAGGGCAAGCAGTGGGTGCACCACAAGCCTTTCAGCATCACCGTGTCGGCTGACAGCATCGACCCGTGGATAAGCTACCGTCTCATCTCGCCCAGCTACGTCACCTACGAGGAGCTGACCATCAACCAGCGTTGTCTGGAGAACTACGACGAGCGCGTCGTCTACGACAACATGCTCTGCGGCACCGAAAAGGACGGCCAGTGCATCAACTGCCACAACTACCAGCAGTACAACCCTGAGCGCATGCAGTTCCATGCCCGACAGTATCGTGGCGGCACCGTCGTCGCCTACGACGGCAAGGTGCAGAAAATCAACATGCGCAACGACTCCATCCTCTCGGCAGGCGTCTACCCCACATGGCACCCCTGGCTGAAGCTCATTGTCTACTCGACGAACAAGACGAGCCAAACGTTTCACACGCGCGACCTGAACAAGATTGAGGTGTTCGACGCCGCCAGCGACCTCATCGCCTACGACGTGGAGCGCAACGAGGTGACAAACATCGAAAACGACACCACCGAGTTCGAGGTGTTCCCCTGCTGGGCACCCGACGGCCGCACGCTCTACTACTGCAGTGCACACTTCGAGTTCCGCGACACCGTGAGCCACGAAGTGGAAACCATCAACCGCGCAAAGGAGGTGAAATATAGCATTTACAAGAAGGCGTTCGACCCCGACAGCCGCACCTTCGGACAACGCGAGATGGTGTTCGACGCCGCCGCAATGGACATGAGCGCCACACTGCCACGCATCTCGCCCGACGGCCGCTACCTGATGTTCACACTTGGCGGATGGGGGTGCTTCCACATCTGGCACCGCGATGCCGACCTCTGGCTGATGGATCTCACCACGGGCGACACGCGGCAGATGAGCGAGATTAACTCACCAAACACCGAGAGCTACCACGCGTGGTCGTCAAACGGCCGATGGGTCGTCTTCAGCAGCCGTCGCGACGATGGTGGCTACACACGCCCCTTCATCGCGCACATCGATGCCAGCGGTCGCGGTGCCAAGCCTTTCGAACTGCCTTGTGCCGACCCTGACTACCACCGGCAGTTCCTCAAGAGCTACAACATACCGGAGTTCATGCGAGGCCCTGTGACCATTACGCCACAGCAGTTTGCCGACGTCCTCAAAACCGACGGCAACACCGTGAGGTATGTTAACTCGTTAAGAAGTAGTAAGAAGGAGTAAGAAGTCGACGGAAGGAGTTAGAAGGAGTAAGCAGTCATTTAGTCATTTTAGTCATTAGTCATTAGTCAAAATCGACTTTCACACTTCGCCAATCGTGTATGGCGCAGCCAACTATTCACTATTCACTATAAACTAAAAACAAAATCGACTTTCACACTTCGCCAATCGTGTATGGCGCAGCCAACTATTCACTATTCACTATTCACTATAAACTAAAAACAAAATCGACTTCACACTTCTAACTACCTCTAACTACTTCTAAAGTAAATACGCGATGAAGACAGAACTGATACTGGTGGGAAAGACCACCGACAAGCACTTTGCGGCAGGCATTAGCGACTATGCCGGTCGCATTGCCCACTACATGCCCTTCAGCATCACTGTCATACCAGAGCTGAAGAACACGCGCAACCTCACTGAGGAGCAGCAGAAGACACAAGAGGGAGAGCTCATACTGAAGCAGGTGCAACCAACCGACACCGTCGTGCTCCTCGACGAGCACGGCATTGAGATGCGCAGCGTTGAACTTGCACGATGGTTGGAGCAGAAGTGTGCCACCGCACGCCGTCTGCTCTTCGTCATCGGCGGCCCTTACGGTTTCTCGCAAGCCGTCTACAGCCGTGCCAATGCCCAGCTGTCGCTCTCGCGGCTGACCTTCTCACACCAGATGGTGCGCCTCGTCTTCACCGAACAGCTCTACCGCGCCTGCACCATCATTCGCGGCGAACCGTATCATCACGAATAGGGGCCACCCCCCAAACCCAAAGGCCCACCCCAAACCCCTCCCGAAGGGAGGGGCTTTTAATTAGATAATCTGCGGAAAAGGTAATTAAGCCCAAACCCGTCAATAAAACGATATCCGTAAAAGACCTCCCATACCCTGTAGGAGACCTCCCCTAACCCCTCCTGTAGGAGGGGGATAAGTTACCTTCTCAGCGGAAAGTCTATCTTATCCCCCTCCTACAGGAGGGGTTAGGGGAGGTCTCTTGTGCTAACGACCGATTTCCTCTATAAACAGTAAAGCGTTTTTATTCTACTGGTGTAAAGGAAATGCTTTATATGGGTTTGGGTTTAATTACCTTTTCCGCAGAATATCTAATTAAAAGCCCCTCCCTTCGGGAGGGGTTTGGGGTGGGCCGTTCGGCCCCTTAGTGTGTCCTCACCACAACCTTCTTACCATTAATCACATAGATGCCCTTTGACTTGCCACTTGCGGGTTGTCCCTGCAGGTTATAGCACTGCTGCGGAAAGAGTGAAGGGCGCTGAGAATACGGCAGCGGGTCGATGGATGCTTGTCCGCCGTCGTCCTCCTGCAAGTAGAACTTCAGGCAGGGTTGGTTGTCGCCAGCGAGCGTAATGGTCAGGTCGGCACCAGAGATGGGTGTCTGAAGGGGTATGACGAGCGTCTGCTTGGCTTTACCCGCACCTTTAATAACATACTCGTTGGAGGCGAACTTCTGCCCGCCAAGCTCCGTCACGCGGACGTCGTTAGAGTAGTTGGCATAGCCATAGATGCGCACGCTTTGAACAGTCATCGTCGAGGGCACGTGGATGGTGTATTTCTGCCCACGCAGCTTCAGCGTCTGTTCCTCGCCCGTGGCGCCAGTAATGGTACCCGTGGCGTCCATTGAGAGGCCGTCGGCATAAAGTTGGCGTTTCTGCTTTGCGTCGAAGCCCTTAAACGTGAGTTGTGAGATCTCGTGCTCCCACGGCATGCGACGCAGGCACACGACGGTGGGCTCCTCAACGCCCATCAGTGTGCCGCCATCAAGCCCTGCGGCGTTCCATTCGCGCAACTCCTTGTAAAGGCCGTCGACGTATGCCTCAACGTAGGAGTAACCCTTGTAGGTGCCTGTCTGCAGGATGCCCGCACCGTCGTTGGGGTTGCTATCGTCGAGCTCCCATGCCGACTCGTAGAAGTCGGGCACGCCGTCGCCGTCGGTGTCGGGACGTGGTTTGTCACCCAAGAGCAAGATGGGCCATGCACCATTCTCAACCTGGTCGGGTGAGAGCTGTCCGTTGCTGACGTTGTCGGTTTGCTTGTCGATCTGTCCGTAGGTGGCACCGTTGCTGCCAGAGCCGGCAGCGCCCCAGCGCTCTTGCACTTGATTGACGATCATCTCGTCGACGCAATCGCGATGGAAAGATGCACCGGCGAAAAGCAGCACCTGCTCGTAGGCCTCCTGGGCGCTGTGCGTGGTGACGTGGGTGAACTCACGCGGCGACGACAGGTGAATGGTGTCGCGGGTGACACTTGTCCACGTGCCGTCTTGTCCGCCAGCGTCCACCTGGTTGACGATGCCCACTGTCCAGTTGTCCCGATTCATGTCGTCGTGATCAGGATTGTAGTTGCCATCGACGTAGAAGTGTCCCCACTTGTGCAGGTCGTGCGCGAAGGCGGGATAGGTCTTGATGTAGCTGCTGGTGCGAATGTTAGGTGCACAGATGCGCTTCTGGATGTTACTGCTGCGCTTGTCGGTGGAAGGCCCTGGCTTGTAGTAGTTGCCGACGAAGTTGACGTCGATGGCCTCAGCGCCATAGCAGCCATTGCCGCCCCAGTTGTAGAAGACGTTGTTGCGCAGGTCGCAGTAGTCGTTGGTGGCAGGGTTGGTGTCGCCTCCCAAGCGTGGCACACGGCTGGTGCACTGCGCAATGAGGTTGTGGTGGAACGACACGTTGGTACCGCCCCAGTTGCCGCCATAGCCGTGGGCACCCTTGGTGTGACCGGCATCGTTGAGTGCCTGCTCGACCATGCACCACTGAATGGTGAGGTTGGTGGCTGCCGAGATGCTGAGACACTCGTCGATGCTCCACGAGACGGAGCAGTGATCCATGATGACGTTGTTGGCATTGTTGAAGCCGAAGCCGTCGCCCTCGTGGAAAGCCACCTGCCGCTGTCCGAGGCGGAAGCGCATGTAACGGATGATGGCATTCTCGCAGGAGATGGTGACGGGATAGTCGGCCAGGCAGATGCCGTCGCCAGGAGCCGTCTGTCCGAGGATGGTAAGGTCGCCGCAGTCGAGGTTGAGCGCCGACGTGAGGTAAATGGTACCGCTGACGGCAAAGGTGACAATCTTACGTCCCGGCTGCTTGACGGCCCATCTGAAGGTGCCTCGTTTCAGGTCGTTCTCTGCACAGTCGTCGAGCGATGTGACGACGTAGGTTTGTCCGCCGCGTCCGCCCGTGGCAAAGCGTCCGTAACCCTCGGCAGTGGGGAATGCCAGCTGCTGCATGTCTTGCGCCGTGGCGACAAGGGTGAGCAGGGCGAATGTGAGCGAGAGGATGAGTCGTGGTTTCATCGTGTGTGTTGTTTAAATTAAAAATCCCCGACGGCTATAAAGCCGCCGAGGACTGTCAGTTGTTGTTGTGCGAGCACGCCGCAGTGAGCTTACTTCACGATGTGCTTCTTGCCATTCTGGATGAGCAAGCCCTTGGCTTGACCATTGACGCGAATACCCATGAGGTTGTAGACGGGCGACTGCTGCTCGGCGCCGTTGTTGCTGACGCTGACGATACCCTGACCGTCGCTCGGCATGAGGATGAGCTCAGCCACGAAGAGGTACTCGGAAGCCACGCTGTTGGTGCCAGCATCGATCAGCTCCTGGAAGTCGGCGCTGATGAACATGCCCTCGCTCTCGACACCCTTGATGCGGATGAACTTGGCAGCGGGGAGCTCGGCTTCGACGAGGTTCCACTGGCCGTTGTTCGACATCTCGAAGGTGCTTGCCACCGTCCAAGCCTCACCGTCGGCAGAGGTGCTGATGGCATACTGCTTGTAAGGCACGTTGTCGGTAGCGACGAAGAACTGGATCTTGGTGGGTTGCAGCGTCTCGGCTGCCTCGATGAAGAGGTAGTCGGCATGACCGTCGGCACCAAGGGCGAACTCAGCAGCCGATGTGGTGATGAGGTAGCAGTTGCGGATGTCGCCAGCCACCTTGTTGTTACGGGTCATGAAGACGTTGCCGGCAGCCTTCTTCTCGTCGGCATCCTCGATGTCGTTGACGAAGGCGCTGTTGTCAGCATTCCAGACGACATAGCCGTCGGGGAGATAGCGCATGTAGTTCAGGGCAAGGCTCTCGTCGCCGTAGTTAGGGGTGACGGGCGACAGCTTCTTGACGTTGTTGGTAGTCAGTTCGTCGAGGTTCCACACGGCCACGTAGTCGAGCTCCTCGAAGTTGGCAGCGATGTCGAGGTCGTCGTCAAGTGTCACTTCGATGACGGGCTCCGTCATGCCATTGCTCCAACCCTTGAAGGTGTTCAGCGAACCATTGACATTGGCGGTGAGGGTAACAACGTCGCCCGACATGTAGGCGTCCTTCTGCGGAGCGACGGTGATGCTGGCGCTCTTCGAACCCTCGACGTGGGCGTTGAGGTAGACAACCTTGATGACCTTGTCGGTGTAGTTACGCTCGTCGCCGATGGGAGCGCCCTTCACACCTGCGGTGTAGACGGGGTGAGCGATGTTAATCTGGAACATGTCCATCTTGGGATCGGTGAAGTCGGTCCATGCGAAGTTGACGTCCTCCATGGTGTAGAACGAGATCTCGTCCTCTTCCTCCTCAGTGTCGCCGATGTTGATGATGTCACCGGCTTCGATGGCATCAGCCATGTTCTGGTGCTTGTAGCCAAGGAGCACGTTCTTCTCGAGCTGCACAAGGCCGCCCTCGATGTTGGTCAGCACGGTGCCCTTCTCAACGCGTGCCTGCACCTCGTCCTCAGTCATGTAGCCAAAGGTGGTCGTCTCGCCGTCGCGGGTGGTTGCCTCCTCGGTCATGTCGTGGCTGCTGTTGGTGTCGCCTGCGCGGTTGTTGCACTCGTCGATCCAGTTGGGGAAGAGGAAGAAGTTGTTCTTGATGTGGAACTCCGACTCGTTGTTAACGTAAGAGCCGAAGTTGAACAGGGTGCTCTTGGCATAAGCCACGAGGGTGTTGTTCTCGAAGCTGAACTTCAGTGCCTGGCGACCCGTCTCGTCGGTCATGTAGTTATAGGTGACGAGGGCGTTGAGGTAGGTCAGGTCGTAGAAGGTATTGTTGCGGAACACCATCGTGTTGGTCGGCTGAGCCATGTAGATCAGGGGCATGGCGTTCGACTGACGTGAAGCGTTGTGGAACACGCAGTTGGTCATCTCGAAGTGCTTGAAGGTACCAGCACCCGTGTAGCTGCCGTCGGTGGGAGCATCGTTGATCTGGCAGCGCACGAATGAGCGGCAGATGTTCGAAATCTCACAATTGGTGAAGCGCAACGTGTCGACAAAGTGCTTGTTGGCATCCTTGAAGTTCATGAAGTGCTTCGAGTTGCCCCACTCACCGTTGTTGTCCATCAGGTGCAGGTTCTCGAAAGTGGCGCCAAAACCGTCGTTCTCCGACTCGTTGGAGGGGAACACGAACTCGGCGCGCAGGGTCGACTGACCTTCCTCGCCGTCGATACCCACAAAGTGAATGTTGCGCGTGGTGGCAGGGAAGGTGAAGCTACCCAGGTTGATGTCGCCCTGAATGTAGATGTAGGCAAAATCACCAGGCGAGAGCGTGGCAGCATCGTTAATGGCGGTGGTCAGCTCTGACTTCGACGTGACTGTCACGGAAGTGATCTTCTGAGCACTTACTGAAGCCGTCAAGGCAACAGCACAAAGCAGCGTAAATAGTTTTTTCATACAGTGTAGTTGTTTAGTTAATATTAAAAGATGTTTATTACCTTATTTACCGTAGTTTGCAATTTGGGTGCAAAGGTACACTTTTTATTTGAATTACGAAAGCTTTTCACATCTTTTTAGATAACGAATATGTGCCGAATAACCCGTATAGATATACAGCAGACAAAAAAAATGCCATTTTGACGATAAAAAATCGCCGAAAAATTTGGCAGAAAGAAAGTTTCTTCTTACTTTTGCACCCGAAAAGACAGAAAAGTCGTTCAAGATAGCAAACTAAATTAGGCAATGAATAATAATACATTCTATTGGTGGTGGCGCAGCTCAAGGTTCAAAAGATCGTGAGAAGATAGCCGCGTACCCAAGTTTGTACGAAGTAGATACTGAGAGGCCTGTCGTTCTTACGATGGGCCTCTCAAAGTTATGAAGGCGTGGAATCACAACAACACAAAACAGCAATTATATGAGCAATTATCAAGTCAACGAAAAGGGTTTCTACGGCGAGTTCGGCGGCGCATACGTGCCAGAGATACTCTACAAGTGCGTGCATGACCTGCAGGAAGCCTATCTGCCGATTATCGAGGACGAGGCGTTCAAGGCAGCGTATCATGCCCTGTTGAGGGATTACGTGGGGCGCCCGTCGCCACTCTACTTTGCGCAAAGGATGAGCGAGCGCTACGGCTGTCAGCTGTACCTGAAACGTGAGGATCTGAACCACACGGGTGCCCACAAGATCAACAACACCATCGGGCAAATACTGCTCGCAAAAAGGATGGGCAAGACGCGCATCATCGCTGAGACAGGCGCAGGGCAACACGGCGTGGCAACGGCTACGGTGTGCGCCTTGATGAACATGAAGTGCGAAGTGTTTATGGGAGCCACCGACGTGGAGCGACAGCACACAAACGTCGAGCGCATGAAGATGTTGGGCGCCGAGGTACATCCCGTCCGCACCGGCAACATGACGCTGAGCGACGCCTGCAGTGAAGCCATACGCGACTGGTGCTGCCATCCGTCAGACACGTTCTACATCGTGGGGTCGACCATGGGGCCTCACCCCTACCCTGACCTTGTGGCGCGCATGCAGAGCGTCATCAGTGAGGAAATCAAGTGGCAACTGGAGCAGAAGACAGGGCGCGACTACCCCGACTACCTCATCGCCTGCATCGGCGGTGGCAGCAATGCCGCTGGCACCATCTATCACTACATGGACGATGAGCGCGTGAAAATCGTGCTCGCTGAAGCTGGCGGCCACGGATGGGACACCGACCACACGGCAGCGACGATTCATCGTGGCACAACGGGCATCCTCCACGGTGCAAAAATGCTGGTGATGCAGGATGACGACGGACAGATTCAGGAGGCGTTTACCATCTCGGCAGGCCTCGACTATCCTGGTGTCGGCCCTATGCACTGCAACATGGCGAAGCAAGGGCGTACGCAGGTATTGAGCATCAACGACGACGAAGCCATCTATGGCGGCTATGAGCTGACAAGGATGGAGGGCATCATCCCTGCCATCGAAAGTGCCCACGCCATTGCCGCCCTAAAGAAGCTGTCGTTCAAGCCATCGGACGTGGTGGTGCTCACCGTCAGCGGACGTGGCGACAAGGACGTGGAAACCTATCTGAAGAACAAAGAAATGGCAAAAGAATACGGGGAGTTCTAGGAAAGGAGGTGAGGAGTAAAGGAGTAAAGTAGAATACCTCTAACGCATCAAACTCCACAACTCGAACTCCCTAATTATCGTCCCCTAACTCCCCCTAACTCCCCAAAAACTATCATCCCTTAACTCCCCCTAACTCCCCAAAAACTATCGTCCCTTAACTCCCCTTTAACTCCCCTTAACTCCCCCTAACTCCCCAAAAATGATAAAAACCTTTCAATATACAACCTGCAGCAAGACCATACTGGCCGACCTCTACACGCCAGTGGGCGTCTATATGCGACTGCGCGACCTCTATCCGCAGAGCGCCCTGATGGAGAGCTCCGACTATCACGATGCGAACAACTCACGATCGTTCATCGGCATCAATCCCATCGCCAGTGTGGCCATTGGACACGGCATAGCAACCGTCAATTTTCCCGACAAAACAACCATCCAAAAAGAGGTAAACAAGGACTATCGCACTGACACTGCCATCCACGAACTCATCGACCGCATCGAGGTGAAGGGCGAGGATGCCCCCACCTCCCGCGAAAAACCGTGTGAAACCGATGCCCCCACCTCCCGCGCAACACCGTGTGAAACCGATGCCCCCACCTCCCGCTTAAAGCCGTGTGAAACCGTAGCCCTCTTCGGTTACACCTCGTTCAATGCTGTGCGCTATTTCGAGGACATCGCCGTGAAGGACGAGACACAACAGAAGAACGACGCGCCTGACATGCTTTACATCCTTTACAAGGCGGTGATCGTCTTCGACCACCACAACAACATGCTGACAGTGGTGAGCTTGGTAGAAGATGGAGAGGGCATAGAGGAAGGCGAAAAGCGCATTGACGCCATCCTCAAGGCAATGAACAAGTCGAACGTGCAGGCATACGATTTCCATCCCGTCGGCGATGTGCGCTCAACGTTGACCGACGACGAGCACAGGGCAAACATCCGTCGTGGCATACAGCACTGCCTGCGTGGCGACGTGTTTCAGATCGTGCTCAGCCGCAGGTTCATACAGAAGTACGAGGGCGACGACTTCAAGCTCTATCGTGCCCTGCGCAGCATCAATCCCTCGCCCTACCTCTTCTACTTCGACTTCGGCGGCTTCCGCATCTTCGGCTCTTCTCCAGAGACGCACTGCCGCATTCAACAAGTTGGAAACCAGTGTAATAACAGCATATCGATGAACAAAAAATTCATTGCCTACATCGACCCCATTGCAGGCACCACCAAGCGTACTGGCGACGCAGAAGCCGACAGGCGAGGTGCCGAATACCTGCGCAACGACCCCAAGGAAAATGCCGAACACGTGATGCTGGTCGACCTTGCACGCAACGACCTGAGTCGCAACTGTCACCGCGTAAAGGTCGACTTCTACAAGGACCTGCAGTACTACTCGCACGTCATCCACTTGGTGTCGCGCGTCAGTGGCGAGCTCGACGAGGGTGCCGACCCCATTAAGGCCTTCATCGACACGTTTCCTGCCGGCACGCTCTCAGGGGCACCCAAGGTGCGCGCCATGCAGCTCATCTCTGAATACGAGCCACACAATCGCGGTGCCTATGGTGGCTGCATAGGCATCATCGGTGTCGACGGCTCGCTCAACCAAGCCATCACCATCCGCACGTTCGTCTCACGCAACGGCGAACTCTGGTTTCAGGCAGGCGGCGGCATCGTGGCAAAGAGTGATGTGGAGTACGAACTGCAGGAGGTCAACAACAAACTGGGGGCGCTGCGCAAGGCCATCGAGATGGCTGAAAAGTTATGAATCATATTGACACAAACAACACAAAACGCCTAACTTATGAAGATTGTAATCATCGATAATTACGACTCGTTCACCTACAATCTGAGTCATTTAGTGAAGGAGCTCGGCGCCGAGGTTACCGTCGTGCGCAACGACCAGTTCGCACTCGACGACCTCGAGCACTACAGCAAGATCATCCTCTCGCCGGGCCCTGGCATCCCCTCAGAGGCAGGATTGCTGCTCGACGTTATCCGGAGGTATGCCGGCCGAAAGCCCATCCTGGGTGTCTGTCTTGGCCACCAAGCCATCGGCGAGGTCTTCGGCGGAAAGCTGGAGAACCTCTCTGACGTCTTTCATGGCGTGGCCACCCCCTGCCACATCGTCGCCGACGACCCTCTCTTCAGCGGCATCGACCGCGACATCACCATAGGGCGCTACCACTCGTGGGTGGTCGCCAACGAGCACCTGCCCGAATGCATCGAAGTCACGGCCGTCTCTGACGAGGGACAGATCATGGCGCTTCGACACAGGAAGCTCAACGTGCGCGGCATACAGTTTCACCCAGAGAGTGTGCTCACACCCGATGGCAAGAAAATGCTGCAGAATTGGATGTTTTTGTAACTCCCAAACTCCTCCCAAAAACTCCCCCAAACTATCGTCCCTTAACTCCCCCTAACTCCCAACTATCGTCCCTTAACTTCCCTTAACTCCCCCTAACTCCTCCTAACTCCTCAAAAAAACTCCCCTTAACTCCCCCTAACTCCTCAAAAAAAAACTCCCCTTAACTTCCCCTAACTCCCCCCCAAAAAACTCATGGAACAAACAATGAAAGGCTACCTCTTCCGCCTACTGAACCACGAAGAGCTCTCCCGCGAGGAGATGAAGACCATCCTGGTGGGCATCACCCACAGCGAGTACCCCAACGAGCAGATCACCGCCCTGCTGACCTGCCTGCAGATGCGCGGCGTCACCGTCGACGAACTGCTCGGCTTCCGCGACGGCATCCTTGAGACCGGCGTGCCCGCTATCCTCGACTGCGACCGCTACATCGACGTCGTCGGCACCGGCGGCGACCGCAAGAACACCTTTAATATTTCCACCACCGCCTGCTTCGTCATCGCCGGCGCGGGCTACAAGGTGGCGAAGCACGGCAACTATGCCGCCACGTCAGTCTCGGGCGCCTCAAACGTCATCGCCCACCACGGCATCAAGTTCACCGATGACATCGACTGTCTGAACCGCTCGCTCAACGAGGCCGGCATCGTCTACCTGCACGCCCA
>JAEEGL016463774.1_pt1 | contig 14422 bp, 18 predicted proteins | sample 9134231 | NCBI WGS metagenome assembly JAEEGL01 (sample SAMN16246548, study PRJNA631951) | gut metagenome | biome: gut microbiome; feature: rumen; material: fiber-attached | host: Bos | place: Iran: Karaj | collected 2018-10
AACCCAGACCGCCCGACGAACGTCCCGCCACTGAATAAACCTTCGAGGTGATGGCGCTTTCCTCCAGGCTCATCGGCGGAAGAATGCCTGCCAGGGCCTTCGCTATCGAGCTTTTCCCGCTTCCGGGCGCGCCCACCAGCATTAAATTGGGTATGTATATTCCACCATTGTGCTTCAAGGACAAAAAAAGGAGTGAAGAACCCAATCTCCACTCCTTTTAGTCTTATCTCTTCTGCATTAGAAGTCTTCATCATATATCTCCAACCTCTTAAACTCAATGGGGTATAATTCTGTATCTTCATCCATCAACACCATCCTTTCAAGAACCTCCCAACCAGATTCTGCCCATTGAACAATATCTCCATTGTCTGCTTTAAGGTCTGTGTTTAAGACTTTAAAAGGCATATTTTTCTCTCTTTTCAGACCAAATGCCTGGATTCTAATCTTGTCTCTCTTGTTGGAAAAGATACCTCTGAAAGTCCTGTCATCATCTCCATTGAGAATGATTCTTATGAAAGTGTAGGTGTCATGGTTATAAAGATAAATCTTCTTTACCAGGAGATGAATATACTCACTTATCATCTTCTTATCATGTTCCACTCTTTCCAAATCTTCATCAGTGAAGGTGGTGGAAGAGATGCTTTTGATTTCATCAATCTTCTTCTTATGATTTTCAATCATTGCATCTATCTCATCAACCTGTTTCTCTATTCTTGAAACAGCAGTGTCATATTTCTTCTGTGCCTTTTCAAGACCAAAGATTCTCACTTCATTTTTGAAAATCACCCCCTGTGTTCTTACCTCTTCTTGGAGGGACTTCTTCTTATCCTGACAATTGACAATCTCACTCTCTATTGCAGAAATATCCACAGCATAGTTCTTTCTGTATATCTCCTCAATAATCTGTTTCACATTTGTTTTCAGATAACACCAGACCAAAGAGTCTATGTACTGCATACTAAACATTGAGGTATTGCCACATTTACCAGTCCCTTTGTGCTTTCCACATCTATATGAACCTGCTTGCCTACTTTTTCTATAATCCCCAAGAAAGAAAGTGTGGCACTCTGGACATTCTATTAATTTGGACAAGATGGTGTTGTGTTTAGTGCTCTTATCCACAAGGATTCTGTGGTCTAACTTTCTTTGCTGTGCAGCTGCAAACAAACTTTTACTGACTATTGCAGGGTATGGTATATGAGATACTGTCTCAATATGAGTGGGTTTGGAGTGATCATTGAAATACCAATACTCAGGATTCTTTCTCTTGATTCTCACCTCTTTTACCCCTCCAATATATGCACTTTCAGACAGCAACTTTGTCATATTCCTCCTGGAATGCATATAGTGACTCATCCCTTTGGATATTGCATATGTAACAAGACCTTTGATGCCAATATCCTTACCATCCAATCCATACACATAAATGTTGTAAATCTCATTTATCTCTCTGGCTGCCTTCTCATCCACTATATACTTATTCTTTCCCCTTGCATCATCCCTGACCCTCTTGTATCCAAACAGAACAGGTCCAACAATGGAGTACCCTTGTGAGTTTAACTCCCTCCTTGACCTCATAAACCTGTCTTTCTTCACTGACATCTCACTGGTTGCCATTGATGCAAAGACACTGAAAACAATATCACTTTCTGCTTTCTTCTTCCCCTTATCATACAAATGTAAATCAAGGTCTTTGATAAAGAGAGATTTCTTGTTTCTCTCCATATACTCCTTGATTTCTGCAATTGCTGTCTCCCTTCTACCCAGTCTGGAAATCTCAGTCACAATCAGGGTATCATAATCAGGGTGTTCCTCAAAGAACTGCTTTGTCTTCAACCATCCTTCTCTCTCACTTATATCCCTATATCCACTCTCCTTGGTGGCAATAACCATAAACTCTTTAATACCTTTACTTATGGCATACTTCTTCAAATCTCCAATCTGTGCCTCATAGTCCTGTGCCTCTGTGGAGACTCTACACATTAATACTGCTTTATCCATCCTTCCTTTGTCTTATATACTTTACTCTCAATAAATCCAGGGTTTGTAACTATCATACCCTGGTGTCCAGGGATTTATAAAGTCCCCCCAGTAGTTGATTCCTGAATCTTTGAAGTCTTTTTTCCTGGGTTTCTTCTTCCCCTCATTGTCTTTGTTCTCATTTGAGCACACACCATCCACAATGGTGTCTTCCATTCTTTCCTTATCCATATTTTTTCTGATTTATTACCTGGTTCCCAGAGTTGGAAACCCTTCACTAATAAAACTAACAAAAGAGAATCTACTTTAAAGGAAAAAATGCACTTTTGCATCAACTTTTTTCTAAAATCTGCCCCAGAGTGCCCTCCAAGGCCAATTATTTTTTGCATTTTTATAGTCCAAATCTCTTTTTGAGTCTCATAACAGTGCTGAGCCCCACCTTCTGCTCCCTGGCAATCCTTCTCAGGGACTTTTCCATAAACTCCAACTCCCAGATTACTGTATTGTATTTCTGGAAGTAGTCCTTCCTGCTCATTCTTGGCCTACCAATTCTTCCCATAGTTCTGATGTGCTTAAAGGTTAAACTCTTTCTTGACTCTCTGGACAGTGGATGGAGATACCCCAGTAATCTTGGCTGTGTTCCTGACAGACTGACCAGCCTTCAAGTTCTTGATGACAGCCTTGTACTCTATTGCCAGCTTGTCCTTGGTCTTAACACCAGCTCCAACAGGTTTCCCCAATCTGCCTCCATCCCTGACATACTTGTCCCTTCCACTTTTTAGCCTCGATTTTATGGCAGTTAGCTCAGTTTCAGAGGCAAAAATTAAACAGGACACAAGGATGTTTAACACAATACTGGGAGTACCATCTTCCTGAAAGATGTTCATATTCTCCTTCTGGAAAAAGATGTTGATGCCAGCATCTTTGCACTCCTTTACAACATAGAGGACATCATCTGACCTCCCCATTCTGCTCAACTCTGTACAGAGGATAGAGTGGATATGGTGCTCCTTTGCATAACTTATTGCTGAGGTTAGTACTTTTCTGTGCTCCAATTTGGTGCTTCCTGATATATGCTCTTCAAAAATCTTCATCACCTTGAAGTTATTCTTGGCTGCATAGTCTTGAAGGTCTTCAACCTGTCTTGTGGTGTCCTGTCTTCCTTCAAGAGCACCTGAACTGCTGCACCTGCTGAAAATGATTGCTGTCTTATAGTTTGCTTCCATAACTGTATTGAGGTGGTTACTGTATTCAACTTAATCTGTAAGGTTTCCTGATTACAGGTGAAAAGTGTTATGAGTTTTCTCTTTGATAAAGTTCAGGACAGATGGTGCCCTTGTCTGGGGATGCCAGTATCTTCATAAGCTCATCAGCCATTATAACTGAAATCTTCACCCAGTAGTTGGCTGGTATCAGCCCATGGTGGTAGTTTGCTGCAAGTCCAGAAAAGATGTGGGTGGCTGTATAAAACCTTCTCTCTTCCCAGTTGATGTTTTCCTTGGTGTCCATACTCATTGGGGTTTAGTTGGTGGTCTCCTCTATGTTGTAGTCCTCACACTCTTCCAGACCAAAGAAGGAGATGAGGTATTCCTTGGTGACTGTCTCTGGGGTGGTGTAGGTTGTCCTGCTCCAATCCCTTCCATACTCTTTGTAGTTGATGATGTAAGTTGTCATACTGTCAGTTTTATTTCCAATTATGTTTAGTACAGCTATTGCGCCGATTATCAACAATTTAGCATCAAAAGACAGAATGTCAGATGATGGCCGCGATCGCGGCCGCAGCCATTACCCCTTGTGTTCAATAAGCCAGAAAGGGCTCCCTTCTAACTTTTGTTATCTTTAATGTATGATGGGTCAGGCATTCTACCAGACCAGTTATATAACAATCAAATAATCAATAAGATGAAGAAATCATTATCAATTATTCTATTGGAGAAACTGTCCTTGGAGAAGATGTTGGACTATAAGTTTGAGTCCACCTTCTGGGAGGAGTTCTCAATTGCAGAGGACTATGGTTCAGAAGGGGTAAGAGACCACTGGAACCTGGTGTTTGAACAGTGGAAGGGTAACATCAAGTACCTGACAGAGTTGGTTCTGGTTCTGAACCTCAAACTGTTCATCTGGTTCAAGGTGGATGATGACCTTGGTAAGATGTATGAACAGTTGTGGATGGAGACAGATGGTTATGCTCTTGAAACACTCAAAGGAGATGACCTTCACTACTATCTACATACACTTGATTAACAGGTGTTTAGAGTTTGTTGGCTTATATATGAAAAGAAAATGGGAAAGGACTTTAAAGAACCTGATTACCTGACTGACCTGGTTAGAAGAAATGATAAATAAAGATGAAGGGTCACACAGGACAGACAGGGATGATTCAGACCTGTTGATGACTGGAAGGAATCAACAGTCTGACCTGGAAACCAGGAAACAAGAACTGGAAAGAATGAAGATATGGAAGTAATATTGGAGAACAATCCTGTATTAAGGAAATTATGGAAGGAATGGTGTAAGAAAGACAAGGAACTCTCTCTCTTGACAAAGGAAGAGAGAGATGAAATTTCAGGCAGGTATCAGTGGCTATTCCCAAAGGAAAAGACTGACTTTATAGACCTTGAACCACTATATACCAGTGTTCATCTTAACAGTAACAGGGAAAAGTTTCACAGATTCTTCTATGTGGTATGTAACAGGTTTTTTTCAAGACCTTACTGGGGTTATGGCAGCTACTACCAGTTTATGAAGACCTACCAGAAAGTATTCAATGAGAAATGCACAAGTGAGTACTTTCCAAAAAGGGTTCTTCTGGTTCTGGCTATTATGGGTTACATTAAAGAGATTGACAGGAATTACTACTATACAGGGGGGAAGGACAAGAACACCCCCAACCACTATCTGATTGACAAGGACAAGGTAATGACCTGGGAGGTTCCTGCTGTTGATGACAAGGGGAACACAGTCACACAGACAGTTTCTTCTATGCCAGAGTGGGAGATGACTCACACAGAGGCTGTCACCTTCCAGACCAAAGGGGATGATCCAGACAGGACTTCTTGGTCTATGCACCCTGACTGGTTATCAGAGAGACAGTATGAGTCCATCTGCTCTCTCACTGTGGAGGAAGAAGGTATCAAGGATTCATCAGAGTGGCAGTTCAACCTTAATGACTTCATAGACATTTACAAACTGGGTGACAAGAAAAGGGAGGAGATTATAAGTCAATGGGTGTCCTACCAGAAGATAAGGGATTTGTCTTTGCACAAGGTGGGAGGATGTCTGGATGATTCCTGTAAACCAGAGGGAGAGGCATATGCTGGAAGATTCTATTCCCCTATAACAGCTATGAAGAGTGAGGACAGGCACAAATATTTGAGGCAGTCAGGGGAACTGGTGACAGAGGTAGATATCAGTTCTGCACAACCTACTTTCCTGGGTATAATAATGTACAAGACAACTGGTGTGAAGAGTGAGTGGTTGAACCAGGCTCTCAATGGGACTTTTTATGAGTGGATCAGGGAGAAGACCAACACCCAGGAGGACAGGGCTACCATCAAAGAATGGATGATGCAGTTCCTTTATTCCTGCTACCAACCCAATTTAAAGGCAACCCATCAGGGAGAACACATACCAACATATGAGTTCAATGAGACAAAAGACCCCATCCTGTGTTTTCAGCAGAGGTTGTGTGAGTTCCTGAAAAAGAATGAACCTGTTATCTATATGATGATTGACTGGTACAAGAGACATCCTGTTTATAGAAAGGACAAACCAAGGTACAAGACCTATGTTGATGCTAATGGGGAGGAAAAGAAAAAGCAGGTGGGTATGGGAAAGTGGTGTTCAATGCTATCCTATGACCTTGTGAAGATGGAAGTGATGTATATGAAAGCTTGCATCAAAGAACTTCCAGAGGACATACCCTTCTTCACAATACATGATTGCCTGGCTGTGAAAGAATCAGATTCTTTGAAGGTGAAGGAGATTATGGAGAGGGTATCCAGGGAGATGTTTGGAGAGGACATCACATTGAGGTTAAAGAGGGAAAACACCAGTGAAGATTACTCATAAATATAGTATAAGTAGTTTATAATTAGAAAGATAAGGAATTATGGAAGTTAAGATTGTAAGATTTTCAAGACCCCTTTTGATAAGGGTTGACAGATACAAGGATGATTATTATTACCAGACCATCTATGGGTTCCAGGTGCCTGACAGGGTTGACCTTACAGACCCCATTGCCAAGATGAGGATGGAGCAGTATATGGGCTACCTGGCTGGACTTCATTTCTGGTCATCAGGTTTTGGGCCAGAGGATGGTTTCTTCACCATCCAGGGTGGCAGATGGGTGGATGAGAATGGTGAGGCTCATACCAAGCAGGATGAGTGGATGACTGCAATGGAAATCAAGTGCCTTTTGAAACTGGGACTCACCTGTGATGTGGTCACAGGTGATGTGGATGAGGATGAGTTCAAGCACTATGTTCTGAATGAAGACCTCCTTGTGGTCAATGAGGAGTTCTACTATGATATAGAGAAGGACTTGATTTATGATACCCCCTGTGAAAAGGGGCCCCTTTGTACAGAAGATTCAGATGATGGACTCCCCTTCTAAACCAGGGGAAGTCCCCATTTTGGACATCCACTTTTAGTGTTTCAGACATCCACTCCTGCCAAGGGGGATGCAAGACACAAAAACACCAATACAGACTATTGTGATGCAGTTTTAAGCCATAGTTAATTTAGATATAGAGGGGTGACCAGAGATGGAAACCCCTACCCCTTTTAAGAATTATACAGGGTGGTACTATATGTGTCCTGTGAGTGTGCAGGACTGTGTTGAAACTTTCATTTGGAGTGATACTCTTATTTCCATACTTTCATATCAGCATCAGGAGGGACAAGGGGTCTCTCCTTTTGTTATTTCTAATTCTCTGAAAAACAGGAGATTACACACAGGCATCAAAAAAATATTGAAAAAAGTGCAAAAAATTCCAAAAATCCTTGGGGTCTTTGTTATGTTTAGTTTGTGAGTGTTAGAAACACCACAGGGTTTTATTAGTTATTCACTTTAAATGTAATTAGTTATGAGAAAAAAGTATGAAAATGAGTTGTTAGGTCAACCAAGACTTGAACTCAAAAAGGAATGGGAGAACTGTTGGGATAAAATCCAGAAGTTGAACCCCATCAGAGACTACAAAGAACTTGAAGAACTAAACAAGAGGTTTGACAAGTGTGTGGAAGCTTACTATTCTGTTGACTGTGGAGACCACTGGAGGGTAACCAAGGCATCCAAGATTAATGGGAGTGGTTGGTCTTTTAAGGTGATGAAGGTGTCTTAAATAAAGGAGGAATAGACTATGACAAAAGTAGTGGTCAAATGTGATAAAAACTGGATCCTGGAAAGGATGGATTGCTGGGAGTATAGAAACACCAACAGGTACAGGAATTACATTGCAATTGTAACCAAGAATGATAGTGGTGAGTTGGATTGCAACTGGTTGAAGAAGGGTAACATCACAGATGAATTGTACAATATAACCAATGTCAAAGTTGGTGATATCCTTATGGCAGGTTATAAAGACTGTTATAAATCATCAAAAAGTTATAAGAGGTTCTTCAAAGTGATTGACAGGACAGAGAATGAACTTGTCTTACTTGAAGAAACAACTTACAGAAAGGCCTTGAATGCAGAAAATAAGGAGGAGGAATAGGATATGGAAGAACAAAGTCTATGGAAGGACCCTGAAAAACAAGGACCTATTATCTACAAGGTGACAGAGTTTTATGACTGGCACAATTGTGACCCAGACATAGTCACTACCATCTTTTGGGGGAAGGAAATTGCAGAGAGTTATATTTCAAAGAGGATGATGGAAATACCTGATGAGATGTTTGATGGTAGGTCTCTTGATGATATAAACATTGTAGAGAACCCTGATGGGAGTACCTGTATTCATAATGACAATGACTATTGGACTATTTCCATTGAAGAAGATGAGATTGTGACATCTGTTTTCCACTGTATATCTGATATTGGGAAAAAGGGTGAAGAACAGGTAGAGAAAACTATTATAGAAGAACATAATAGGATAGTTGATCATAAATTGGATTATTCAGAACATTCATTTTATAACACAATCTGTAATCCATATCAGAGAGAACTCCCTTTATTTGAGTCTGAGAAATAATTAAGTATGAACACCACAATTGGTCAGGGACAGATGGTAAAACAACCTTTCTGTCCCTGTTTTTTGTCCCCATTTTCAATCCCCCAGACTGAAAATATCCATAAATAACTATGACAGGTAACTGTCTAATATATAATCAAATATGTAAAGTTATGGATAATAAAAGTAAGAGGATTGGGACTTTCAAACAGTTCCTAAATGAACAGAGGATTCAAAAGATAAAAGAAGAGAGAGTGTCCCTGGAAATAGAGTGGTGGGATTCCTGTATTGCAGAAGTGATGCAGCTTATGAAGGATGAGTGTGCTGGCTCCCTTGATTATGAATCCTTGGTAAATTATGTCAAGGGGAAGTTCCAGATACTGGGGAGACCAGACCCTGGATATGATGAAGGATTCCTCCTTCAACACATCAAAGACCTTATATTCCAGTTGCATGGGGATAGTTTTGTCTGTGATGGTATGTGCAGCTGGGGAGACACATCAGAGATACAGGCCAAGGGCCTTGTGGTTTCAGAACTGGCCAAAGTCATCCTGGACAAGGTGTTGGAGACAATAAAGTCACCAGATGACCCCATCCCTGGGGAGACAAGGGTCAGCCTGGTGGATAAGGTGCCAGCAAATGAGTTCCCAGGAGAGAATGTGGAAGACCTTCCCTATGAGTATGAGAGCCATAGGGTAAGTCCTGTCAAGGGGTTCAAGGACTATGAAAAGATGCTGAAAGAGTCAGTTGCAATCATTGATATGACCAGCAAAACAGACTGCATCCAATATTGTCTGGACAGGGTGAAACAAGAGGTTGGGAGTTATGACCCAGATGAGTTATTCAATGTGGCAAGCAGGACAGCAGACCCAGAGACCAAGGCACAGTTGGCTCAATACTATGTGAAGAATATGGTGTTTGATTATCTGTCCAAGCAGAAAGCCAAACTATGCTGGGTAGATGCAAGGGGTAAGAAGGGAAAGGATATCCCAGAAGACATTATGGAAAAAGGACTTGACCAACTCTATCAAGATATTGCAGATGAAGTACTGGTCAAGATTGCAGAAATAAAAGGAATCAGTTTGGAAGATGGAGAAGTTGAGTAGTATTATGGAGACCTATATCAGGGAGGAACCCACAAGGGATACCTCTCCAAAGAGTGAGCTGGTTCAGCAAATAGAAGAGTTTGCAAACAACAAGAACAAGAGGGCAGAAGTCATCAAGGCCTTCACCCAGATAGAAGACCATCCAGAAGCCCAGGATATGGGTTCAGATGTGGGTTCAGCCTTTGACAAGGAAGACCTGGATGAAGAACTTAGGGCAGCATTTGAAGCCATTAGAGAAGGTGGGATGATATATTCTTCCTTTGAGCACTCCTTCTGGTTGAGACACAAGGGACAACTAATAAGAGTGATGTGATATCACCCATTTAAATCAAATCCAAATACAATTGGAGGGCTGTGGCTGAAAAGTCATAGACCTCTTTCTTATGTGTATTTTAAAATCCATATAACCAATGATTGTTGAACAATCAAATCAATATACAGTCAACTCCTTTCCTGGGAAGAGACCTTAGGAAAGTCCAAGTTATTTCATTACTTTTGTGTGTATTTTGAAATCCACATAATCTATGAATGTTGAACAACAGAATCAGGCCAGGGAGAACATCAAAAGATTGATGGAGGAACAGGGTCTGTCCCAGCCCAAACTTTCAGAAAAGGCTGGAATTGCATTTGGCACTCTGTCCAGAATCCTCAGGGGGAAACAAGACCTTACCATCCAGACAGCAGAGAAAATTGCAGAAGCTCTTGACCTCTCTGTCTATGACCTGACTGAAACAGATTACAGTCCAGTCAACACCTCTGTCAGGGGATACCTGGAGTTCAATGGTGAAATCAAAAGAATCAACTCCTTCAAGGAGGTGGAAGCCTTTGTCAGGAAGTACAGGGAAGATGTTCTTGAACTCCCCAAAAAGGTCAGAGAGGATGCAAAGCTGGAAAAGGAGAACACAAAGGCTGCAAAGAAGAACCAGGTTGAGAACTGGAACATTGTACTTGACCAAATAGACCAATATGACTGCACCAGGATGGAGGTTGTGGCATTTAGGAAGGCTGATGATGAACAGGATGGTATTGTCAAGTCATTTGGAAATATGTCCCCTGGTTTTGAGTTTGACCTGAATGGACACCATTTCTTTGGGAGTGAGCAGGCATATATCTGTGGACTATTCTCTGATGGGAGCACCAAGCATACAGAAATCCAGAAACAACTCCTGGCTGAAACAAATGGTTATGCCTCCAAAAAGAAGATCAGGAACAAGAATGACAATATAAAGAGGCCTGACTGGGAGACATTCAACATTGAATGGATGAAGTATGTTGTCTGGAACAAAGTGAAGGGCAATGGGGCATTCCAGAAACTCCTGATGTCTGTCCCTCTAAATGCAATGATTGTTGAGAACAGTACCCTGCAGACAGGCCCTACATCAGCTATCTGGGGAGCAAAGAACAAAGACCTTGAAGTTGCAAGAAGTAGAGCTGTACAACTCCTCACTACTTCTGCAAACAGGAAGGTTGACAAGGAAGAGATACAGAAAGTATATAACAGCATCAACCACATAGGCACCTTTGAAGGAAAGAACCTGATGGGGAAAATATTAAAGCTCTGTCAGCTTGCATTGGTGGAAGGTCAAGAACTGGACATAGACTATGAGCTGTTGAAGTCTAAGAACATTTATCTCTTGGGTGAGCTCTTGACATTTGAAGGATAGGAGAAGTCCTTCTCAATAATGTCCTAACATAATTTATATCCATAATTTTCAATTGTTTGAGGGTTGACGAATCATTTCGTCAACCCTCTACTCTTGTTTGTTTCTGGGGGTGTTATTTGCTGGGCTTGGTGAAAATTATTAAATTTGTTACCTGTTTCACAAACAATCTGTATTACAAATGGTATTTAGTTTAGGAGAACTCTTTTGTGGCCCTGGTGGTTTAGCTTGTGGAGCTATGCATGCCAAAGTGGGTAGTAATAGCATTAAGCATGCTTGGGCCACTGATTATGACCAAGATACTTGTAAGACATACATTCATAATATATGTCCAAATAAGCCTAATTCAGTGTTCTGTGAAGATGTAAGAAAACTGGATTTGGCCAAACTCCCCAAGTTTGATGCATTGGCCTTTGGGTTCCCCTGTAATGACTTTTCTGTGGTGGGTGAACAAAAGGGATTTGATGGCACTTTTGGACCATTGTATCAGTATGGGGTAGAAGTACTTAGGCTTCATCAGCCTCAATGGTTTCTTGCTGAGAATGTTGGTGGCCTTTCAAGTGCAAATGATGGAAAGGCTTTAGGGGTTATTATAAATGCCCTTAGGGGTGTTGGGTATAGAGTATATCCACACCTGTACAGATTTGAAGAATATGGTATTCCCCAGGCAAGACATAGGATAATAATGATTGGAATAAGAGAAGATCTTCCTTTTGTCTATTGTCCTCCTTCCACAGAGCCTTACAAGGGGGTTGATAATACTTGTAGAACAGCTATTGAGGTTCCCCCTATTGAGGCCAATGCTCTAAATAATGAGATTACAAGGCAGAACCCCAGAGTGGTAGAAAGGTTAAGTCTAATTAAACCAGGTGAAAATGCATGGACTGCAAATCTCCCTGACCACCTTAAATTAAAAGTCAAATCAGCCACTTTAAGTCAGATTTATAGAAGGCTTGACCCCAACAAGCCAGCATATACTGTTACTGGGTCAGGTGGTGGTGGTACTCACATCTACCATTGGGCAGAACCAAGGGCTTTAACAAATAGAGAAAGGGCAAGATTACAGACTTTTCCTGATGATTTTGAATTTATTGGTAGCAAGGAAAGTGTAAGAAAACAGATTGGTATGGCTGTTCCTGTCAATGGTGCAAAAATCATCTTTGAAGCAGTTTTAAAAACATTTGCAGACATCCAGTATGATAGCATCCCCTGTAATATAGACCTGTGATATGATTAACTATTGGTGGGTTACCAGACCAAAAAGAAGATTAAATTCTGTACCAGAATCATTATCAACCTTAACCTCTGTTGCTTTAAATAAGATATGGCAGGGGGATGTTGATTTACACCTGTCATTTGAGTCATCACTGGAAAGAGGTGGTGTGAAGAAAATTGGAGAAAGAAGAGACCAGACAGGTGGTGGAGCAAGGACATATGTTGCCTGGTTGAAAAGTTTAGGACTGCTTTTCAAACAAGATAGGAACAGTAGAATCTTTACCACATTAGCAGGGGAAGCTATTTTAAGTGGAGATAATCCTGTGGAAGTTTTAAAAAACCAGGTTTTGAAGTACCAGTTTCCTTCATCATTCTCAATTTCAAGGGGAGTTGATGTGAATAGGAGATTTAGGATCCATCCCTTCATTTTCTTACTGAAATTGATGAGGGATTCCAGGGTCAGATATCTCACACAAGAGGAAATTGCCAAGGTTGTCATTGTTGAAGCTGAAAATGAAACAAATACCTGTTATAACAGTGTTGTAGGCAAGATTCTCAATTTCAGAAATGATGGTGATGATTCTCTCCCTCAGGACTTTGATTTGAAGTATGGACCCTCAAAAGGTGGTAGATATGGTGACAGGTTTGGGCATTTGTTGGATGTGGCAAACACTATCATCAACTGGATGGAATTCACCAGATTAATAGCAAGGGAAACAGGATCAGCTGGACAATCAGGTTCAATGTTTATTCCTGATGACAAGAAAGAAGAGGTTGATTCAATATTACAGAATCCCCCAAGGTTCATAGACAGGCCTGAGGAGGAAGAGGTCTTTCAAAGGAGATATGGTTTAGACCCCAGGCACATTAGAGACAATAGAGACCTTACCAATACCCCTTCTGTCACAGCAAGGATGGTTGAAGAATCCAGAATCAAGAGTCTGTTCATTAGAGAGTCTTTAAAGAAGCCCATCTTCTCAATTAACAGTGACCTAATCACTTCTATTGTGGAAGCCTCAGGATGTGAATACAGGCTTGTTGAAGATACTCTGTACAGAATGTGTCCAGATAATACTGTGAGTATGGTAGATGCCTTCCTTTCTAATTACAGAGATATGGCTTTCTGTGGAAGAGATGAGGCTGTTGATTTTGAGAAAGCTACTGTTGAGATAATGAAAGAGGTCTTTGGTTATAGTGCAGAGCATGTAGGTCCAAGGGGACTCACACCAGATGTTCTTGTCATTTCAGATAGTGATGGCTACTTGGGTATCTTTGACAATAAGGCATATGCAAGGTACTCAATTACAAATGACCACCATAACAGGATGGTAACCAATTATATCTCAAACATATCATCCTATAATGATGGTTCAGATTATCCCCTGTCTTTCTTCTCTTATATTGCTGGAGGTTTTAAGACAACCATTAACAGTCAACTGGATAGTATCTACAATGATTCCAGGGTAAAAGGAAGTGCTATTTCTGTTGATAATATGATCCAATTGATAAAGAAACAGACAGAAGCACCCAAGAACCATACAGAACTCAGGAATATCTTTTCAATAGGAAGAGAGGTTAGGTTGTCAGATATATAGTTTATCTTCAGACTGTTATCTTTATGCCCACCTCCCCCATATTTGTCTGTGAAGGGACAACCCTGACAAAGTACAGGGGAAGGAGGAAGCATGTCACCATACCCCAGGGGATAAAGACTATTGCAAATGGGGTTTTCTTAGGGAGAAAGTCTGTGGAAACCATTACCTTACCAGACTCTGTTTCTTCCATAGAATGGTTTGCATTTGCAGGGTGTGAGAGCCTGGAAACCCTTGTCATACCAGGTCATTTGAAGTTCATTGGTGTGGGTATATTTGATGGCTGCACCAACCTGAAGAGTCTGGTTCTTCCACCTACTGATGAGGAGATTCTGGGGATACTTCTATGTGAGTGCAGGAAGATTGAGAAGGTGGAGTTTAATGATGGAAGTCAGGTCAATCTGGATGCCATCAGGAAGAAGGCTGCAAAGGTCAGGAGAGACAGAGCTAAAGATTTGAAAAAGAAATAATTAACTAACCACATTGATTATGAAGTATTTTAATGATTATGAGGAGTGTTTGAACTGGGCAAAGAAGCATCTGGAAGATAGATTTATCTTGGTTTCTTCTGATTTTAAAGATGTTTATGCATACTGTGAAGATCTTCCCAGTCATTTGGAAGGAACTTTTTTTGTGTATAGATATGGGTATTATTGTTTCATACTTGAGATTGTAGAAGAACTGTGTGCAGTTACAAG